>Ga0316201_10001118_pt1 | contig 17401 bp, 10 predicted proteins | sample CS6wburrow_MG_FD_204516 | JGI IMG/M metagenome (GOLD analysis project Ga0316201, IMG submission 204516) | Coastal sediment microbial communities from Delaware Bay, Delaware, United States - CS-6 worm burrow | ecosystem: Environmental > Aquatic > Marine > Coastal > Sediment | place: USA... | reverse complement strand
TGACGGGGCCGCTGGTGATGTGGCTCTGTGACAAGGGCGTCCCTCGCCTCCTGGCGGTATTGTCGGGCCTTCTGCTGGACGTGACCGCTGGCGCCGCACTCGGCTTTCCGCTTGCCGGGGCCGTCGCAACGTTCACCGAGCGGGTGCCGGGCTACGCCTCGAAGCTCTCGGGGCAACTCGACGACCTCGAACACTGGCTGGCGGGTCAAGGCCTTCACCTCGAATCGGTCTTCGACTTCTCGGAGCCGGCCTGGATGCTGAATCTCGCGACGACCATGGCCCAGTACGCGGCCAGCTTCGTTTCGCAGATGGTTCTGGTCTTGCTGATCGTCGCCTTCATGCTCTTCGAGTCCACCGGGCTTCGAGAGAAGCTCGCCAGAATCGCAACGCCCGGCCAGATCCAGGAGCTGTCCGACGCCGCTCGAGAGGTGAACACCTACCTGGTCGCAAAGACGGTCATGAGCCTGCTGACCGGCGTCCTGGTGTTCCTCTGGTGCCTTTGGCGAGGGGTGGACGTCCCGGTGCTCTGGGGCCTGCTCGCGTACCTGCTCAACTACATCCCGACGGTCGGCCAGATCATTGCAGCCGTTCCTGCCATCTCACTCGCGCTGATTCAGTTCGGCCCTGGGCAGGCTCTGGTGGTTGCGGCAGGTTTCGGGGGCATCAACCTGGCCATCGGCGCCGTCGAGCCCCGGGTCATGGGTCAGGCGCTCGGACTCTCGCCCCTGGTGGTGCTCGTTTCGATGGTGGTCTGGGGCTGGCTGCTCGGGCCGGTCGGTGCGCTCGTTTCGGCGCCACTCACGATGGTCATCAAGCATTCGCTTGCGCACAGCGACGAGCTTCGCTGGCTTGCCGAGCTTCTCGGCCCGTCACCGCGGCCTGCTGGCAAGTCGAAGCACCACAACCCGGACGCAGCCGACGAGCTCAGCCGGGCCTGAGTGCCTCGTCCGCCCGCTCTGCAAAGCGGCGAAGAACCTGCAGAGCGGCAGCACTTGGCGTCGCGCGCCCCTGACCGACTGCATCTTCCAGCCTCGCGATCAACGCGGACAAGTCGGGGTCGCTGCGGAGTGCGCGACGAAGCCCGTCTTCGACCATGTCCCACATCCACTTGACCTGTTGAGCTCGGCGGGTCTGCTGAAGCTCCCCCGAGGCTTCGCGCTCGCGCACGCTCTCGACGACCAGCCCCCAGAGCTCGTCTAGGCCGGTCTTCTCGAGCGCGCTGCAAGTCACCACGGGCGGCACGCTCCCGCCGCGCATCAGGCGCAATGCGCTCTGGTACGAGGCCTGGGCACGAATCGCGCGAGGCCGGTTGTCGCCGTCGGCCTTGTTGATGGCAAGCATGTCCGCTACTTCGAGAATCCCGCGCTTGATCCCCTGAAGCTCGTCGCCCGCCCCTGCGATCATCAGAACGAGAAAGAAGTCCACCATGCCCGCGACGATCGTCTCGGACTGACCGACCCCTACCGTCTCAACCAGGACAACGTCGAAACCCGCGGCTTCGCAGAGGAGAATCGTCTCCCGGGTCTTGCGAGCGACTCCGCCGAGGGTTCCGCTGGTCGGCGAGGGACGGATGAAGGCGTTGGGGTCCGCGGCGAGTGTAACCATGCGGGTCTTGTCTCCCAGAATGCTCCCGCCGCTGACAGAGCTCGTGGGATCGACCGCCAGGACTGCCACGCGATGACCTCTGGCGGTGACTTGCGTCCCGAGGGCGTCGATGAAGGTGCTCTTCCCCGCCCCGGGCACGCCGCTAATCCCGACGCGATGCGCTCCACCCGTCTCGGGCAATAGCGCTTCGAGGACTTGCTGAGCGAGCTCGGCGTGCGCCGGCTGCTCGCTCTCGATCAAGGTGATGGCTCTGGCAAGAATGGCGCGGTCACCACCGCGCACGCCGTCGACATACGCTTGCGCATCGAGACGTTTCACGACCCCCCGAGTTGCGCGTCGAGCTGCTCGAGGAGCTCGATTGCAGCATCACCAATCACCGTGCCAGGGCCGAAGATAGCGACCGCGCCCGCTTCGCGAAGCGCGTCGTAGTCTTCTGGAGGAATCACCCCTCCGACGACCACGAGGATGTCCTCACGACCCTGGTCTCGCAGCGCTTGCTTGAGCTGCGGAACCAAGGTCAGGTGACCTGCGGCGAGCGAGCTCGCACCGACGATGTGAACGTCGTTCTCGACGGCCTGCTTCGCGCTCTCCTCGGGCGTCTGGAAGAGCGGCCCGATGTCCACGTCGAAGCCGAGGTCCGCGAACGCCGTGGCGATGACCTTCTGACCGCGGTCGTGTCCGTCCTGGCCCATCTTCGCGACCAAGATCCGTGGCCTGCGGCCGTGCTTGCCCAGGAACTCATCACTTCGCGCCCGCACACGGTCCACCGCATCCGAATCCTTGCCAACTTCGCTTCGATACACGCCTTCGATACTCCGAATCGTTGCTTGGTAGCGTCCCCAGACGCGTTCGAGCGCGTCGCTGATCTCTCCCACGGTGGCTCGGTGCCTCGCGGCGTCAATCGCCAACTCGAGCAGGTTGCCTTCGCCAGTTTCGGCGGACTTGGTCAAAGCCTCAAGTTTCGGTGTGAGGGCGGCTTCGTCGCGCTCCGCTCGCAGCTCCGCAAGCCGCGCGACCTGGGCCTCCCGAACCGCACTGTTGTCGACCTTGAGAACGTCGAGATGGTCTTCCTTTTCGAGCCGGTACTTGTTGATTCCGACGATGGTTTGCTGGCCCGAATCGATACGCGCCTGCGTCCGCGCCGCCGCCTCTTCGATGCGAAGCTTCGGCAGCCCCGCCTCGATGGCTTTGGTCATTCCACCGAGCTCCTCGACCTCTTTGATGTGCTCCCAGGCCTTGAGTGCAAGCTCGTGGGTGAGGCGCTCGATGTAGTAGCTCCCGCCCCAGGGGTCTATCACCTTGGTGGTACCGCTCTCGAGCTGAAGGTAGAGCTGAGTGTTGCGTGCGATGCGCGCGCTGAAATCGGTCGGCAGCGCGATCGCTTCGTCCAGCGAATTGGTGTGCAGGCTCTGCGTGTGCCCCTGCGTGGCGGCCATCGCCTCGATGCAGGTGCGAACGACGTTGTTGTACACGTCCTGCGCGGTGAGGCTCCAGCCCGAGGTCTGGCAGTGCGTGCGAAGCGCAAGGCTCTTGGGGTTCTTCGGGCTGAACTGCTCGATGAGCTTCGACCAAAGAAGGCGCCCCGCCCGAAGCTTTGCGATTTCCATGAAGTAGTTGGTGCCAATGGCCCAAAAGAAGCTGATGCGCGGCGCAAACTCGTCGACGCCGAGCCCTGCGGCCATCCCAGTGCGCACGTACTCGAGGCCGTCAGCCAAGGTGTAGCCGAGCTCGAGGTCCTGTGTCGCGCCGGCCTCCTGCATGTGATAGCCGCTGACACTGATGCTGTTGAAGCGCGGCATGTTCGCCGCCGTGTACTTGAAGATATCCGCAATGATCCGCATCGAAGGCGACGGCGGATAGATGTAGGTGTTGCGAACCATGAACTCCTTGAGGATGTCGTTCTGGATGGTTCCCGTGAGCTGCGCCGGTTCGACGCCCTGCTCTTCGGCCGCCACGACGTAGAGCGCGAGCACGGGGAGCACGGCGCCGTTCATCGTCATCGACACGCTCATCTTGTCGAGCGGGATGCCATCGAAAAGGATGCGCATGTCCTTGATCGAGTCGATTGCGACGCCGGCCATCCCGACGTCACCTGCGACGCGGGGATGATCGGAATCGTATCCGCGGTGCGTTGCCAAATCGAAAGCGATCGACAGCCCCTTCTGCCCGGCCGCGAGATTGCGGCGGTAAAAGGCATTGCTTTGCTCCGCGGTCGAGAAACCGGAGTACTGCCGGACGGTCCAGGGCCGGCGAACATACATCGTGGAGTATGGGCCTCGAAGATACGGCGGTATGCCGGGCATCGTCTGCAGATGCGTCACTGGCTCCAGATCCGCGGCCGTATAGACGGGGTTCACCGCGATGCCTTCGGGGGTGTTCCAAGGCTGCGCGGCCCTATCCCCAACGAGCGCCTTCCAATCAGCGAGCGGCGAGCTGCTGCCCTCTAAGGGGCTATCGAAGTCGATTTGGCTGAAGTCTGGCAAGCGGCTCATCGTTGCACCCCATCGGAGTCGAGGACTCGGGTCATTACGCTGAGAACGTCCGCCCCGACGAAGATGAAATCGCTCGCTCCGAGCTCCCGAAGCGCGACCTCGCGCTCGCCGGGACGGCCCGCCACGAGCACGAGGTCGCAGCCGGCCTTCTTCAGAGCCGCAAGGGCTGGTTCCAACATGGATTCGTAGTCTGCGTCGCTTCCGCAGATGACGGAAAGGCGGGTCGAGGATCTTTTCCAGGCAGCAGCCAGTGCGTCCACGTCATTGAATCCGTCGTTGGTCGCCGCGTCGATGCCGACCGCAGCAAGAAGGTTCTGCGCCCAGGTCGCCCTCGCCTTGTGCGACGGAATCGAGCCCAGGTTGGCAAGGAATGCCGTCGGCCGGGTCTCTTGACGATCACTGCGGTCTCGCTGCTGCTCCCAGATCTCGGATTCTCGCCACTGCAGAATCGGCTCCACGTGAAAGTCCGGTTGGCCGTGCTGCAGCACCGTCGCCACGCTGTACATGTCGGCGCCACGGCTAGTGGCATCGAGGCAGGCCGCGGTGAGCTCCCCCGGGCCGCGTCCCCTGTCCTTCACTGTGTGCGCCAGAGCGAGAAGGCTGTCTCGATGCGCATTCAAGTCGAGCGACTCGAGAGAAGCCTTGAGCAAGCCCTGAACCTCTTGCGCCGAGACCGTCTCGCGCTCGACCGTGTCTTCGCGAATATTGGGGAACTCACTCACTCCGACGAGCGCGGTCTTGCGTTTCGAAAGAGCCTTCTCCCTTTCGTCGGCGACCTCACGGATCGCATCGACCAGCTTGCCGGAGCCGAGAGCGGAAACGACACCGCCCCCTGCCTCGATCGAACGAAGCTCCTCCCAGGCGGCGCGCGCCAAATCGCTGGTGAGCCGCTCGACGAACCAGCTGCCGCCGGCTGGGTCCGCCACCTTGCTGAGGTGGGATTCCTCCCGAAGCACGACCTGTGTATTGCGGGCAACCCGCCGGGCGAGCTCGTCGGGGGAACCGATCGCGCAGTCGAATGGCAGGGTCGCGATGCTCTGAGCGCCGCCCAGCACCGCGGCGGTGCACTCGGCTGTGACACGCAACATGTTCACCCAGGGGTCACGCTGCGACTTGGTGAAGCGCGACGTTCGACAATGCATCTGCATGGCGGCTGCGCGAGGCTCAGCGCCGGCGCCGAGCACCACCTTGGCCCAGAGCCAACGAGCCGCGCGAAGCTTGGCAATTTGCGTGAAGAAGTCGCTGGAGACCGCATAGCTGAAACCGATCTGGCGAGCCGCAGCATCGGCGCTCATTCCCGCATCGGTGAGCTGGCGAAGGTACTCGATGCCAGTCGCGATCGTGTATGCGAGCTCTTGCACGATGCTGGCGCCCCCGCCGTCGTACGGGTCGCTCGAGACGTTTGCGGCGCGGAGGCCGGGCGCGTTGACGGAGCACCAGGCACTGAGGTCCGCAAGCTCGGAAAACCTCGCGCGGAGCCCGCCCTGGATGCACCCCTCCGCGGCAAGCAGTCCGACCGGGTCGGCGCCGAGGCAGCCCTGCAACTCGCCGTACGCAACCTCGCGGCGCTTGGCGACCGCAAGGAGACCCGAGGCCACGGCCAACGCGTCTGAACCACCATCGACCGCAACAGGTGTCCTTGCGAGGTCGACCGTAGCAAGCAGATCATCGAGCTCGTCGATCGTCAGCACCCGGCATCCGCGGCGCGGCCCCAGACGCAACCCGATGCCCTCGACGCCACGTTCGACGTCCTGCCGGATCATCTCCTTGCAGACGCTGGGCCGGGGATCGTCGTACTCCTGCTGAATCACCCAACCGCCGAGAGGCGACGCGCCGCGCACATACGGAAAAACACCGGGCAGGCCCGGAGCGCCCAGCCCTTCGACGTCCTCTGCGGCGTAGAGCGGTTCCAAGGGCGGCCCACCCGGCGCGGCCGAGCGGAGCCCGGCAAATGAGGCGCCTTTGAGGTCGGCCTCCACCTTCGCCATCCACTCGGACTTGGTCACGGGCGGAAACACGTTCATTCGCTCGTCGGAGTTAGCCACGGCGAAAGTTAGATAGACTAGAGAGAATCGGGCCGCAATGCGTCTCTAGGGCCTTCTCGAATCCTTGCCCTCAGCCTCGCCAGAGCTCTCCCAGAACTCTTCGACGGGGCCGACACGGTCCTGCAGATCGACATAGGCATCGCCGACGTTGACGAGCACGTAGCCAACACCCTTCCCGCGCCCCAGACGGGTCTGTATCCGAGCCAGGTCGATCACGCTCATCCCCGACGACACGACCACCATCACGCGATGGGCGAGACGCGCAGCGCGGCGCAAAACCGGACCGCTTAGAGGACCATTCCAGGCCAGCGCCACGCCGGTCACCCCTCCGAGTTCGGGCGCCGCAGTCATGGGTCCCGGTGCCGCCGAGCGCCGGATCTTGGCGCTCTCATCATCATCGTCTCCGAGCAGCCTGACTGCCGCGCGCATCACCGCGTTGGACGCACCGGCCGGCGCCGATTCGGAGCCAAGGTGAACCGCGCGACCAGCCCGATGCGGGGTTTGATCGCCATCGACGGGCACCGGCCGCGTCAGCAGGAAGGCGTCTTCTTCGCCTGCTGCATCGTTTGCGGGGGATGGGGTCATAGCGCGGTCGGCGCCGCTGACTGGCACCATCATGCGAACGGTGGCCCGGGCACCTCGCTTGCGCCGAAACGGCTCGGGGCTCGCGGAAGGCCCGGGCCGATCGGTCGATCTGATCGGAGAAACCGACGCCTCGATGGGGGGCGCGCTCGAAGGAGGCGCCGTTCCCATCGATGGCGGGCTGGACGAACGGATCGCGGGCAAGCCGAGCATCGTCTTCTTTCGGGGCGGCCTCGAGGAGTACGCGGTCTTGACCTCGGATTTCGTCTCGGCCTCCGGTGGAGGCGTCACGACTGGTGGCGGAGAAGCCGAACCAACACCCGGCGGAATGAAACCTTGAATCGTCGGGCGTGACTGTGACCTACCCCCCGAGGTGCTCGGGGCGCGCCCCGGCGCAACCGAAGGAGTCGCTTGGGCCGAAAGCTGCCGCGGCGCGGCAACCGAAGGAGGCGTGAGCCGCGGCATGCGCGGGTTCGGCGTCGGCGTCACCAGGGGGGGCGCGCCTGACCCTGCGCCGGCCCTTTCGCCCACATCCAAAATCGCCGCGGCCAGCCAGGGGGCATCAGCGAGGCGCATCGCAAACGAACAGGCGATGTCGCGCTCCGCTTCGGTGGCGGGCACAACCAGCGTGCGCCCCGAACCGTAGACCCCGTAGTCCTCGAGCTCGTTGACGAAGGTCTCGAGCGCGCCCGGATCGCGGGGCCATACGCTCGTACCGAGCACGGGACCGTTCCCCCACCAGGCGACCTCGCGAGGCGCTTCGACCTTGAGGGTTCTCAGCCGTCGAACGATGATCAGCAGCGCGAAAATCAACGTGAGCAGCACGGGAAGCAGAACCAGCAGGAGCACGTGCGCCTTTGAGCGACTCGACTCCTCGGGCAACATCGGGGCGGACATGACGCGAAACCCGGTTAGGGGCCTCAGCGCAGCATCTCGAAGCTCGGCCGCGCGCTCCGTCAGCTGGTCCAGTCGTTCGTCCGCACCCTGGAGCGCTCCGAGAACCTGGCGCGCTTCACCTTCGCCCGGAGCGAGCGCCTCCGCTTCGTCCTGGGTCGCCTTCAAGAGAACACGAAGTGCGGATTCCCGCTCCCTGGCGCCCGCCAATGCGGCCCGGGCCGTGGCGAGCTGCTGATCCACCGACGCCCGAGCGGGATTGCTGGCCATGGTTTGCCCGCTGAGCTCGGACTTCTCGCCCTTCCTCTGCGCTTGCAGGCTGGCGACTCTTTGTTTGAGCGCTTGCACCCTCGGATGCTGCTCACTCAAGGACGAACGCGCAGCGGCGAGCTCCGCGCGCGCCTGCGAAAGCGGGGCGTCGACAGGCGAGCCCTTCGTTGCGCTGGCGACGATTTGGCGGGGAAGCTCCGCCTGCGCTTTCTCGAGCTCTTCGATGCGCGCCTTCTGAGACGCCACCTCGACCGAGGCTTCGTCGGCTTTGGCCCGAAGCCCCGAGGCGCGTTCGAAGAGCTGCTGTTGCTCCTGAATTAGATCCGGCTTTCCGCTCTTCTCCCGAAAAGCCTCGTAGACCGCGGTCGCCTCGTCGCGCCTCTTCTTGGCGTTCTCCAGCGCCGCATCGTTCTCGGCAGCGAGACGATCGAGCTTCTCTCTGTTGAAGCTGACCTGGCTCGCGAGAAACACGTCGAGTACCGCTTGCGCGAGTGCGTGCGCACGTTCTGCGCTCGACGCCCGCCCTGTGATGCGCATCGCCGCCTTCCCCTCGAGCGTCGCGTCGATTTGCGTCTTGAGTTGCTCGAGTGAAACGTCCAAGCTCAAGCGATCACGAACTTCGCGAAGACGGCTCGCGGCCAGAGCAGCATCGATGAACGCGCCGGGCGTAGTCTCCACGCCCTCGCGTTCCAGCTCTGGCGTCCCCTCGAACAGAAGCAGCGCTGACGACTCGTACGTCTTCGGCAGGAAGAAGGACGCAAACAGCGCGAGAAGCGATAGAATCAGAAACGCTTTGAGCAAGCGCTTTCGATTGTCGGCCACGATCCACAACAAGCGTCGCGGCTCGACGGGCAGGCCGGGACGACTTGGCTTGGTAGCCGACTCGTCTCCATCACCCAAGTCGTGCATCGCGTCGTCCAAATTGCGTCCTCTGCTTCAATGAGCATGGCTGTCCAAGCGCCCATTGGGCAAGTCGACAAGCGATGTGAGGCTGCTAACGTCGCCGCCGATCATGCGCCCATGGGGGGAAAAACTGCTAGCCACCTGGGGCATCGCCTGGGTCTCCCTCTTGCTTGGGAGAGCGATTTGGCGACTCGCCCCGCTCGCGCTCGAACCCTGGACTCAGGACCTGATGACGAACGGCCAGAAGGGGATCTACATCGGCTGGCTCGTCGCGAACGCCTACTTGGAAGGGTATCGCGGTTTTCAACTCAAGTTCTCTCCTCGTGTGGTGTCCCGGGCGATCTATCTCGGCCAGAATCCCCGACCGCTTTGGGTCATCCTGGCGCTCCCGTTCTGCATGAGCCTATTCCACTCGACCCGGCGCCAGTTGACGGTGAGCTGGGTTTTCGTCGTGGCCATCGTTCTGTTGATTTGGTGGGTCCGTTCGCTGCCGCAACCTTGGCGCGGGATCGTCGACGGGGGCGTCGTCCTCGGCCTGATGTGGGGCCTGGGCGTGATCTGGTGGCTTTTCTTGCGCTATCTCATGGGCGCAAAAATGCCCCCTCCGGGTGATATTCCTCCCGAAAAAGGAGCCCAGGAGCAGCCCGCCCTCGCTTGATTCGTCTTTTTTTTCCGCAAAGCGCAAAGCAAGGATAAAAAATCCCTGAAAAACGCAGGCTGAACGGGCTCTCAGCCTTGGCATTAGGGTATACGAACCTGCACACTGGCACTTGAGGGGATTCGGGCCACACTTGGCCTCGCGAAAATGGGGAACGAGCAATCACACAAGCAAACTCAATCCAGGCTCGTGCCTTGGATTTGTGCGGTGACCGCGACGTCTTTGGTGTGGCTGTCCGGATCGTTCGGCACCTCTGCATCCGCTGAGCTTCCGATGACCGGCAACCCCGTGCTTCGCGAAGCACAACACGCGGAGTCGCACGCCGAGCCTTCCGACGCAGACCTCGAAAAGATCGCGCGGATGCCGCGCGCCGTTTCGCCTTCGGACATCGAGCCGAACCCGAGCGTTTCGGTCGGCTATCCGAACCGCGGCCTACTTCGATTCGGGATGCGGATCAACGACGACAAGGACTTCGAGATCAAGGTCGGTTCTCAGGACTCGCGTCATGGCACCGGCGAGCTCGTTCGATTGATCGAACGCGCGGCGCACGAGGTGGCTTTCCGCTACCCGCGCTCTGAGCTGACGGTCGGTGACCTCTCGCGAATTGGAGGCGGCCGATTCCGCCCGCACGTCTCGCATCAAAGCGGCCGCGATGTCGACATCGGTTTCTACATGCTCGATCGGCGCGCGACGCCGGTGAACGTGCACATGTTCGTCCGCTTCAACAATCAGGCCATGGGCAAGCAGTGGGGCAACCTGTACAAGTTCGATGCTGCGCGGAACTGGGCGTTGATGGAATCGCTGCTCAGCCACCCGACGACCGACGTACAGCACATCTTCGTTTCAAACGCGATCAAGCGTCGCCTCCTCGCTCAGGCGGTGAAAGAACGCGCGAACCCGGAGCTGCTCATGCGCGCCAAGCGCGTAATCACGCAGCCCCGCCACGGTGCGCCTCACCGAAGCCACTTCCACGTCCGAGTCTACTGCGCCGACGACGATCGTCCGATGTGCAAGGACCGCCCGCCTTTCTACTCATGGCATCAAAGGGCGAATCAGGCACCGGCCGTCAGCGCGCTCAAATCCAATGATTCATGAGCTTGAAGGGTCACTTCTGGACCCTCGGCCCGTTTCTTCGTCATAACCTGCTGCCGCCCAAGGTTCCGGACTGGCAACGCTGGGAGACGAGCCTACGAGACGGCGTGGTCGGCACGCTCGAGCTGAGCGGTCGGCTGAGCGACAACGCCGCATCCGATACCATCGTCGTGATCGTGCACGGCCTCGGCGGAAGCGCGACGAGCTACTATGCTCGCCAAGCGGCGCTTGCCGCGGCGCGCGCTGGGATTGACAGCCTCCGCCTGAACCTTCGCGGCGCGGACCGCAGCGGGGCTGATTACTATCATGCCGGCCTCACCGACGACCTCGACGCTGCGCTGCGAAGCCCCGCACTGGCAGGCTACGCCAACATCCTCCTGCTCGGCTACTCGCTGGGCGGCAACATGATGCTCCGCTACCTCGCCGACCAGCCGGACTCGCGCGTGCGAGCCGCGGCTACCGTTTGCTCGCCGATCGATTTGAAGCCGGGCGCGCGCGCGATCGATCAGCCGCGAGGACTCTTCTATCGCCGACACATCTTGAACGCGCTCAAGGATATCTACCGCAACGTTGCCGAACGTCGCGAGGTGCCTCTATCGCTTCGAGAAGCCCTGCGCATCGACACGATCGAGCACTGGGACGAACGGGTCATCGCGCCGCGTCACGGTTTCGCGGGCGCCGAGGACTATTGGGCGAAGACGAGCGCTTGCCACGTCCTCGAAGACATCGAGACGCCGACCCTCTTCATCGCGACCGAGGGGGATCCGATGGTGCCGATCGACACAGTGCGACCTTGGCTCCACAATGCGACCGGGCTGAGGCGGATCGTCACCCAGCGGGGGGGCCACGTCGGCTTTCCGCAGAAAGTGGACCTTGGACTGGGCTCCGGGGGTACCGTCGAAGACCAAATCCTCCAATGGATGCTGGCACCCACATAGCTCTGCGCCCGGCCTGTGCCGTCCTTCTCTGCCTTTTCTCCTTGCTCGGGTGCAAGGATGAGCCGGCCCAGGCTCCCGAAGGGCCTCCACGGCCCGCCTCCTGCCCCGAAACACGCGAAGTGGCGCCTCCACTCGCCAACGTGTCGGCAGCGCACGAGACGGTCGACTACTGGATCCGCAGGAACGAGACCTACGGCCCGCTCGACGAGCCGATCCTGGACGCGGAGGCGGTGCGGCGCCACGAGCTGGCGCTTCGCGAGCCTCGCGACGGGGAGCCGATCGGCCAGGTGGACCTGCTGGCGCCCGTCGACCGCGATGCCTTGCGGGTTCAACTCGAGGAGCGCCTGGCCTACATGAGGCAGCGGCTTCAAGCCCAGGAGCTCGTCGACCGCAGGGGCAGGGCCATCGAGGCAGAGGTGCTGGCTGCCTTCGAAGCGTCCGCTTCGATCGACGAGCTGGAGGAGTGGAGAGTCGTCGAGAAGCTCGAGGCGCTCCGCTGCGGGCCCTACGACGGCGGCTTCTACAAGGCGCCCGTCGACCGGGACTTCGACCGCAACCGTTGCAGCACCATGCGCGACGGCGAGCTCGTTCAGATCCTCGGGCGCTGGCCGAACGGGATGCTTCTCGGGCGCACGCCGTACGCACTCGGCTGGGTCCGTGGTAAAGCCCTCTCCTCGCCGATAGAACGGGACGCGGCCGAGGCGCGGACGCAAACTGCTGAGCCCCGCGCGTTCACCCGGCGCGCGCTGCTGACCGAAGCCTTCTCCATGCTCGGAGAACCATACGGATGGGGCGGAAAGGACGGTGGCTACGATTGCTCGCGCTTTGTACTCGAGGTCTTTTCTCGCTTTGGAATCGATCTGCCGCGACACAGCGCGCGACAAGCCATGGCCGGTACGTTTAGCGTCGACGTTTCGAGCGTCGAAGACCTGAACGAGAAGCGTCTGCTGCTCGAGGCCGCCGCGCGTCGCGGAGTCGTGCTGCTCCAGTTCCCCGGCCACATCATGCTCTATCTCGGCACGACCGACGAAGGCGTGCCGATGGCCATCCACGCGTTTTCCGAATATCTGACGCCCTGCGACGGCGTCGACTTGGAGACGATCAATCGTGTCGATCGTGTCACGGTGAGCGATCTTTCCCTGGGCGCGGGGAGCTCGCGCCGGGACTTCCTGAGCCGGGTCACACGGATCACGGTTCTCGGCAAGACGCCCGGGCCCGCACTGGTCGCCGATGCGGAGCTTCGCCCGAGCGCGCCTGTCTCGCTCCCCGAAGGGCGCTGTGCCGACAGTCGGCGCAACGCGATTTTTCGATCACCTCAGCGCCCCGACTCCTCGCGGCCCCTGCGGGTCATCGTCACCAGCGAGCGGGACCCCGGCCTCTCTTCTCTGGTTCTATTTGCGCCGGACGGGACGCGCCTCAGGCCGGAGCAGCACCTGCTCGACGGGCCTCCCTACAGCCGATGGGTCGAGGTTCCCCAGCCGGCGGCCGGCCGCTGGACCGCCGTCTTTGCCGACGGCGATCTAGTGCGCGCCTGCGAGACCATCAGAGTCGCGAAGCATCCCGCGCCACCGGCGAAACGAAGCGCTCCGGGCCCAGCCTGGGAACCGAGCTGGCGCTGGGAACGCGATACCGAGAACTTCTTCGCCGCCTTCGTCGAACAGCTTTTTCGGGAGCCGATGGGCGACGACGTCACCTGGACTCGACTCCAAGAGCTGATCGGCGAGCGTGAGCGCAACCTACTGTACGACCATCGCTCCGTTGGCGAGGATGCGAGCCTCGATCTCGAACCCGACTGCGCCGACCTGCCCTACTTCTTGCGGGCGTACTTCGCCTGGAAGCTCCGGCTGCCGTTCGTGTACCGGGAGTGTACGCGCGGCCGCAAAGACGCTGCGCCTCTTTGCGAGCCCACGGTGCTCAGCAACTTGGATTCCGTGCCGGACGGCGATGATGTCGGCGCGTTTCGGAGGTTCGTGCGACGAATGGCAGGCACCGTTCATTCGTCGAGCCCGCGCACCCTCCCCGATGACGATCAGACCGACCTCTACCCGCTGCGCTTGAGCCGGCAAGCCTTGCGCCCGGGAACCGTCTTCGCCGACCCCTACGGGCACGTGCTGGTGGTCGCGCGTTGGAAGCCCCAAGGCGTCAGCGACTACGGAGTCTTGATCGGCGCCGACGCCCAACCGGACGGCACGGTCGGCCGCCGGCGATTCTGGCGGGGTTCGTTCCTGTTCACGCCGAAGACGGAGCTCGTAGGCGCAGGCTTCAAGGGATGGCGGCCGGTCCGCTACCAGCCAAGCCCAGCCGCTGACACTGACACTGGCACTGACACTGACACTGACACTGACACTGACACTGACACTGACACTGACACTGACACTGACACTGGCGCTGACGCTGACGCTGCCGCTGCCGCTGCCGCTGCCTCCGCCGCCCCGCCCCTGCCTTGGAGGATCATGAGCAATGATCAGCTGCGCCGAGCCGGCGGCATTCGGGCCTGGTCCGAGGCGCAATACGAAGGCAGCGCCGACGAGTTCTACGCTGCGGTCGAAGGGATGATCAACCCGCGCGCCCTCGACCCAGTGCGCATGCAGACCAGTCTGGTGGACGCCCTCGAGGAGTCGGTTCAGCGCCGGCTGAGCTCGGTCCAAAACGGTGAAGATTTCATGAAGTCCCAGCGCTACGCAGCGATCGACATGCCGCATGGCGCGGCCCTGTTTCTGACCACCGGCCCTTGGGAGGACTACTCCACGCCCTCCCGCGACATGCGCCTGCTGATCAGCATCGACGCCGTGGTGTCGTTTCCCGACACCGTCGCGGCGCACCCCGAGCGTTTTGGAATCCGGGAAACCGATCGGGACGAGGCGGTGCAGCAGGTTCGCGACGCACTTCAATCAGAGCTCGAAAAGCGTTCATTCGAGTACACCCGCTCCGACGCAAGCGCCTGGAAGCTCACCTTGGCCGACCTCGTCACACGGAGCGAAGCGCTGGAGGTCGGGTACAACCCCAACGACTGCGCGGAGCTCCGCTGGGGCGCACCGGAAGGCTCCGAAGAACAGACAACGTGCAAACGGCGAGCATCGCAGGCACAGCAAGCTAGGATGCAGACCTACCGAAAGTGGTTCGCCAAGCGCGAGCGGCCCGGGTAGCGACGGCGTCAACGTCACCCCGCCCCCCAACACGGGCGGCAGCGCGAGCCCGAAGGGCGAAGCCCGGCGCAAGGCGCCGCCAAGCCTAAGCGAAGCACCAGGCGCGGCAGGGAGGCTTAGGGGTGGGCGTGCGGTGGAACCAAACCTAACCACTCAACCAACTCACGCCCCGATCTCAACGCCACTGCTGCGCGTTTTGGTCGACCTCGTATCCGTCGATCGCCCTCGGCTTCGGCCCGCTGATCGGGACTCCCCGCGGACCGTCCGGGTCCTTGGCCGTGCCTCCCTCGATGGGCTTCGAGGTCGGCGCTTGAATCGGCTTGCCCGATGGCGCTACCTCGGGTCGCTTCGGCAGGGGCGCCTTTACGTTCTTGAGGCTGGGCTCGGGCACGGCTGGGTCGGATTCGACGACGACCGGCGGTTCGTACTCGATCTCGATGACGGTGGAGACCGTCTCGGATTTCTCGGGGTCGTCCAAAGGCTTCAGGACGACGGTGCCGATTCGTTCTCGAATGCAGTTGAGGGCCGCTGCAGATAGCCCCGCGCCGTTGGCGGTCGGCTCGATGCACATTCCGGTCGGGCGAACGATGGCGCTGACGCTGATTCGAATCGTCGTCGGGCGGCTGGCGACGAAGTCCCGAACGCAGCTCATGGGCACACCCACCGCAGCGTTGAGCTCGGCTCCCATGTCGCGTTGCTCCGTTTCGACCCTCGTCGTCCCGACCACGATGCGTTCGGGCTCGCTCGACTCGGGTGGCTCGGGCGTCGGGACCGGCAGTTTCGGAGGCTCCGCCGCAGGCGCAGAGCCCGGCGGTCGATCGACACTTTGACGCGCCCCGCGAACCGGCTTCTCCCGGCTCTGGCAGCCGAAGAGCAACATCGCGACGGCGCAGACAGCCCATGCCCGAATCATGGCCGCATCCTAGCCCGCAATGCCGGGCGTGGGTACTTCATGCACTCGGCAGCGACTAGCGGCGCCAGGCCACGCCAAGCGCGCCACCCCAGTACTGGTCGAGCGCGCCGCCCGCCACGTACGGCGGGTCGGGTGGCACGGGGTTCAGGTCGAAGCCGTAGCGGCGGTAGTCCCCGCTGAGCCGAATTTCGAAGCCCTTCGGAAGCGCGAAGCCGAGCATCAGCAGAGCGTCCATTCCATTGGCCTTGGCCTCCGGGAACCAGAGGTTGGTGCCGATCCCTCCGACCGAGAACACGCCCCGGAAGGAGATGTTGGTAGCCAGGATGAAGATCTCTTTCTTCCCGACGGCAACCCTGAAGCCTGCGCCGAGTCGGACGAACTCGTATTTCACGCTTGGGATGCCCGCTGTGTTGTCTTCACCCGGCACCGGTGGGCCCGACAGGCCGAAGCCGAAATTGTGCACGCCGTAGCCGAGGACGACCGATGGCTCCCAGCGCCCCTTCGGGTATCTCCAGCGCAGGCCGATGAGGAACTGCTGAGAGTCGGTCGGGAAGGTCTGGCCATCGGCACGCGTCGAGTCGATGTTGAACAAGCGCTCCCACTCGAAGTCGACCCCGAACTGCGCGCCCACGCCTGCCGTGAAATGCGCGCCCGGGTAGTACTGGAACTTGATGCCCACCCCGGGACCGACGTTGAGCGTGTAGTCGCGCAAATCGCCGCGAAGGTCCTCGTTGTAGCGGAAGGTTCGATGCACCACCCGGAAGTCGAGCTCGATGTCCACGGCAGCCGGCCGCTCCCCCTTCGCGCGCTTCTTCTTCGTCTTCTTAGGCTCGTCCTCTTCCTTGGTCTTCGCCGGAGCCGCCGGCGCCGGCGCCGGGGTCGCGGCGGCAATGGGCGCTGCCACCACCGCACCGGGACCCTTCACGCCGAGGTTCTTGATGTCTTTACGGAAGTCGGAGCCGATGTTCGTTTGGACGGACTTTGCGAGGGCCGACGCGGTGCTGGCGTCATAGTAGTGCTGACTGATCACGTTCGCGCTGTCGCCGTCGGTCAGCCGGACGTACGCAGACCAGACTCCATCTTCGTGCAGAACGTCACCATCGATGAGCCCGCTCACGGCGAGGGCGGAAGCCGGAGCCACGTGCCCGCCCTCGGACTTGAGATCGGCACCCAGACTCTTGGCCTCGGCGGTGAACTTCTGGTTCGGAAAGAGCTCGACCGAACCTGAGCGAAGCCCGCGCACCGCGGCACCCCGTATTTTCGCTGCCTGCGCCCCGGTGAAGGGGCGGATCACCAGCCGTGGTTTGGTCGGCGCGGGCGTCTCAGGCTTCGCCTTGGAACCCTCTGCGGTCACGCCTGCGAGCGGCATCCGTCCGGTCTTGAGAAGTTGGGCGACGATGCGATTGGATAGGCGCGTCATGTTCGAAGAGGAGACGCGGAACTTTTCGACCCGCTGCCCCTTTGCGCTACGCACTTCAGCGTCGGCGACCCAGCGACCCTCGACGCGCCGAATGCGCGCCCGGACGAGCGCGCCGGCTTGGAGCTTGGCCGCCTGCTTGGCGTAACCCTTAGTGCTCTTCACCACGGAGCTGACCCGTTTGAGTGAAACCAGCTCGACTTCGGCGGCGTCCAGTCCCTTCTGGACATTCTGTCGGACCTTGGCTGCCTGCGGCCCCTGGAACGGCAGCAAAGCAACCGGCCGGTCATCGGCGGACGCGACGCCTGCGAACGAAATTAAGCTCAGCAGCAATGTCAGCGCGCCGAAGCGCAAGATTCGCATCGCCTATCCCCCGTCCGGGGTTCCTCCACCGGAACCGCCCAAGTCGATGATCCACTGTCGAATAACCTCGACGTCGCTGTCGG
>Ga0316201_10001117_pt1 | contig 17402 bp, 15 predicted proteins | sample CS6wburrow_MG_FD_204516 | JGI IMG/M metagenome (GOLD analysis project Ga0316201, IMG submission 204516) | Coastal sediment microbial communities from Delaware Bay, Delaware, United States - CS-6 worm burrow | ecosystem: Environmental > Aquatic > Marine > Coastal > Sediment | place: USA... | reverse complement strand
TATGGCTAAGCTACTGAAAGCGTATGGTTATTTATTTTACATCATTCCCAACACCTTTTTATCTATTGTCTATGGACAAAACTATCGGGCATTTCTCACAAAAAATTATCAAATTCCTTATATAGCAAATTTGTCTGAAAATGATCTATTTGAAGAGGCCCAAGTACGGCATTGCATATTGGGTTTGCGGAAAAATAATACAGGAGAAAAATATACACAATTCTTTAGGATAGATCCGATAAATAAGACTTTTTTGATAACTGAAATTTTAAATCAAGAGGTTCTGTCTGGAAATACGGCAAACTGGCTAAACCTGTCTTTAAAGCCTTCCGTTTCTCATTTAATGAAAAAACTGAATAACAATCAGAAATTATACTGTTTTTTTCAAGTTTCTCAAGGGCTTATACCTTATGATAAATATAAAGGGCATAGCCAAGAAACCATTAAAGGTAGAGTATTTCATGCCGCTTATCAAAAAGAGGAAAATTATAAAAAGGAATTAAAAGGCGGTGATATTTCTCGATATCAACTCAATTGGAACGGCACTTTGTGGATAAGCTATGGTAAATGGCTTGCCGCGCCTAGACACCCTAAGTTTTTTGTAGAAAAAAGGGTATTAATTCGAGAAATCACAAATGATGACTTATTTTGTACTTATACTGATGAAGAATATTATAATACACCTTCGATTATTAATATTATTCAAAATGAAAAATCTTTAGATTTAAAATATTTATTGACTCTTTTAAATTCAAAAATGATGGGTTGGTATCATAATAATACTTCACCAAAAGCCAAAAAAGGTTTGTTTCCCAAAATATTAGTCAATGATGTCAGAAATTTACCCCTAAAATCGCTTTCAAAAAAACAGCAACAACCCTTTATTGAAAAAGCCGATTTAATGCTTTCATTAAACAAAAAGCGACAAGAAAAGAAAAACCGATTTCTCAACCGCATAACCAGCCATTTAGCACTCACAAAAATCTCCAAAAAATTAGCGGCTTTCTACCATTTTAATTTCAACACCTTTGTCGCCGAACTCAAAAAACAAAAAGTCAAGCTTAACCTCGTACAACAAGACGAATGGGAAGAATATTTTACAGCCTACAAAACCGAAATCAACCGAATCCAAGATCAAATTGATGTGACTGACAAAAAAATAAACAAAATGGTTTATGCGCTTTATGAGTTGACAGAGGAAGAAATTGGGATTGTTGAAGGAAGCCTGTAGCCGAACAATTAATATTAGGAATATCAAAAAAATAAATTATCCCGCAGGGCTACTCTATGCACACAAATCTTATGTCACAAACTGTCGGCTCACGCTTCGCGCTTCGCGCAGAGAATGAGAGAAATTAAACAAACCGGCTTGAATTGCCTTTTGGGATTTATTTTTTTGGAACTTCCTTAGACGACCGTTTTTGCCGCCCTTGAGCCTGACAAATAATTTCCATCAATCAATTTATCGAGCAGCATCAAAGTGAATTGATAACCTTGTTATTGTCAAATCATAATTAGCATTTAAAAGCAAAATTTTTATTGACAGGGTAGCCCATTGTGTTATGGTAGGCACTCTTTGAATTTGGAGAGGAGATGTCTTAATATTATCATTCTTTTTATAATAGTTTAGCGTGGCGTTGTTGCATAAATCAGAAAGATTATTTAATAATCAATGAGTTACTATTTTAGTCTCATGACTTAAAAATTTTTAAATCAATAACTTACTAATATTTATGCAACAACGCCGTTTAGCGTTACTGACTTTCGGTTTGCTCTATCCATCCTACGTTTTTGCTAAAGAAAATAACGACTTATGATAAAATATAGGAAGGACCCGGATTTAGAATTAATGCAATTTTGCGACAATGAAGATTTGGAAATTTTAGTAGATTATCTTACTAAAAATAAAGAGGGTGAGCTTAGGTTTAGCGAAAAATTAACTTTAGAGAATAGATTTAAAAATTGTCATGGAAATTATAAGCAGGTTTGGTATTTAATTGCAGGTGAATTGCAACTTTTTGGCGCTGATACTGTTTCAACATTTTTTAGAGGCGGAAAGGGAGTATTTTATAGAGAAATTTTGATTGATGTCTGTAAACATCTTAAAGTGAAGGTTGGCAAGAAATCAGAAACCTCTAAAATTGAGGAAGCGCTTTTATTGAAAGTCATAGAAAAGGCTTTGGATAAAATGACTGAAAAAGAAAAAATAGAATTTACCAAAACAGTCCATATTGATCCTAGTAACTTATCTGTTGTAGAAATTATGGCTGCATTACAGGCTGCTATTCGTAGTGGAGGATTCGCTTCATATCAAATAGCCATCATTGTAGCCAATAATGTTGCAAGGACTCTAGTTGGCAAAGGCTTAGCGTTTACGGCAAATGTTGCTTTTACGACAAGATATATGGTCTTTTTTTCAGGTCCCATTGGTTGGGTAATTAGCGGACTACTTAGCTTACCCATGATTAGCGGGCCAGCATATCGCGTCACAATTCCTTCTGTAATACAAATTGCTTACATGCGTCAGAAATATAAACATAAAGCAGCATTATAGAAGGTTAATAATGGAAAAGGCTATCTTTAGATTGGAGTCAAGCCGTTAGAGACGCACGGCCGTTAGAGACGCACGGCCGTGCGTCTCTACAATTCGCTGTTTCGTTCCGACGCGATGCCTCGCGTCTCTTTGCCGTAAAATACCTGTTTATTTGTGGTTCAGTACTTAACTGAAAAAATATGATTGATAAAACCTCATCAAGCTCATGGAAACCCTTGGGTTTCAGCGCGATTATTGCCATTATTGTGTGGCTACTTTGGTTTAAACTCGCAGGCCCTTTTCCCCTTGCCTATATTCAGAACCATTGGGAAATCTCTCTCACCATGGTATTCGGTTCCCTTATCGCCGGTGCAACCAGCGAAGGCGGTGGCGCTGTTGCCTTTCCCGTTTTTACCAAGTTATTACACATTTCTCCCCAAGAGGCGACTGTATTTTCCCTGGCTATTCAAAGCGTTGGCATGACGGCAGCTTCCCTCGTGATTATTTATATGGGCATCCAAGTCGAATGGCGAGTGATTCGTTGTGCAAGCTTAGGCGGAGTACTCGGCATTACGCTCAGTTCAATCCTATTGGCACCTCTCTTACCTTCCCCAGTTCTCAAAATGTCGTTTACCGCGATGGTAGCCAGTTTTGCGATTACCCTATTCGCACTCAATCGTACTCAACGACTGTGCTATAACCGCCTTCCCAATTTCAGGATACCGGAAAGAATCTTATTGTTCATGGTTGGATTCACTGGTGGCATCATGAGTGGGCTCGTCGGCAATGGAATCGACATCATCACCTTTTCCGTGATGGTACTACTCTGGCATCTCAACGAAAAAATAGCGACACCCACCTCCGTGATTTTAATGGCCATCAATGCACTGGTAGGCTTTGCCTTACATCTCTTCATTATCGGAGACTTCACTCCAAAAGTATATGCATACTGGCAAGCCGCAATTCCAGTTGTTGTTGTCGGAGCGCCTCTTGGCGCGATTCTGTGTAGCTACTTAAGTCGCATGACCATAGTGCGGATTTTGATCACCTTGATTGCTGTTGAGTTTATCAGTTCACTTTTGCTGATTCCCTTAACAATGGCCGTTATCACAAGCGGCCTGATAACCTTTCTTGTTTTTTCAGGCCTTTATTATTGGATGTATCGCACCCATTGCGATAGGAAAAGTTTTGATAGGCTTTGTACTTCTTAAAAGGTAAGTGCTAGGCTTGCCACCCGGCACTGTCAAATTTTTCGTTTGGGTTATAGCGTTTCCCGATTGAATGAACTACAAATTTAGTGAAAAATTTATTTTGCAGTGGCGCAATTGCAATTTTCGTTCTAAATTTATTTTGCAGCGGCGCAATTGAGATTGATTGGTAATGTTTTTGGGAAATCGCCCTTTGCATAGCTATTTAAATATAAATGTACTTTATTCAATCTGGAAAGGCTATAAATGCTCGTAGGGTGGGTAAGCGGACAGCATTAAACCCTTGAATGCCATTTTAAGACTTGATGAATGGGAAGATGAATATTCATCACCTCATCAACTATTTCGGTATCATTCACACCATAAGTTTTATAAGAAAGAGGTTGAGAAAAAACCCTGACTTCCTCCAAAGAAGGCATGACTAACCAACACGATTTAATCCCAAGAGCAAAATAGGCCTTAATCTTTCTGACAAGATAACTCACTGATTGCCTAGGTGATAAAACCTCAATCGCTAATTCAGGCATCTGAGACACCGTTATCAAGTCATCTTCAAACGTATCATCTGGCATCGGTGGTGGGCCAATATAAGCGCATATATCCGGTTTCAATTCGTTTTTAACCTTGAGCCTATATTGGCTCAAATCATGTTGGCTAATATCTAAACTCAATTCAGTAAATACTGAAAGATTGTCATGATTCAGCAATAATCCTGTGATCTTAGCTTGTGTGCCACTATGGATTATTGAACCCATGTTATCTGCCTCATCTTCAAGTACCTCATTTTCAAAATCAATGATTTTGCTCATATTTTTACTCCTCATTCAAAAATAATCTAACAACCTTATACTTATTTTCAGAAAAATAATTTCAAAAAGGCTGGCATTTTTAATCTCACGCTTCGCGCCAAGAGACGCACGGCCGTGCGTCTCTACCTATTTTAAAATTGGGCAACCACAAGGGGGCAACCACAAGGGATTGCCCCTACGGGATTCATTATGAAAATACGATATCCTAAATCCATGATGATTTTATCATTGTTACTCATTCTGTTTATTTTATTGAATGGGATGGCTTATTTACACGCTTTCGCGATGCTTAATTTTGTCTCGCAAGAAAAACGTACCCCTTCTATTGAATCTTTATCGTTTTGGCAAAAAGTGGAAATTTTGCTCACAGGGCTTAATATTCCAAAACCGGTTAATTTTGCAACACCGGATGATATTGGCTTATCTTATGAAACGCATCGTTTTAAAGTCAATAGCGAGGTTGAATTAGAAGCTTGGTATATTCCCCATGCCCAGTCAAAAGGGATTATTTTAATGTTTCATGGCTATATTTGAACAGTGGAAACGGAGTGTTTCTGAATTTTTGAAGGGCTTGGATGGAAAGTTGCTGGAAGAATAGAGACGCTTCGCGGCGCAAATCTACAAATCTGAATTTTTCATCAAATCCGATGCCGAAAACCACAGTAGAGACGTGATGCCTCGCGTCTATAAAAATAAACTGAACTCCTGAACTACTTGTACTTTTATTGAAAAATAAGGTTTAATAACCATTCATATAGCCGAGTATAATAAAGGATTATCCAAAATATGGCATTGATAGTACAAAAATATGGTGGCACGTCTGTCGGTTCTGTTGAACGGATTTGTGCTGTCGCTGAAAAAGTGATGGCAAATCGCGCCCGAGGAGATGATGTCGTTGTCGTTGTGTCTGCGATGAGCGGTGAAACGAATCGCTTAGTGGCCCTCGCCAAAAGTATTGCTGATCCCCCAAAAGCCCGTGAATTTGATGTGCTTTTATCGACAGGTGAACAGGTGACGATCAGTTTGTTAAGTATGGCACTTGAAGCGCGTGGCTGTCCGGCACGTTCTTATACCGGCGCACAGGTGCATATTTTGACCGATAGTGCTCATACGAAAGCGCGTATTCTTGAAGTTGATGATCAACGTATTCATGCGGATTTAGCACAAGGCACTGTGGTTGTTGTGGCTGGCTTTCAAGGTATTGATACTGAAGGTAATATTACCACTTTAGGCCGGGGCGGCTCTGATACTACCGCTGTTGCCTTAGCGGTTGCCCTTAAAGCCGATGAGTGTCAGATTTATACTGATGTTGATGGGGTTTATACCACGGATCCCCGCGTGGTGCCTGAGGCTCGTCGCCTTGATAAAATCTGCTTTGAAGAAATGTTGGAAATGGCGAGTTTGGGTTCAAAAGTGCTGCAAATTCGTGCAGTGGAATTTGCCAGTAAATACAATATGCCGCTTCGTGTGCTATCCTCTTTCAAAGAGGGGCCAGGTACATTGATTGCACCAGAGGATGAAACAATGGAAAAAGCCCTGATTTCAGGTATTGCATTTAGTCGTGATGAGGCCAAATTAACCATATTGGGTGTGCCAGATAAGCCTGGGGTTGCCTACATGATGTTAGGCCCTATTTCTGAGGCTAATATTGAAGTCGATATGATTATCCAAAACATGGGGGCCGATGGCAAGACGACGGATTTTACCTTTACGGTGCATCGCAACGATTATAAGACAGCTTTAGATATCTTGCAGAATATTGCTCAAGAAGTCGGTGCGCGTGAGGTGCGAGGTGATGAACATATCGTGAAAATTTCCTTAGTGGGTGTCGGGATGCGTTCACATGCGGGCATTGCCAGCACGATGTTTAAGACGTTGGCTGATGAAGGCATTAATATTCAGATGATTGCTACCTCTGAAATTAAAATTTCGGTCGTTGTACATGAGAAATACTTGGAATTAGGGATTAGAAGTTTACATGCGGCTTTTGATTTAGATTCAGAGTCAGTTTCATGATGTGGGTTGTCCTGATAAAACGATGTTGCTATTAAAAATCAATAGCTTATCGTTTTATTGGCGGTCTAAATGCTTGGCACTTCGATACACCAAGGCAGTCTCAATATTTGAAATCACCGGCATGGATTTATAAGGATTGCCCCGTTTGTTTATGAGCAGTTGATTTTTTATTGAGCCTTAATGGCAAATCATTTTGTCATTGTTGTATTTCCCATTTTAAAATAGGGTATATTTTGGATTTTTCGCAAAGGAACTTGAAAGTAGATAAGGAGAAAATCTAATGTTGATTTTGACAAGGCGTGTTGGTGAATCTCTGATGATAGGCGATGAGATGACGGTAACCGTGTTAGGTGTTAAAGGGAATCAAGTGCGGATTGGGGTTAATGCGCCCCGAGATATTGCTGTTCACCGTGAGGAAATTTATCATCGGATTCAAAAGGAAAAAGTTCAAAGCGACGATTCCAAAGAGTACGATTACTGAACATTTAGTTCAATAACAGAACGGTTAACGAACAATTTGTCTCAAAACGTTCGTTATTAATTATATTCAAACTGACTGATTTTCGTTCTGAAAATCAACACGGTGTGACGAGATCAGATTAACGGTGATGCAATAACCGTTTTATAAAAAAAAACAGGGCCGTTTTGTATTTTTTTGTGAGCGATTTGTTATGACAAGGAGGTTGGCATCAATGCCAACCTATTTTTTTTACGCTGATACTTTTGCCAGTTGACTTAATTTCTGCTTTGCCGCTAACCATTTTTTCAGTCTTTTTTCACGTCGTTCCCGCCATAAATAACTTATTTGTAAGCGCCATAACACATTGACTAACCAATAACCCATCGCTGCACACAAAGCACCCAGTATTAAACAACCCAGTAACAGCGGCTGAAAAAAATGCCCTAAAAGATAAACGATGCATTCTGGGGAAAAATCTAATTGAAACTCGGTTTGTAGCGTTGACGCACCCAATAAAATACTGCCACACTGATAAGCAAAATAAAATAAGGGGGGTATGGTAATTGGATTCGTTATCCAAACTAAGCTAATTGATAAAGGCAAATTGACACGAAACCAAATTGCCAATAGAGCAGCTAACAACATTTGTATGGGTACAGGTATAAAGGCGATAAACAAACCAACTGCGGCACCGCCAGCTAATGTTCGTCTATTTAAATGCCATAAATTAGGCTCATGAAGAAACTTTCCCAAAAACTGAAGTCTTGGATGAGATTTCATTTGAGAGGCAGACGGTAATAAGCGTTTAAAAATTTTTTTCATAATATGCCCCTCATTTTTCTGATAAAAAATGATGCGTGTTAATAATTGAGAATTGGCAAATGGGTCATTTTTATTATTATTTAATAATTCAGTCATAGCCAATATTTGCGGCAAGCTCCGATAATCGAGACGTATTGCAATGCGTCTATACCACGTTATCGTATACTATTTTGATTTGCAATAGAATCTTTAGAGACAGTCTGGCGAGCTTCGATGAGACTGGCACAAAGTTTAGCTCATTATTTTGAAGGATAGGATATAAAAATTAGTGCTAGGGTAAATCATTATTATTATTAAGGATAAAAATATGAAAACCATTCGATTCACATCTCAAGTAAGCAATGATGGTATTTTAAGCCTACCACTCCCTGATGAGATGAAAGGTCAAAATTTGGACATCTTGGTTGTATTACAACCAATCCAAAGCTCTTCTACTCATGAAAATGCTTGGCCTCCCGATTTCTTTGAAAAAACTTATGGCGCAACTGCCCACGATCCAATAGAAAGACCACCGCAAGGTGAGTTTGAAATAAGGGATATTTTATAATGGTCCTAGATTCAAATGCGTGTATCGGGGCTCTTACCACCTATCAGTTTTCAAATTTTCAAATTATTGATTCAAAAAAAACACATTGACACCGCATTTGATATCACAATATTTTTATTAAAAATCATATATTTATACTCTGTGGTACTCTGTGTTCTCTAATCGAGGTTCACGTTTTTGCGCGCAAAAACGTGAACCTCGAATGTTGAAAAAAATTAGCAAATGGCTCATTTTTATTATTCAATTCATTCATTGATATCTAAACTTTGCACCCAGCCGCCTTTGAAAAAGAGACGTTTAGGCTATTTAACGCTCGCCTTTCTTCTTGGCATACTCTTTTGTCAATCATTGACTGAACTCCCCGATGTCCGTTGGAGTGGCCTATTATTTCCCTTACTCATAGCCATTTGGCTATTACCACGTTATCGCCTACTCTTCTTTTTTGCAATAGGCTTCTTATGGACAGTTTGGCGAGCGGATATGATACTCGCACACAGTTTACCTCATCATATTGAAGGACAGGATATAAAAATTATTGGTAGGGTCATTAATTTACCTAAACACAGGCAATATGACAGAGAATCCGTTTGGCAATTTGATTTTGCGCCGCTTCCATTTAAAGCGTGGCCTGATCCTGGGCACCTACGCTTATCAATGTCTGGTGATCCAGATGAGCCATTACGCCCTGGACAACTCTGGCAATTAACAGTACGCTTAAAACGAGTACATGGGATGATCAATCCCGGCGGTTTTGATTATGAAGCTTGGTCGTTCCAACACCGCATACAGGCAACGGGTTATGTTCGTCCAAAAGGTGAGCGACGTTTATTAAGTGAGCCCTCACCGTTTAATATAGATAACCTGCGTTATCGTTTGGCACTAAAGATACGCGATCAACTCGGTGATTTACCCAGTACCGCTATTATCATCGGATTGGCGCTAGGCGAGAGGCAATGGATAACGCCTGAACAGAAAAACGTTTTGCAACGTACCGGCACAGCCCATTTGATCGCCATTTCTGGTTTACACATTGGATTCATTGTATGGCTGGGTTTTGGAGTAGGCCGTCGGTTATGGTGTTATGCCAGTAAAGCCACGTTATGGCTACCTGCCCCCTATTTTGCCGCCTTATCAAGTTTATTAGCCGCTTTTATATACGCACTATTAGCAGGCTTTTCTCTTCCCACGCAACGTGCCTTAATTATGGTAGCCGTAGCCGTTTCAAGCGTTATCTTCGCTCGCAAAGTCGCGACTTCGCATCTATTAACACTCGCTTTGCTCATCGTCTTATTATGGGATCCATTCGCCGTCCTGTCAGCAGGATTTTGGCTGTCTTACGGGGCCGTTGCTACCCTTATCTATGCATTGAGCGGCCGACGTGAAATCGGCCTCTCTTCATTAACGAGAAAGGGATTAGGCAGCTGGAAAATGCAATGGGCAGTGACACTCGGTTTATTGGCCATCCTGTTAGCCGTCTTTGGTTATATCCCATTGATTTCGCTACCCGCTAACAGCATAGCCATACCTTGGGTTAGTTTTTGTGTTGTACCGCTCACCTTGTTAGGCACCGCACTGATTTTGCCCCTACCTGAATTCGGTAATGGGTTATTGCACATTGCCGCTGATACGATATCAGCCCTTTGGGTTTCAATGGAATGGTTTTATAATCTCAATTGGAATTGGCAACAACACACACCACCGCTATGGACAATCATCATAGCCATGATAGGCGTTGCCCTCTTACTCTTACCGCGCGGCTTTCCTGGCCGATGGCTAGGCATACTCTGGTGCTTACCCCTCTGTTTCATACTCCCAGCCCATCCTAATCGTGGCGAAGTCTGGTTAACCTTATTAGATGTGGGACAAGGTTTAGCGGCCGTGATACGCACCCAAAACAACGTGCTGGTATATGACACTGGGCCAAAATCGCGTAGTGGCTTTAATACCGGTGATGCCGTCGTCGTGCCCTTTTTGCGAAATAAGGGCATACCAAAAATTGATAAACTGTTGATCAGTCATGGTGACAATGATCATAGCGGCGGAACGCAAAGTGTTTTAGAGCAATTACAGGTCAACCAAGTGCTCACCAGCGCCCCTGAAAAAATCCAAAAAATCGTGGATAACAGTCGCACAAAATTGAGCAAGACTCAAGTATTATCATGTCAAACAGGCCAACATTGGCACTGGGATGGCATTGATTTTCAGATTTTACATCCCACAACCAACTATTTTACCGAAAAGAAGAATAACGCAAGTTGTGTTTTAAAAGTCAGCGTAGAAAATCGTGCTATTCTATTACCTGGGGATATTGAAAAAAGCGTAGAATATCGCCTAGTGCAAAACCATCTCACTGATTTAATAAAAGCAAACATTTTGATTGCACCGCATCATGGCAGCCACACGTCATCAACAGAACGATTTCTTGATAGGGTGCAACCGACAATAGCGTTATTTTCAACAGGATATCGTAATCGCTTCAAACATCCCAGAAAGTGGATTGTGCAACGTTATCACAATCGTCACATTCAAACGTGGAATACAGCACAAACTGGCGCGATTAGTTTTCGCATATCGGCTGATGGGATTTCAGCCCCCTATTTAGCCCGTGAAACAATGCGACGTTATTGGCATTGAGTACAACTAATTACGGGCAGATAAACCAAGGTAACTCCAAAAAATTAAAATACCCACACCTTTAATCAATCTTCTTTCATTCTCTGCGGCTCTGCGCGAAGCGTGAGCAGACCGTTTGTGACATAAGATTTGTATGCATAGAGTAGTGTGGTTGTTTTGGGTATTTTATTTTTTTGGAATTGCCCAATTATTAAATTCGATTATTAACCCAACTCAGATCATCCGTTGTACTTTCAATCTATCGCGACGTCAGTATCATCGGCATCATCAGCGTTTTATCAAAACAGAAGTTCTATCAAAACAGAAGTCTACTATTTATAATATTATTGTGATCTTGAAATCAAAAAGGCGCTAAAGCGCCTACTACAAACAGGAGCAAATAAAATGCTTAAGAATTTACTGATAACAAGTACAACGGCCCTAGCCATTTTGCTTTCCACTTATCTTAGCGCACAAGAGGCCAGTGAGCCTACCCGTACACCGCGCATTGTCAATGGCGAAAATGCCATAGCCGGGGTTTATCCTTGGATGGTAGAAGTACGTGAACGAGATGACGAAACCCTCACCACCTTCAGCAGAATATGTGGCGGCAGTCTCATTCATCCACAATGGGTATTGACAGCCGCGCACTGCGTTGCTGATGAAGAAACAGGGCAACTCAAAAACGCAGGTGATTTTGAAGTCAAACTCAAACATCTGCGCCTGACTGAAGACGGTGAACTCATCAAGATTAAACGGATTATCCTCAATACCCCAGCGTTTTCACCCCAAACACTGGATTATGACATTGCCCTTTTGGAACTGACACAGGCCGCGACACAACCCCCAGTTCACTTATTATCAACAGGGAAAATACCTGAAGGCACCCAAGCCGTATTAACCGGATGGGGGAGATTGGCCGAACCCTTGCTAGGCATACTGGAAGCGTTTTATCAAGATGATCCCAGAACAAAAAGCTTAGGGATTGAGATTGATGAGGATCAGGCACCCACATTTCTCCTTATTAAATTGATCGATGTGCTCACAACCACAGGCAGCATTCCAGAACAAGAAATCCTTAAAGTCTTACTCTCCGCCAATCAGTTCGGATTCAAAACAGAAACGGACAACGTCCATGACTTCTTAAACAAAGTCATTGTCGAAAATACCCCCGGCTTTGAAGCACTCGCCCATCAGCTAGGCCTCCCAAAAGAAGGCTTAACCTTTGATGCCTTATACCAAGCCTTGAGCGGGGCTGGTGTACCATTTGAAGATATCGTTCTAATCATAGACACCGCCTACGATTATGATGCCGGTCATCTGCAACAGATATCCTATCCCATCGTCTCGAATGACCAATGTCGCCGTGATCCAGCACAGCTTGAGGCAAAAGAGGATATCGATATCGAATTGAGCGATAACATGCTCTGTGCCGGCTTAGCTAAAGGCGGAAAAAGCAATTGCAATGGAGACAGTGGCGGCCCCTTAGTCATTTGGAATGGCCAACAAGGCAACTGGACACAAGTCGGCATCGTCAGTTGGTCTAAAATCTGTTCTCGACGCGGCGGATATGATGTTTACACACGGGTTTCAGCCTTCCAAAATTTTATCCACACCCACGTTCCAGAATCCCCATTTGTAGAAGTCGATTTCTCCAAGACGCTGACGCAATGTGTACAAGGCACCACCCCGATACCCTTTGCCCCTCAACTTGAACTCAATATCCAAGGCAAACAGGCCAAAGCATTCTGGGCCCCCATTTCAAACGTACAACAGTACACCCTGGTTTATGCCCCCTATTCCAACCCCTTAAGCGAAACCACCAGCAACAATATCAACTTTATGGACATAGGCAGCCAAACCCAGATCACAGGCGCTTTAGCCAGAGGCACCGATCTTTACATCGCCGTCCAAGCCAGTAATTGTTCCGGCCACAGCGAATATTCCAATGTAGCAAGGCTAAAAATTCAGTAAAATATTCACGTAGGGGCAATCTCTTGTGATTGCCCCAGCATAATCATAATGATTCAAAAAAAATCTTGTCGTAAACCGGTTGCCCATAAAACACGGATTTTCAGTTTAACATCCCGCGCCCACTACGATTATTTATATACTAATTCAAAAATAAAATGTCAAACCTCCCTTTTCCAAAGCTATCCCCCTCTCCGAAATTACATTACGAAAGACTCAGCCTAGATAACTTTGAACACTTATATCAATTATTCAAAGACGATCAAAACCCCTATATTCTTGAAGATTTCAAAAACAGGCAAGACACAAAAGACTATGTCAAAGAAAGACTAGAAGTCACCCAATCAGTGAATCGTTCCGGTTGTGATTGGTTCATCAAAACTCAAGATCAAACCTACGCTGGCATCCTGCACCTCTACGAATTAAACCGAAAAAAATCCGATAGCTGTTGTATTGGCATTTCGATTACAAAATCTTTTCGATGCCAAGGTATTGCCAGCGAAGCCATTCAACATTTGCTCAACTATATTTTTGAGCACTTTGAACATATCAAAACCGTCACCGCTTACACTAAACCCGACAACATCAAGATGGCCAGCTTATTAAAAAAATTAAATTTTTCAACCCCTTATGATGATTTTATTAACTCAGAAATCTATACTTTTTTTACCCTAACTAAATCAATGAGCAATGATTGTATGTAGAGACGCGATGCCTCGCGTCTCTGCTTTGCGATGCCTCGCGTCTGTGCTTTGAGACAATGCCTCACGTCTCTGCTTTGAGGAGACGCGAAGCATCGCGTCTCTACAATATCCGGAGATTAAACGGATTGCTGTAAAAATAAGGCAGATAATGGAGATAATTCAACTGTCATCATCATCAGCTACCGTTTGAAAAGAACTTAATACAACCGGTTCACCCGCTTCTATCTGCATGACTTGGCTAGAAATCAGACTTAAAGCCTTCGCATTAGAACTGACATAAAAAACATTATCAGCGACACCAATCGCCAGTGGCAAACGGCGACGTGCCGCGATCAGTACTTCTTCTGGATAAGCAAACAACGCGATGATTGCAAAATCACCTTCTAAACGCATCATACAAACCGTCATCGCCTCTGCCGGATCAAGACCAATATCTAAATAGCGATTAATCATATAGAGAATAATCTGGTTATCCGTTTCAAGATAAAATTCATATCCCAAATCCAACAACTCGTTCTTGATTTCATAGCTATTTTTGATAAAGCCATGATGGACGACAGCAAGATTCTTGTTTGCATCTAATCGTGTTTTGTATTGCTGCTTAGATTCAGGTTCTGGCTTCTGATCCACTTGATGAGTGAATGCAATACCAAAACGACTCTCAAAAGGCTGTTTTTGTTGGAGCGTTAGCACATCACTCAAGTTACCTTCTGTTTGTAATTGTTGTATGCGCCCATCCATTAAAGTCGCCATGCCAACACCTTGACACTCTCCTTCTTCCAATTCCAAAGGCTGTAACCCTTGAAACAAGTTCTGTGTTTTATGAGCATTTAAAACACCAAAAATTTGACTCTTCATTATTTATTGTCTCCGCATGCAGATAGATCAACAATTTATAATCCCTAAAATTGTTTCATCGATCCAAAATTGAGTCTCGGAAGATCAGCCAAGCATTATCCTTGACTAATAAACCGTTAGCCTGTATTGTACTTAAAAAATATAATATATCGCTATCCTAAATAAATAAATTGATTAAACCCTTTTTTAAAAAATGGCCTCTAACATTTTGTAGAAAATTGCTGTTAAATTTTTTAAGATTTGGTTAAGATTCAAGTATTATCCTAACACCGTATTTTTTTAGACTTAAACCATGCCATTTAAACTCACTTATTGTTCTATCGTTACTCTCATCAAACCCATCGTATGCAATGGTTCAATGCCATTACAATTAAGGGCGAACACGAACGGGCAGCCCCGGAAGCCCCTAAATACGCGGGGTTTTGTAGGGCTTACCGACGTATCTGCCCTTAACTTAATAGCATTGATGCCGTGGTTGATAAACTATTAGCAAGTTATCAAGCCCTTAGCACCCTCGGTTAACTTTGAGCATCTAACCAACATCAATAAAATCCGCAAGTGCTTGAAATGCAATTGTAAATAGACGCTAGGGCGCGAATGCAACTCGCAGGAAAAATCTAAAATCCTAACCTTCATACGAATTTAATTAATAACACCGAGAACTCAACTATGAAAACACAACTGATAACGCTTACAATGGTGGCAACACTATTAAGTTACGCCGCGCCATTATTGGCCCATAATAATAAAGGCCCCGGCGTTGCCCCAGTCAATAACCCATTCTACGCCAAAGAGTGTAGTGCTTGCCATTTTGCCTATCAACCCGGATTGATGCCAGCACGCTCTTGGCAAAAGATCATCGCAAATCTTGACGATCACTTTGGGGAAAATGCGGAATTGAAAGCTGAAGATCAAAAAGTGTTGACGGATTATTTAGTCAACAACGCAGCGGAGTATTCCAAACACAAACGTTCCGTCAAAATCATGCGTTCCTTGGCAAAAGACAAAACACCACTGCGTATTACGGAAATACCTTATCTGGTGCGTAAGCATGATGAATTGTCACCCCAAATGGTAGCTGAAAATCCAGAAGTAAAATCCATAAGCTACTGTGATAAATGCCATACTCGCGCTGATACTGGTAGTTATTCTGAACGTGATATTATTGTTCCCGGTTACGGTAATTGGGAAGAATATGAACATTCATCCAGTTTTTTTGGGCGTATTAAACAGGGAGCAAAAGACTTATCTAAAAAGATTATTGGGGATGACGATTAATTAAAGATAACGACAGATCATTCCTACAATGGCAGCCAAATCTTTAATGGGTAATCCTGAAATGAAAAGGGGGAACCTCAGTGCCATTAAGAAAGGGCAGACACGCAGCTATGCCCCTACCAAACCTCATATATATTACCATTAAAGGCCGTAAGGGCTTGCCCTTGCGTGTTCGCCCAGGCTTAATTAATGACATTGGAACCAAAGTTAGAAACGAGATAAAACATCACTAACATTACACTCTCCCTCACCCGTTTTCTATGATGCTTATCTCTTTATTGAGAGGGTTGAGGTGAGAGATAGAGAAAGGAATAAAGAAAATGAACCCGACAGACACGTCATCTGACACCCTAAAAGAATATCCCGTTTGGGATCGTACCACTCGCTGGTTTCACTGGATTAACGTCCTAGCCATTATAGGGCTTATCGGAGTAGGCTTAGTGATTTTATATGCCAAAACTCTTGGCGTTAGCACTGAGGGCAAAATCTTGCTCAAGACAATCCACGTTTACATCGGTTATGTGTTTTGCTTGAATATAGCATGGCGGATTATTTGGGCTTTTATTGGCAATAAATATGCGCGCTGGAAAGCGATTTTGCCCGGAGGCAAAGGGTTTTTCACTGCGCTACGTGAATACCAAGCCGGGTTTCGTACTGGTCAAATCCAATATTATCAAGGCCATAATCCCGCCGCCAAACTGATGATCACACTGCTATTTTTGCTACTGATAACACAAGCAATCACCGGCTTAGTGTTGGCAGGAACCGATATTTATTTTCCACCTTTTGGGCAGGCTATGAAAACGTGGGTTGCTCAGGATGTCAGCCAGATCGAAGTGTTAAAACCTTATTCCAAGGAAAACATCAACGAGGAAAAATTTGCCGAAATGCGCGCCTTCCGTAAACCGTTTATTATCACTCATGTTTACACTTTTTATCTCCTCTTGATTCTCATTGTCTTGCATATCGGTGCTATTGTCATCACCGAAATTCGAGAAAGGAGTGGCTTAATCACAGCCCTGTTCACAGGGCGGAAGGTTTTTCCTAAAAAACCGATTGATGCTGAGGATTAAAAAATTAAATAGCTATCGCTATACTCAGCACTGGCACAAATTGAGCCTTCGGTATTTTCAATACGTTTTGGACGGGGTTGCAAACTGGGGTCGAGGTTAAAGTTTTTGCTTCGCAAAAACTTTAACCTCGAATCCAGTTTGCAACCCCGTCCACACGTTTTTGATGCTGGACGGGGTTTGCAACCCCGTCCAAAACGTTTTTTCCCGTTCGGCTTTGTTTTAGCTCAGGGAAAAGTGATTTGCTTTCGCGCAAATCATAAGAATATAAGCGAAAATACGACCTCCTTCATTTTCCTGTTTACCGTTTGAGCCTCTTGCAAAATTATCATAAGTATTTGATTTTATTCGTTTTTGTAATTATAAATACAATAAAATCAATAAGTTACAAGAGTTTTGCAAGAACATCGTTTTTATAATGAACACGATCATTCTAATTCATGAAACCACGAACGGTGTGGATTTCCATTTTTACGTTCATTACATGCACAGGACCAACGGTTTACTACTTTT
>Ga0316201_10001116_pt1 | contig 17416 bp, 12 predicted proteins | sample CS6wburrow_MG_FD_204516 | JGI IMG/M metagenome (GOLD analysis project Ga0316201, IMG submission 204516) | Coastal sediment microbial communities from Delaware Bay, Delaware, United States - CS-6 worm burrow | ecosystem: Environmental > Aquatic > Marine > Coastal > Sediment | place: USA... | reverse complement strand
TGGTTGCAACTTGTGCAGCGCCGTAGCCGTCTCGGTAAGCCATAGAGTCACTTCAATGGAGAGCTCCACGGATTCGGAGTCGTCGTCGATCAAGTCTTGCAGGAATCTCACATAGCGACGCATGTAGTACAGCGTCACCATCGAGAGGCCGTGCCCTACGAGGGCATTATTTGCATCATTCCACTCGGGACGCTGGGTGTTGAGCCAGATGCCGCCATTGACGACAAGGTTACCGAGCTTTGATAGCAACGGTATCAGCAGCTTGTCGAGAAGATTGACCTGGTAGACGTCACCGTTGGTGTCCAACACCAGTTTGCCGTCGGCGCCCATGCTGGCGACACGGTCCTCGATCTTGTGTGCCAGCTCTTCGTCAAATACGACGGTGTTCTTGGGATCATCGAGCAGAGCTTCGAAGTCCTTGATGCGATATGGCACATTCGCGTAGCTAAAGATCGGCTCGCGCAACAGGCGCGCCAGGCGTGCCGGGTGAAATTGCTGGGAAAGCTCGAGCAGTTTCAGCAAGTAGATAATCTGGTGGTCGCCCCAGTAGCCGATATTGCTCCACGGGTCGTCGGGCTCGGCAATCTCCCAGTCAATACCTTCTTTCGTAATGCGGTATGGGTTGTAGCCGTCCATCGTCGAAGCATTGACGAACTTCGCTATGACGTTTTCAATGAACTCGGGATAGCTAAATGCAAGTGCTTCCCAATTCTGAAATATGTCTCGCCAGTTTCCCTGGTAAGAGAGCAACCGGTCCCCGTGCTCGTCCTTTAACTTGATGGCGAATTGATTCCATGGGCGGCTAGGGTCGCCATGGCGCCGTCCGAACGTTATCGGCAGGTACTCATAGCAGAGTCGTGCCAATTGTGGGTCTTCAGTTACCGTTGCGGCGTCCAACAACGTCGAAAAACTCAGCGTATCCGGCAGGTCCTCAAGCATGACTCGATGGCGTTCATAGACAGCCTTATTGAAATGAAGGATGGAGTCGGCCACATCACGCGACGACACATTGTATTGGTCGTCAAAAATTCCACCGCGAAACACGTTGAAGAGCACGTTCGCATAGTGGTGTGCCGTCACATTTTCCTCAGCCGATGATTGAAATCCGTCTGCCGCAGCCATGATCCGGGCCAGATCGTCGGTGTCGTTTTCCACGGAGCTCTCAAGCCTTGCATCCACATCAGACGGGTCCTGAAGTTGCCGCAGCAGCTCGACAACCTGGACCTGGGACTGGTCGGTGTTTGCGATGAGTTTCCAGCTCCGCGTGGCGCCGGGCGAAACCAGCAATTCACTAGTGACGAAATAGGCGCCGCGAATACCGCGAACCAGCGTTTCCTGTTGTGTTGTTTCCCCGGCACGGAAGTCATTCAGTTGATTCGAAGAAAGCAGGACTTTGCGATTCTCCAGCCCCAGGCAAAAGACGGTGTTGGCCCTGAGAGACTCCAGCGGCTCGGCGCGATCTGATATGGGAGAATACAGCGTGAAAACGGCCAGCCCGACGTTCTCGTAAAGCTCATTCCACTTGTAGGCATTAACAAGGTTACTGGCCTCTGACTGAGTAGACCTCGGCGTACCTGCCGGCAGCAGGTTTTGCAGACCGTCAAGCAGATGAACTTTCTGATCTGCCGTTCCCAGGTTCTCCAGTTCACACTGCCTGACGAAACCGAACGGATCGCTGGTTACCCACGTGTAGCGAAAAGCGAGTTGCAGGTCGTGGTTGATTTCCTCGAATCGCAACTTGTTGCCGAGGACGCTTTTGTACAGGTTTCGGCTGGTCGAATAGCGGCCATCGTGCTCGCGATTGAACGGTTCCCAAAGTAGTTGCTGGTCCCCGGAGGTGACTCGCAGCACGGTTTTGCTGCCAGTATGGGGACTGCTTTCGTGGATCTTGTCGACCGTAATATACGGAAATAAGGCGGTTTCGGGAGACACGCGACCAGCGGTCAGGCCGCCGGTCGATGAAACGAACAACCAATGATCGACGTTGGACGTAATGCTCATGAAAAAGGGCGGCATCCTGTCGACATTGCTAATCGCATAATAGCGTTCGCCGTCGATCGTCAGGAACGTGCCATCGACTTCGCCGGCTTCGACGACCCCGGGTTTTTCGGACGGCTTCAGCATGTCAATTCGATTCCACAAGCGTCAGAACGCCAAATAGTCCGGCGTCGATCCAACCACGATCCTTGGGACCACTGGGTACTGATTCCGAACCAATGAAATTCTCGCGGATGTCGCTGCCGTCGTTGTCGCAATAGGCGAGCATGAGGCCCATTACCTTGCCGGCTGCAAGGGTAACTGGCTCGTTGTCGCTTGAATCATCCATGTAATTGTCCTCGTAAATATCAATCGCAAGTTCCCATATAATCTTGCCGCCCTGCTGTTGCCAGCGACTTTCGACATGGTGCGAGTAATTGTGGGGCCGCTCGTCTGTTCCGATATCAATGGCCTGGTTGTCCAGGGAGACGTGATAAGCGAACGCATTGTGGTTGAACTGATGGTTGCCGCCGGAAAAATCTTCATCAAGAAATATCTCGAGGCAATCGTCGTCCCAGTACTGCACGAGCGGATCCCGGTGAGCATCGTAAAGAACGTCGTCCACGATTTCGACCAGGATGTAGACCTTGTCCTCGGTCCAGGTGAGCTTGAATCGACCCTGAAAATCATCCGCAGAATACTCGGGTCCGAGCCAGCGGTGACTCAACTCTCTCCATGGGGACAGCTCCCAGGCGGCGTCGTTGGCGATTCCATCAACCAAAGGTTTTGTTGCGGCTCTCGGTGCTGAATACTGACTCCGGCCCTGTTCGTGAGCCGCATCCCCGGCGGTAAGCAGCGGCAGGGACATTCCGAACAGGAACAGCAAATGTTTCGTCACTTTGATCACGCGGCCTTCCGATCGGCAATTTCTTGTGCGACCGTCACCGTGCGCTGGACCAGGTCGCCCAGTGGCAGTTCTGCATAACCAGCGAGGGTGACGCCGACGCGACCAGCCCAGGGTTTCGTCCATTTTTCCGGAATTGGCTCGCCCGTTAATCCGAATAATCCACCAACAGTCGCGCCATTGCAGTCTGTATCCCAACCGGCAGCCACGGCATTTCCGATAGCGATACTAAAGTCTCCGTTTGCGGAGCACAGCGCCCAGACGACCAGTGCAAGATTGTTCAGCGCGTGCACGGGCGGCAATTCTGCGTACTTCTCGTGCAACTGAGCTACAGCATCTGCCGCCGTGGCAAGTCCCTGCCCGAATCGCACGGCTGCATTTACAGGGCTATCCCCTGGAACATACTGCAACGCCACGTCAAGGGCGGCGTCAAGGCTTGCGCTTGCGGGAATTGCAGCGCCCAGAGCAGCGATAAAAGCCGCAGCGTGCACCCCTGCGCCGCGATGTGACAGTGATGCATCTCGCGTCGCGAGTTCCGCCGCGAGGGCGGGGCGACCAGGACAAACCCAGCCATAAAGGTCGGCGCGGATCTGAGCACCGATCCAATCGTTGTAATCATTGTCCGAGCATTCGGTGAGATCAAATCCGGCATCCTCGCCGTTGACAAATTCGTCGGACATTTCGCAAAGCAGGGTGCGATAGGCGGCTCGCTCAGCGGTCCAGGTTGTGCCAGCCGGGAGCAAGCGCAGCCAGGCGCGTGCAACATCCGCCGTTCTCAGGTCAGTCCCGTTCTCTTCTAACAACATCAATGCAAGGACCGTGTAGTTAATGTCGTCATCGGGCTCTGCCCGGACGATATTCTCGCGGCAGCATGCCAATCCGGTTCGCTCCACAACGGTGCCTTCGAGCAGCGGCACGTAGTCCCGCAATGGGTAAGCCTGTGCCTGGCGCAGGTACATTTCGAGTCCCGCAATCCCTTCCTGGAACGAGAGGATCTCTACGGGCTTGCCAAGCATGCAGCCGGAGATCCGACCCTGCCAGGCTGTGCGAATGCAAGCCGGGTTCACCGCCACGGTGTTCACAAGAATTGACCCCCAGTGTCTTCTGTGTACCTTTTTTTGACAATCGCTGCAGCTGTTGTTGACAGCGCTGTCAGATCTAAGTATAACCACCTACTGACAGCGCTGTCACCCTTTTTGTACCTGCAAAAAAAGGGACAGCCGCTGAAAAACAGCCGATCGACGGCGAACACATTGACAGCAAGCTAGGGGGCTTGAGCATGCAGAAAACGACTTTTAACAGGAAACCCATAGCTGCAGCCGTTGCTGTAGCGTTGGGCGCGACGACTTCTCCGTCTCAGGCGCAGGAATCGTCAAGCGAGCCGATAGAGGAAATTGTCACTACTGGTATTCGCGGTAGTTTGCGCCAGTCGATGGACGTAAAGCGCCAGTCCGATGGCGTGGTCGATGCGATCAACGCAGAGGACATCGGCAACTTCCCGGATTCGAACCTGGCAGAGTCGTTGCAGCGCATTACAGGTGTTTCCATTGAGCGAGAGCGTGGCGAAGGTGGCCGCGTGACAGTTCGCGGTTTCGGGCCCCAGTTCAACCTGGTGTTGCTGAACGGCCGTCAGATGCCGACATCCGGCGGTGTATTCGGGTCTCCACAGGGCGTCGATCGTTCATTTGACTTTGGCAACCTGGCGTCTGAAGCGGTTAGCTCGGTCAGCATATACAAAAGCGGCAAGGCTGACGTACCGACAGGTGGTATCGGTTCTACAATCGATATCCAGACGACAAGGCCTCTCGAAAACCCCGGTTTAAACATGACGTTCGCGGCCAGCGGTGTCTATGATGAGTCCAGGACCAAGCGTGAGAGCACCGACTGGACCGGAGAAGTTTCGGGTCTGTTCTCGAATACCTTCGCCGACGACAAGGTCGGCATTGCGCTGTCAATTGTTCGCCAGGATCGCAGCCACGGTTCGGCCACTGCAAACGTCGGCGGCTGGCGCACCTTCAATGGCGCTGGTAACAGCAGCTGGGGAGTTGCCCCGGGAGCCTGTAACAACGTCAACGCACCTGCTGATGTTTCTGCGTTTGTCGGCCAGGAGACGTGGGGCGGCATACCGGTACCCTGTTTCGACTGGGAAGGCGAGCAAGTCAACCGCCCGGATGCTGATGACCTCTATTCGGTGCCACAGACGATCGGTTATAACCTGTCCGACTACGACCGGACGCGTACCAATGGCCAGCTGACTCTGCAGTTCCGTCCTGTCGAGGCGGTCACGGCTACACTGGACTACGTGTATTCCGAAAGGGAAGAAGAGCGCACCTATAACGATCTGTCGGCGTGGTTTAACTACGGCGGGCAGTCAACGGTTTGGCCCGACGGCGACAATGTGACGCCGGAAACATACTCGGAAGGCTCGGTCGCCTCGGACTTTTCTATGGGTGCCGGTGAGGATGCGTTCAAGAACGAGAATAATTCTATTGGACTGAATCTGCTCTGGGATGTCAGCGACTCGCTGTCGCTCGAATTCGATTACCACGATTCCTCGGCGGAAAGTGGTCCTGGCAGCAAGTGGGGCAATTCGGCGCTGATTTCGGTTGCCGCCTACACGCGCGATGTAACAACCGGGTACTTCGGCAAAGAATTGCCGATTCTGGAACTGGGACTCTCGAATTCGCTGACGCCGGACGACATGCAAATCACGGGCAGCGTGTTCCAGAACCAGCCATCGCGAATGGACATCGAGCAGACGCGCTTGGGTGGTAGCTTTTTCCTTGACGGCGGCTTTATCGAAAGCATCGACTTCGGCGTGCAACTCACGGATGTCGAAAACCAATCGCAACAGGCAACCGTGCAACGCGACGCGTGGTTCGCAAATACTCCGATTGGTGCGATCTCCGACCTGATGACACCGGCTTCCATGGCAGGCGCATTCAGCAACGTTCCTGGCTCTGGCGACGATCGTCGGCAGCTGGACTACTTCACGTATGACATGTCTGACCTGATTGAGCGTGCGGAACAGCTGATTGCCTCTGGAGACATGGGCATTTTCGTGCCGGGTAACGGCGACCTCGGTCCCTGTGGAACGGCGTTGTGTCGGTCTGATGACTTCACCACCGATCGCCGCACGCTGGAGGAAACCCAGTCCGCCTACTTCCAGGTCAACATGGCCACTGAGTGGGGCAACGTTCCGGTCAGTATGCGTGCTGGCGTGCGATATGAGCAGACAGATGTGACGTCGAGAGCCCTGGTGCCAGAATACAACGGTCTCCTCTGGGTCGGTGGCAATGAGCTGTCGCCACAGACAACGGGCACGTCTAGTTTCACCAAGCTTACGGGTGACTACGACTACTGGCTGCCGAACTTTGACCTCAAAATGGACATCACGGAAAACATCGTTGGTCGATTCTCATACAGTCAGACGCTCACTCGCCCGAATTACACGGACATACAGGGTGGTGTGACCATTGACTCGCCGGTACGCCTGACAGAAGGCACCGGCAACCGCGGCAACCCGGCATTGCTGCCGTTCGAGTCGGAGAACCTGGACCTGACCTTCGAGTATTACTACGGCGAAGGCAGCTACCTCTCGGTGGGTTATTTCCGCAAGGACGTTTCGAACTTCATCGGCACCTCGTCCGTCACGGAAACAGTGTTTGATCTGCCGCATCCGGGTCTTGGCCCGCTAGCAGATGCGGCAAGGGCCGGCGGAGCGTCAACCCCAGGTGAAATCTTGAACTGGATCCTCGTGAACCGGCCGACGGATCCCGGCGTAGATCCGGTCGCAGGTACTATTTTGGGTATCGACGGACGCGATCCATTCTCGCCGTTCAACCTGACCGTTCCGGTCAATATCGAAGACGCTACCGTTGATGGCTGGGAGCTCAACCTGCAGCATGAATTCGGCGCCAGCGGATTCGGATTCATCGTCAATGCGACGATTGTGGACGCTAACGTCGGCTACGATAACAACAGCCTGGCGAATCAGTTCGTCATCTCGGGTCTCAGCGATAGTGCCAACTTCATCCCGTACTTCGAGAACGACAACTGGAGTGTCCGAGTTGCGTATAACTGGCGCGACGCCTTCCTGGCAGGCACCGGCCAGACAAACGTCGGAGCAGGTCCACCGACGTACGTAGATGAGTATGGGCAGTGGGATATCAGCGCCAGCTACTGGGCAACAGATAACCTGCAGATCTTCACCGATATCATCAACCTTACCGACGAGACATCGTATGTGTACGGCCGGCAGACGGACCAGATCCTTTTCGCAAGCCAGTACGGCACGAGGTATACGTTAGGGGTCAGATACAAGTTCTGAGTCAAGTCAATGCAAGATAAAGCTGCCCCGAAAGGGGCAGCTTTTTTTTCCGCCTCTTTTCGGACTAAGATGGGAAGTAACGAGGGATAATCCAGGGCCTGTCCGGGCCGCCAAGTTTGGTAACAAAGCCATGCAAGATGCGATCAAAAGAATTGTCATCGTTGGCGGTGGTACCGCAGGCTGGATTACTGCCTGCCTGATCGCTGCCGAGCACGGCCGGCCGGCCAATGGTCGCGTCGAAATCACCCTGATCGAGTCGCCCGATATTCCGACGATAGGCGTCGGTGAAGGCACCTGGCCGTCGATGCGGCTGACGCTGCAAAAGATCGGTTTGTCGGAATCGTCGCTTATCCAGGATTGCGATGCGAGCTTCAAGCAGGGCACGCAGTTCATTTCATGGTCAGAAACGGGCAAGGACAACCGCTACTACCACCCTTTCAGCTTGCCCGCTGAATATTCGAGCCTCAACATGGCGGGTCACTGGATGCAGCGGCATTCGGGAATGTCTTTTGCCGAATTCGTGACGCCACAGGCTCAGGTCATTGCAGCCGGCCTGGCGCCGAAACAGATATCGACGCCTGACTATGCGTTCAATGTCAACTACGGCTACCACTTCGACGCCGGAAAATTCGCAAAGCTGCTGCATCAGCACGCGGTGGAGAATCTTGCTGTCAACTACGTGTCGGGTAACGTCAAGCGGGTTGAGGCGCAGCCGGACGGGGATATCGAAGCGGTCGTGCTGGCGAGCGGAGACCGATTCGAGGGTGATCTTTTTGTCGATTGCACAGGTCAACGCGGGTTGTTGATCAACGGACATTTCGGTGTCGATTTTGTGTCGGTCAAAGATGTGCTCTTCAATGATGCGGCGATCGCCGTGCAGGTACCGTATTCGAACCTCAACGACCCGATCGCATCGGCAACGCAGGCAACAGCAGTCGCATCCGGCTGGATCTGGGATATCGGGCTGCAGACACGCCGTGGCATCGGCCATGTCTATTCGACGGCTCACGCCGACGAAGCGCAGGCGATGGTCGCAGTGCAGGACTACGTGAGCCGCGTGTCGCCCGCGTCAGACCTGGATAACCTGGACTTTCGCATGATTTCGTTCGAGCCTGGCTACCGGGAACAATTCTGGGTGAGGAATTGCGTCGCCGTCGGCTTGTCAGGCGGCTTCATAGAGCCGCTGGAGGCCTCGGCCCTGGCCCTTATCGAACAGGCCGCGTCGATCATCAGCCGGCAAATGCCCGTGACACGCGAGATTATGGACGTCGTTGCCAGGCGCTTTAACGAAAAAATGCATTACAACTGGCAAAGGGTCATCGAATTTCTCAAGCTACACTACGTCGTGAGCCGACGGGATGACAGTGACTATTGGCGCGACTGCCGCGATGATTCATCGTGTCCGGACAGCCTGAAGGACAAGCTATGCGTCTGGGAACAGCAGCCGCCCTGGCATGAGGACGCGCCGAGGGTGGATGAGCTTTTTCCGTCGGCCAGTTACCAGTATGTCCTTTACGGCATGGGCTTCAAGCCGAGATACGTCAGTGAGGGTCGTTTTGGAACTGACGAGGACAGGCATAGGGTGGATAATGCACTGCATGACAGCAACCAGAAAGCGCGCCAGATGCTGGGCTTGCTGCCGTCAAATCGCGAACTCATCAATGCAAAGACATCACTTGCCGGTGTCGCTTAGACAACAGGAAACATCGTGACCAATTTTGCCCTTCTCAACATCGACGAGCACCAGGATTTACGCGTCATTACCGATCACGCTGCGCAGTATGGCGACAATGTCATGTTTGCAATGACATTCCCGTTCGAATTTCGGAGTATCCAGACGCATTACCCTATCTTCTTTCATCGCGACGACAACGGGGACTATTATCCGGTCGCTCTGTTTGGTTTCAAGGAAGGAGAAAACCTGTTTCTGAATGAGTCGGGCTGGAATGCGAATTATGTTCCGGCAATGATTCGCCGGGAGCCATTCCTCATCGGCTACCAGGGATCGGAGGATCAGGAAAAAGAAGGCAAAGCGAGGGTGGTATCGATCGACATGGACCATCCGCGCGTCAGCCAGGAGCAGGGAGAAGCTTTGTTTCGGCCGCTGGGCGGGCGAACGCCGTATCTCGAGGAAGCCGCTACGCTGTTGGAGCAAATCTACGGCGGGTACGTTCACAACAAGACCTTCGTCGCTGCGCTCGAGGAACATGAACTGATTGAGTCCGTTACGCTCGATATCACGCTCAATGACGATTCGAAGGGTCAGTTGCTCGGATTTTTCGCGATTAATGAGGAAAAGGTGGAGCAACTGCCGGGTCACGTACTTGAGGAGTTCAACAGGCAGTACATACTGATGCCGCTCTTCATGGTGTTGGCATCCATGTCCAACGTTCGTGCATTGATCGACCTCAGGAATCAAAGGCTGAAAGACCAGCGATGAGCGCGTTGCAGGCACTAGCATCGATCGAAACTCTGGAAGGCTGCAAGCCGAACGAGATTCCGGCACACGTCTATGAGTCCGAGGTCCCTATCGTACTAAAGGGGCTTGTTGACGAATGGCCTGCCGTGCAGGCGTGCAGCCAGTCACTTCCGTCGGCGGCGCGTTACCTTTCCAAATTCTGGTCGGACAGGCCGGTAACTGCTCTTGTCAGTGACGGTGATATCGACGGCCGTTTTTTCTACAACGAGGATTGCACGGGCTTCAATTTCAAGGGTGGCACCGCGCCGCTGGGACTTGTGTTCCATAAACTGGCTGAACAACCCGACAACGAGTCTGCGCCGACCATCTACGTCGGATCTACATCGGTAGACATGTGGCTGCCCGGGTTCCGGGAACACAATGACGTTGCTGTTCCCAGCGACGATGTGGTGGTCAGCGCGTGGATGGGAAACCGGTCGCGAATCTCGGCCCACTTCGACTTTCCCGACAACGTCGCCTGTGTCGTTGCCGGGCGCAGACGATTTACGCTGTTTCCGCCGGACCAGATCAAAAATCTCTATATCGGTCCAGTGGACCTGACGCCCGCGGGCCAGGCGATCAGCCTGGTGGACTTTTCCAATCCCGATTTCGATCGTTTTCCGAATTTTGAGAAGGCTTTGGAGTTCGGCTGCACCTGCGAACTGGAACCGGGCGACGCGATTTTCATCCCCAGCATGTGGTGGCATCACGTGGAGTCACTGTCATCATTCAACATGTTGGTGAATTACTGGTGGTGTTCCACACCGGCCATAATGGGTGCACCGATGGACGCGCTGATGCACGCTATTCTGTCCATCAGGGAGATACCGCAACCGCAGCGCGATATCTGGAAAGCCTTGTTTGATCACTACGTGTTTTCGGCAGACGAATCTGTCTACGAACACATTCCGACGCCAGGCAGGGGTTGCCTGGCGCCGATGGATAACGCGTCGGCTGGTAAGCTGCGCACTGAGATAAACAACAAATTGAATCGATGACGCCGCACCGGCGGGCGTCAGGGGGTTGAATTGGAAGACAACAAGATACACAGAATCGTAATTGCGGGCGGTGGCACCGCAGGCTGGATGGCAGCCGCGTCCCTGTCCAGGTTGCTGGGCAAAACGCTCGATATCAAGCTCATCGAGTCGGAGCAGATTGGTACGGTCGGCGTGGGAGAGGCTACGATTCCGACCCTTCTCACGCTGCACGAATTGCTGAAGATCAAGGAGCAGGATTTCCTGGCAGCCGTCCAGGGAACGTTCAAGCTCGGTATCTCGTTCGAGAACTGGAAGGATGTCGGCGAAGAATACATTCATTCCTTCGGCTTCACGGGCCAGGACTGCTGGGCCGCGGGTTTCCAGCACTTCTGGCTGAAAGGGGAGAAGCTCGGCATCAGCAAGGAATACGGTGAGTACTGCAAGGAATGGGTGGCTGCCAAGCAGAGTCGTTTCGCAATACTGGCCAACAGGGGTACGGCACAGGGCTTGAATTATGCCTATCACATCGATGCGTCGCTGTACGCGAAGATGCTGCGCGAGATCGCGGAGGACCATGGAGTGGTTCGCCAGGAAGGCAAAATCGAGGACGTGGAGCAGGACCCGGAAAGCGGCTTCGTCAAGGCGCTGCAACTCGATTCCGGGGAACGTATCGAAGGGGATCTCTTTATCGACTGCACGGGCTTCCGTGGCCTGCTCATCGAGCAGACGCTAGGGACCGAGTACGAGGATTATTCGCACTGGCTGCCGTGCGACAGCGCTGTGGCGGTCCAGACCGAGGCGGTCGGCCCGCCGATACCGTACACGCGCGCCATTGCGCGAGATGCCGGCTGGCAGTGGCGTATTCCGCTGCAACACAGGGTCGGCAACGGCCTGGTTTACAGCAGCGAACACTGCTCCGACGACGAGGCCATCGACACTATCCTGAAAAGCGTTGAGGGCAAGACGCTCACGGAGCCGAGAGTCCTCAAGTTCAAAGGCGGCCAGCGCAAGCAACACTGGCGCAAGAACGTTGTTTCGGTGGGGCTATCATCGGGCTTTATCGAGCCGATGGAGTCGACCAGCATCCACCTGATACAACGCAGCATCATCCGGCTGATGCAGCTATTCCCTTACGCGGGCATTCGCCAGCCGGACATCGACGAATTCAACATCCAGATGCGCACCGAGATCGAGCACATTCGTGACTTCATCATTCTTCATTACCACGTAACAGAACGCACTGACACGCCGTTCTGGCGATACTGCAAGTCCATGGACATTCCGGAATCACTCACGCATCGCATCGAGTTATTCAAGCAGACCGGGCGCGTCTTCAAGCTGCCGACGGAGCTGTTTGGCGAGAATTCCTGGATACAGGTCATGCTTGGCCAGGGGCTCGTGCCCGAGCAGTATCACCCGATCGTCAACATGATGTCCGACGAGGAACTCGAAAAATTCCTCGGGGGAATTCGACACTCGGCATTCGATTTGGCAAGCCAGCTACCGCTACACCAGCGCTTTATCGATCACTACTGCAAGGCGACGCCACCCTGAGTGGAACAGGTGTCGCGTTACGTGTCGCGCGGGCGCTCCCCGAAGTACAGGAACAGGTTGGCCGTCAATCGACCGCTGGCTGGGTCGTCATTGATGTCCCTGTCAGGTTGTATCAGGCCCGAGTGTAAGAGGTTCCCCGGATAAATCACCATCCTGTTCGGTCTGTATTCAACCTCCCCGATCAGTTCATAATGATCGTCGGATGCGTTGATATATTTTTCTGCCGGGAGTCCGTTTGTCTCCATATGCGTACTTGCGGCTTGAATGTAGGATTGATAACGATCCTCGGTAATACGTTCGTACGAAGTGGGTCGATGCCTGAAGAATCCTGTGCCCGCATGGTCTCCTGAATTCAGGTAGTGCACCGTGGCAAAATAGTCAGGACTGCGATCATCAAAGTGCGGCAAGCGCTGTAGTATTTCGAGATCATCGGGCTGCTGCGTTACCAGGGAAAACAGCTGATGAATAAGGAGGTTTTCGTATGTGCGTGGGATCTTGTAAAGGTCGGATATCATCGCGACCAATTCGGGTTTCAAGACCGCGGCGTATTCCGCAGGCAAAGCCGCTCGAATTCCGGGATAGGCTAATTGGTTCTTCGAACTAAACTCCGCACTCTGAGACGCATATCGGACCAGTTCATCGGTCGACAGAATCGGGTCGTCTATAGTAATGACCGGTGTTTTTTCATCTCCTACAGTTTGTACATTCAGACGGCATGCGCTATTTAATATAATTTCAACCATTATCCGGTCTTTATCTGTGCAGGACTCCATTATAAGCGCCAATTCAAACACGCACCTAACGCCATTCAGAGGATTCCGCATCGTCTGTAAGCATTGCTTTTTTGCCCCGGTAGCTTTTGCTGTGCTGCTTGCGAGCTGTGATTCAACACGGCCGATGACCGACGTCGCTTGGGCAGTCAATATCGGCGGCCCGGCTTATACCGCTGTTGATGGCACCCGTTACGCCGCTGAGCAGTCGACGTCGGGTGGCACGATCGGCGAGATAGGCGTCGTAAAAGGATCGCAGGACCCTGTGCTCTATCAAAGCTACCGTGAAGGTGACGTCGAGATTTCCCATGCGGTTGCCAATGGTACCTACGACATCACATTTCATTTTGCGGAACCCGACGATATCGCGAGAGATGAGCGTATCTTTGATGCCATCGTCGAAGGGCAACGGGTCATCGATGATATCGACGTTATGCTGTTCCGAGACGGTAAGATCCATTCGGCACTGACTGTGACCGTGCCAAATGTCGTTGTCGCCGACGGGGAACTCAATATCCAGTTCGACGCGTCCGTTCGCGAGCCCATTCTTAGCGCGCTGCTGGTACGCGCGGACGGTCGGCCTGAGCGCACATGGGATCTGACCTGGAGTGACGAGTTCGACATCGACGGGGCTCCTGATCCGCAAAAATGGAATATCGAGGAATGGGCTCCGGGCGTCGTGAACAGCGAGGACCAGGCCTATACCGCGCGAGAAGAAAACCTGCGGATCGCAGGCGGATTTCTGATTATCGAAGCGCACAAAGAGGACTACGCGGGCGGCAGTTACACGTCGGCGCGTATCCATTCCCGCGGCAAGGGCGACTTCCTTTACGGCCGAATCGAAATTCGTGCCCAATTGCCCAAGGGGCAGGGTACCTGGCCGGCGATCTGGATGTTGGCCAGCGACCCGTTTCACTATGCGACGACCTGTGCTGACCAGGAGGATTGGCAGGGCAATGACGACTGTGATGCCTGGCCGAATTCCGGTGAGATCGACATCATGGAACACGTCGGATACCAGATGAATCATGTTCATGGCACGGTGCACGGCAAAAGCTATCACTGGAGCATGTGGGAGCAGCGCAAGGGCCGCATAATTCTCGACGATGTAGCCAACACGTTCCACGTCTATGCGCTTGAATGGAGCCCCGAGAGAATCGACATATTGGTCGACGACACGCCATACCTGACGTACATCAACGAGAACAACGGCTGGGAAGATTGGCCATTCGACCAACCGTTTCATCTTATCCTGAACCTTGCGATTGGCGGTGGCTGGGGGAGTGCGGGAGGGCCGATAGACGATTCGATCTTTCCGCAGCAGATGCTCGTCGACTACACGCGTGTCTATCGCCTGGCCGAATAAAATGCTGCATTTGCTATCCCGGTTCGAACGCGATGGCTTCCTGGTCATCGAGGACTTTTTTGACCCTGCTCTCATGGACGACCTGGATCGCAGGATTCGTGATCATTTCGGCAACAATCCCGAGTTCCTGCATGACGACCAGTTCATCAGAAAATCAAAAGCCGAGGTTGTGCCCTGGTTCCCTCAGAAAGACGGAGTTATGGCTTTTGATGAGATTAATGAAAATGCGCGTTTCAGGGAGTTGACCTCGCTAGTTCTTGGTGATGGCTGGTCCAGCCAGTGCTGCATGGTCATGTTCTCCGGCAAAGGCACGACGGGGCAGGCATGGCATCAGGACTGTCCACCCGATGACGCGACCGTTTTCAATCTGAACCGCCTGGTCTACACGAGCGACATTAGCGACGAAATCGGTGGTCAGACGGTTGTCGTGCCTGGGTCGTTCAGACAGGGCATTCTGCCTGCAGGCGACCCGCTGGGTGAGTTCGGAAACCAGGTCGTTCTACGGCCGAAAAAAGGCACGCTGATATTGCTTCACGGACATACCTGGCATCGCGTGTTGCCCATCCAGGGTGACTACCGATCCTCGACAAACTACCGAGCCGCACCGGCCGGCACGCCGGATGACGTCACTGACGTTTGCGTCTATCGAAACATGCGCTACCGATTCTCGACATCCGAGGTAGTCGAGGAACGCGTTGAAGCCTGAGATCTAGAACTTTGCTCTGACGCGATCCATGTCCTGCTGAAATGCGAGGCTGGTGGCATGGGTTACGACTTTTGACTGTTTGTATCCTTGCAGAATATCGTTGCTGACGGACTCGATCTGAAACTCGAATCCTGAGCCGCGGCGCTCGTGCACAAATTCATCCACTTGATCGTGCATCACAAACAGCTGACATTCGCGGGCGCTCCAGCAGTGTGGAATCACGATGAAACCTTCGCTGCCGACGATGTAAGCCGTATTTGGTAACTTACAACGAAACGACGTAGTCAAAGTCGCGATGCAATTGTCGTAGTTGAATAGCATGGCGACATCGTCGTCAACACCGTTCGGTGCGTGACGGGAAACGACTTGCAAGCTGTCGGGGTTGCTCTCGGTGAAGTAACGCGCGATCGCAATCGGATAGATGCCCATATCGAGTAAACAGCCACCCGCGAGCGAAGTGTCGTAGAGTCGTGATTGTGGATCGTAAGGCTTGGGATAGCCCAGTTCCGCCTTGATGTGCCGTAATTCGCCTATTCGTCCGGCATCGACCCATTCTTTTGCCCTACGAATGGCCGGAAGAAACCAGGTCCACATTGCCTCCATCAGGTATGCGTCAGTATCGCGTGCGATGTTGAGCAAAGACTGGCACTCGGCCGCAGACGTCGTAATTGGCTTCTCGCATAAAACAGCTTTGCCGGCGCGCAAGGCATCAGCTGCGTTTGGGAGATGAAGCGTATGTGGCGTGGCGACGTAGATGGCGTCTATGTCGGGGTCTGCAAACAGGTTCTCGTAGCCCTGATAGGCCTTCGCGATGCCATGTCTGGCAGCAAACTCGTTGGCTGAAGTCTGGGCTCGAGCTGCGACGGCACAGACCTCGGCATTGGATACATGCGCCATGTCGGCAGCAAATGTGTTTGCAATGGTTCCGGCACTAACGATGCCCCAGCGTATCTTGGCCATCAGTGCAGTCCGGCCCGTTGGCTTGCAACCGCGAACATGGCTATTGCCAGTACGACGAATACCAGGCTAATAGAGCGGCGCATCGTATGTTGCGATATTCGCCCCTGTAATCGGGGTCCGATTTGCCCGCCGATCAGGACGCCCGGAATGTCGTAGCAAAGCAGGTTCCAGGGTACCGCGGTCCAGCCACCGGCCTGGATGAGTTGGGCAAACAGCGTCGTTGAGGCGAACACAACCGTTACGATAACGACCAGTACAGAGGTCGCTGCAGCGACGGCGATGGGAACACCTTTGCGGGTCAGCTGGGAAATCGTCACCTCGCCAATACCAACCGACACCATGCCCGTAAGAAAAGCACCGATGCCGGTCAGGGCGTCATTTCGCAGCGCCAGCTTCGGCACCTCGTACGAGTAGGTGTGCCCGCGCGAGTCCGTTAACTCGCGCATCTTCAGAACCTCCTCGCTTGAATGGCTTCTTTTTCCTGGAATTGGGTTTCGCCAAAGTACGAATGCGAGAATCCCGACCAGGATCGCGTAGCACGCAAGCAGCAAACTGTCATGCACCATGCTCGCCGCAAGTGCCCCGAGTACGGCTGCGGGAACCGCGACGCGGAGAATTCTCCAGGCGAGCGTGTAGTCAGTCAGCTTGCGGCGGTAGTAGCCGACGAATCCGGACAGGAACCCGAACGTCTGCGTAAACAATGCGGCGCCGACTGCTGCGAGCGTCGATTCCAGTACATATTCGGGACCGAGCAGGGGAAACACGAGTATGAATATCGGCGTGAAAAAAGCGGCACCGCCAATGCCACTGAGCATCGCGCAGGTCGCGACGATAATCGACACCGGGAACATGAACCAATAAAGCGTGAAATCCAATTACAAACTCCGATCTTGCGAGCGGCCTATTGCCGCCAGAGTCGAGTATTCGGGGCGGCCGCCTCAAAGTTGCTGCGGAACGGATTGATATCTATGCCGCCGCGGCGCTGGTAGCGCGCGTAGACGGTCAATTGCTCCGACCCGCAACGCTCGAGGATATCCGTGAACATGCGCTCAACACAGGATTCATGGAAATCCTGATGCTGGCGATACGAGACGATGTAGCGCAGCAGTCCTTCGTGGTCGATCCGTGGGCCACGATAGGAGATCAGGATGCTGCCAATGTCGGGCTGATTCGTGACGGGACACAGGCTGCGCAAAAGGTCCGAGTGCAGATCTTCGGCGACGAGATCGCGTGCGTTGGCACTCAGGAATTCTGGCGAGACCTCGTAGGTATCACAGGCACTCATGATGTTGTCGATACAGCGGCCCGGCATACGTGCCACGTGTGCGCTGTCCGGGGACGAAGGTCCATGAACCGCGACATCGACGTCTGCGCCGGTACACGCTGTCAGGTCGCTTGTAAGGGCCGCGGCCAC
>Ga0316201_10001114_pt1 | contig 17426 bp, 16 predicted proteins | sample CS6wburrow_MG_FD_204516 | JGI IMG/M metagenome (GOLD analysis project Ga0316201, IMG submission 204516) | Coastal sediment microbial communities from Delaware Bay, Delaware, United States - CS-6 worm burrow | ecosystem: Environmental > Aquatic > Marine > Coastal > Sediment | place: USA... | reverse complement strand
TAGGAAGTCGAGCCCGCGCCCCCATGGATGGGTTCACGGCATGTCCTGAATCAACCTACCACACCACCTTGACTCCCTCACTGATCAAGAGTGACTACGATTGCTTTTGCGAAAGCCAATTATCCACTCCGTCCGATATCTGATTCTAAAGTTGCCAAGATAAACCACGGTGAAGGTACAATAGGTCTTTTCTTCAGACTGGTCTCAAGAATGGAACAGACAGATAAAAAAGCCGGCACTACCGACACCACGCATTTTGGCTATCAGGATGTAGCCGTTGAGGACAAAACCCGGCTGGTACGTGGTGTTTTTGAATCCGTGGCGGATAAATATGACCTGATGAATGACCTGATGTCTTTCGGTGTTCACCGTTTGTGGAAACGTCATTTTATTGCCATCAGCAATATCCACCCTGGTCAAAGGGTTTTGGACCTGGCTGGCGGCACCGGCGATATCGCTGCATTGATGAGCAAAAGGGTCGGTTCATCCGGTAGCGTTGTTTTAAGCGATATCAACGAGGCTATGCTGGCAGTCGGCCGGCAGCGTATGGAAGACCGCGGCATAGTCGGCAATATCGAATACTCGTTGGCAAACGCAGAAAAATTACCTTTTGCCGATGGTGAGTTTGATGCCGTGACCATCGCTTTTGGTCTTCGCAATGTTACTGACCAGCCCGTGGCGTTGAGAGAAATGTACCGTGTACTCAAACCTGGTGGTCGCGCCATGATCCTCGAGTTTTCAAAGGTGGAATTTGAAAGTCTTAAAAAGATCTACGACGGTTATTCATTTGGCATTTTGCCCAGGCTCGGCAAACTGGTTGCCGACGACGAGGACAGTTATCGCTACCTGGCGGAAAGCATCCGCAAACATCCCGGGCAGGATGAACTCGCAGACATGATGGTCGATGCCGGCTTCTCAAGAGTCACCTACCGCAACCTGACCGGCGGCATCGTCGCTATACACAGTGGTCATCATGACTGAGTACATCACACCTTTGCCGGGCGTGCTTGCATTTGCCCTGGAAACAGCCGTCAACCGCGTCCTGCAACTGGATTTGGAGTCACCCACACGGGTCAAAAAGCTGGAAGGCCGTTTGCTGCAGGTGGATCTCGAAGGTCTTGGCATCACACTATTTTTTACTTTCAGGCACGGCGTTGTGCGTGTGCGCCTGAAGGCAGAGGGCACACCGGACACGGTCATCAGTGGTACACCGGTCGCGCTGTTCTCAATGGCCGAACCCGAGGATGCTGACTGGGGTTTGCCGGATTCAAAAGTGCAGATCAACGGTGATGCGAGTCTTGCCCGGGATCTTGAACGCATATTCAGCAAACTGGAACCCGACTGGGAAGGCCCGCTCGCCGGGATGTTTGGCGATGTGGCCGGACACCAGTTGGCACAGGGTCTCCGCCAGGGAGCCGAGACGGCGCGGGATACCGCACGCAGTGCCAGCAAGGTTTTTTCTGACATAATCAAGGATCGCCGTTCGTGATCCATAGCCTGCGTCAGTTTCTGCGGATCTGGCATATCGGTGTCATTCTCAAACGATACCGCCTGGATGAATTGTTCAACACAACCCGCTTACCGGGCCCGGTTCGCTGGATGCGGGTGTTCATCCCGACCGGCAAGGATGTGTCGGGGCTTCCACGGGGTGAACGATTGAGACTGGCATTGCAGGAACTGGGGCCGGTCTATGTGAAATTCGGGCAGATACTCTCCACGCGCAGGGATTTGCTACCGTTGGATATTGCCGATGAACTGGCCCTGTTGCAGGACCAGGTTCCAGCTTTCCCGGGTGAACAGGCCCGGGAAATTATCGAGAAAGCGCTGGGCGAGCCGGTCGACACGATATTTGCCTCGTTTGATACCCAACCGCTGGCTTCTGCATCCATTGCCCAGGTCCATCCGGCGACGTTACATGATGGCCGCGAAGCCGTGGTCAAAGTTGTGCGGCCCGGTATTGAGAAGCAGTTAAGCAAAGACATTGACCTGCTCAAGGCCATTGCAAAAATTGCAGAAAAATTCCTGCAGGGTGGTGCGAGAATACAACCGCTGGAAGTTGTGCGTGAATTTGAGGGTGTTGTATTCGACGAACTGGATATGCAACGCGAAGCCGCCAACGCCTCTATGCTAAGACGAAATTTCCAGGGCTCCCGCGATCTGTATGTTCCGGAGGTGTACTGGAAGTGGTGCAAACGCCGGGTGATGGTCATGGAACGTGTTTCCGGACTTCCGGTGGGTGATATCAAAGGATTGCGTGAGCATGGCGTCGACCTGAAGAAACTGGCCAGACGGGGTATACGCGTATTTTACACCCAGGTTTTCCGTGACAACCTGTTTCACGCTGATATGCACCCCGGCAACATTTTGGTGGATGCCAGCAACCCGGATGATCCCAGCTTTATTGCCCTGGATTTTGGCATTGTTGCCAGTCTCTCACCTAAGGATCTCTATTACATTGCCGAGAACTTCAAGGCATTGTTCAGTCAGAATTACCGGCGGGTTGCGGCCCTGCATATTGACGCTGGCTGGGTACCGGAAAGCACCCGGCTGGATGAGTTGGAAGCAGCCGTGAGAACGGTCGGCGAGCCCAATTTCACCCGGCCATTGAATGAAGTCTCATTTGGAAAACTACTGTTTGATCTATTCCATGTTGCACACCGTTTCCAACTGACCTTACAACCGCAGTTGCTGATGTTGCAGAAAACCCTGCTGAATATCGAGGGTCTGGGCAGGCAGCTTGATCCGGAAATTGACATATGGTCGGTGGCCAAACCTGAACTCGAAGCCATACTCAGGGAAAGACACAGCATTGAAAATGTTTCACAGGAACTACGCGAGCGTCTTCCCGGGTGGTTGGCGGAGGCTCCCGAAATGCCCGGGCTTGTTCACGACTTCCTGGTCAAGGCCAATAGCGGGCAACTATTGACCCGAACCGCTTCAGAGGATGCTGCCAGATCAAGACAGGAACAACGGAGCGCAGGTCGAAAAATGCTGCAGGCATTGGCTGGCGGTTCATTGAGCATCCCCGGCGCCATCCTGATCGCTATGGAAACCGGGCCATGGTATGTATGGGGCTATTCCACACCCGGCGTCATTTTACTGGCCATGGGTGGATGGCAAATCTTCAAAGCCCTGAGATAGAACGAGTGCATTGTGCTTAAACGTTTGTCCTATTGGTTACTCACTAAACTTGGGTGGACCATCCACGTAGATTCACCGGAAATTGATAAATTCGTGGCAATTGCCGCGCCGCACACCAGTAACTGGGATTTCCCGCTCGGGATCCTTGGAGCCAAGGCTATCGGCGTTAAAATTCACTGGATGGGCAAACACAGTATGTTTCGTTGGCCCTACGGTTGGTTCTTTCGCATGATTGGCGGCACTTCCATACGCCGCAATGGTGGTCAAAACTACATGCAACAGATGACCGACTTATTCAACAACTCCGAGCGGCTTGTATTGGCGCTTGCGCCCGAGGGCACCCGCAGCAAGACAGATCACTGGAAAACCGGTTTTCATTCCATCGCCCGCGCCGCCAACGTACCTATCCTGATGGCTTACCTGGATTATGGAAAAAAACAGGTCGGAATGGGCGGCATGTTCTATCCAAGCGAGGATATCGAAGCGGATTTCAACCTGATACGTGAATATTATAAGGACAGACGCGGTAAGAATCCCGAGAATGAAAGCCTGATCCAGGTGCGTAAAAAGTAAAGCACCCTACAACCAGTCGGTCAGCGAAATACCTATACCTATCCTGTTTACACGGTGGTTGTAGTCAATCAGGCTCTCGCCGTAACCGTTGAAATACTGGATATAGCCCTTCAGATACGGGTACTTCCAGAGCGGAAAACTCCAGCCAAATTCAATAGCGCCCTTGTCAAACCCCGACTCAAGATTGTTACGCGACATGAAGCTGAAAACATTGTCTTTCCACTCATAACCCGCGCGCCATTCAAAATGGCCCATGTAGTCGGTAATATCCGGGTTATCATCGTTGGCAGCATCCTCCGAGATTCTGAGCCACGGTTTGAAGCCGAAAGCAAAGTTGCCTTTCGCAAAAACAAAATTGGCATAGACGCGGTTCCAACTCCGGGACAGCACCCCGCCCTGCCCATTGGACTGATGCACCACGCCGATCGAATTGGCCAAATTCCTGAAACCGAAAATTTCCCAGGAGGGAGTCAACTGGGCCCACACTTCCGGTTCGTGGTTGGTTTCCCTGAAAGGGGATGACAATTCGGAGTTATAGACCTGCCAGAAGGACCGGTTGGTATAGGCCGCATAGATATCAACCCTGTCAAAGAGATCGACCCATAAAGGCGCCTTCAGACTGATCTGGAACTGGGCTTCGGTGTCATCAAATTTTATCGAAGGATCAGAATACTGCTCCCTGAACAGTTCCGGTTCATATCCTTTCGAGTTGTAGGCAGCGGCCAGGAAGTAATTGGGTTTATGAGCCATCAGGGTAAATGGCTGTAGAATTTGTTTCCTGTCCTGTTCTAGCCGATCACTGACCACAGCAGGCTCAATCTCCTGGTCGAGCGGCTCTTCAACCTGATTACGTTCGGCGCAATGGGCCCTTATTTCCCCAACCGTTGTTGAATCACCGGATTGCATCAACATATTAGTCAAGCACGTTTCAAGGTCATCCGCAGCGGCAGTTCCGGACAGCATCAGACCAGCCAGGCCAACTACCATCATGCTTGACAATTTCAGCGACTGCCATGCGAATCGCATGGCCCGAACCTTTGTATATCTCATTACCTGAATCCTTCTACTTTCTACCCATAGAACAACGAATCTATATCACCTCGGATACCCGCTCACAGCACCGGCGTAATAAATCCCAGGAACGAACTGACCATGATGACGTTCGCGCGTCTTTTTCTGCTTATCACTTCGGGGAAGCTTCCAACCGGCCGGTAGTTTTGATAAAAACCCTCAGCCCCTGGTGGCAGAGGTTCAGCATCTGGAATTAGTTCATACAGCGTGGTTGATCGATACGGCCAGATATCAAAAATGGGCAGGCTGCGTGAGACCGACTCGAGCGCTCCATTGATTCCACCCAAAATAGGTGGTCCCGGCGGTTTCATTGCGGCCACCCAGCTATTACCCGGTTCGATATCCCGGCGAATACTGTTCTCGAGTTCTTCAGCGAACGCCTTGTCATAGATAATGACGCCATTTTCGGTGTTATAACCTTCGCCGCGTGGATCCAGGTTATGCGAACCCACCATCGAAACATGTCCGTCTATAACGAACGATTTGGCATGCAGGCCCGACCTTGGCCCGGGTCTCTCAAGTGTGGGGTTTGGACCGACTGCGGGTATTTTGCCGCTACTGACACCATCCTTTTTTTCAAGGATTAACTGTGGCATACGCGGGAAAAATTCCGCGGCATCCAGCGGGTAAGGACGAAACTCGTAAACGTTAAAACCAAGGGTCTTGATGTAATGCTTTTTGTGTTTATAGGTAAATGCATAGGCAGAAAAAGCGTCGGTCGCAGCCAGGCTATTGGTCGAAAACAGAAACTCGATATTTGGGTGATCTTTACGCAAAGTCTTGAAGAGTTTGCGTGAGCGCCTTGACAAAACCAGGTAAGGCGACTGGATAACAACCGAACGCTCAGCCGCTGCCAGTGCTGCATGCAGACCGTCGGTACTATTCACCTGGGACTTTTTTTTACTGCTGTGCGGCAGGTCATAAACATATTCAATTTTGCCAACATGATGGGCTGTATCAACGAACAATGAATACATCACCTGTTTGTCCTCGATCTCGTTGAGCAACGGCTCAAGTCTTTCATTCACTTCAAATTGGGCCAATGACATTGACTGATCACTCACGATCAGTGGTGCTACGTCACGCAGATGACCAATTTCAGCGGTCATGTCACTATCCCAGAAATAATCAAATGAGACACGCATTTCCGTGGCGACCTGCCCGTATAACAACACTTCCCGATCCTTGAAGTCGTAATTGACATCAAAATCAAAATAGCGGTCAGCGATATTACGCCCACCGGTCATGCCAACGACATCATCGATCACCAGTACTTTGCTGTGCATACGCTGATTGGTTTTTTTGAAACAGCAGGTTACACCGCCAAACATGTTGTACCTGTTGGTTTTCGCCATGTTGAATAAGGGGTTATACATACGCACTTCGAAATTTTTATGTTCCAGTGCAAGACCGGCGAGATAGTCCAACTCCGAAACGGTAAATAACTGATCAAATAATATCCGTACCTGTACGCCACGATTCGCCGCCTGCACCAGTTCATGCATGATCAGGCCACCGGTATCATCGCTGCGGAACAGGAAGTTCTGAAATTGTATGTCTTGTGTAGCCGCCCTGATCAGGTGCAATCGCGCTTTGAGGGAGTCTTCACCAATATCCAGCAGCGCTGCATGATGCTGATTTCTAAGTACGTCGATGCTTCCCAGGTAGATCAATGGCGATTGGATGGCGCAAAAAGGGTCCCTGGATGCCTCGCAACGCACGTCCACCGAGCGCTGCACCGCGATTTTTTCATCCACTGCCATTTTGAGCTCAGACTGTACCTGGGTGGTGCAGCCATACATCAGTAATAGGAATAAATAAAGGACGTTTTTCATTTAGTTGCAGAAGAAACTTATTCGATTATTGCCAGCCAGAATTGCGCAATTCTATCTCACCGGGCAGTTGGTTGTTGTGTTTATCTGCGGGATTTCAGTATCTGGCAACTACGGGACAGTTTTTCAGAAGACATATCCATGAGTAGATGCCCAACGCCATTTTGTGGCGCTATTCTGTGGCGCTATTTTGAAAGTCTGAAACCTGCAAGCCGTAACGATGGTTGGCGCACCGCAACCACCGCAATGGTGTCAGTTGCCGGCTCCGCAATGGCCAGTTTCCAGGCACCGGGATCATCATCCGGCATATCCAGCACCGCGGGTGGCCTATCCGGGTCGACATCCACGCTGAAGCGGCATAACTGGTTCGCGATACCCATACCACTGGCCTTTACGATTGCCTCCTTGCAAGCCCAGGTATGCATGAATGCCCGGCGTAGCGTCTCGTTGTCCAGGATGGATAGGGCGGAAATCTCCTGTTGGCTGAAATATCGCCTGGCCAGGGCCAGCGGTTTACCTGGACGGCGTTTGGCCATTTCCATATCAACACCAATGCTCGCGCCACTGCTCACGCCAATCAGATAGCTACCGCCGCTGCGGGCTAAACTGAAATTAAGCTCACCGTTTGACTGGCCCGAATCAAGTTCCGGCCTGCCTTTAACCCTGCGGGTAATATGAACATCCTTGCCTGGCACGCCAAGATAGGCGCCGAGTAGCAAGCGCAGGTAAAAACGCCTGGTGGCCCGTTGTTGAAAAACCGGAAATTCAGCAGAATCGGCAGAAGCATTGGAGTTCAGGGGGTTCGACAGTTGTCTGAGATCCAGGTGCCACAGATGCACATCATTACCTTGCGGTTTTTCAAGCGCCCGCAACGGCAGGTGTATTGGGCTGAATGAATCCGGCCCGATTGCTCTGGTATTTATCTGCTCCACTCGATCCCCAACACCGGGCCTGCTAGGCCGGCTGCGTTAGCCACTCCATGAATCAATAATGGAATCAGTCTAATACATAGTTGCATCAACAGGTACCATGTAGCCTCAACACCGTGCTTAAGCTACAATGTCCAGTTCAAGTATTTCAAGCCTGAATCCACGGCATCCACCTTTTCAAACCCGGATACTCATGCAATTTAAAAACGTAGTAATTCAATCCCTTGCTGCTGTAGATGCACCTATCGAAATGACCTCTGCAGAGATCGGAGAACAATTGCGAACGGCAACAGATCGCCTGGGACTCCGCCAGGGCCTGATAGAAGAAATATCAGGGATCAATGCCCGTCGCTTTTGGAATAATGGTACACAACCATCCGAAGCAGCCACCTGGGCAGCAGAACAGGCCATTGCTGAGGCCGGAATTGATCGGGATAAGATCGGTGTATTGATTAACACATCGGTCTGCCGGGACTACCTGGAACCCTCCACCGCCTGCCTGGTGCATGGCAATCTTGGCCTGCATGAACGCTGTCTCAATTTTGACATTGGCAATGCATGTCTGGCTTTTTTAAATGGTATGGACGTTGCGGCCCGCATGATTGAACGCGGTGAAATCGAATACGCGTTAATCGTCGATGCAGAATCCAGCAGACCCATCACCGAGGCTACGATCGAACGTCTGTCGCAACCGGGTATAGAGGAAGAGCAGTTCCGTGCGGAGTTTGCTTCCCTGACACTGGGCTCGGGTGCTGCCGCAGTGATCATGTGCCGACGCGAACTGGCTCCCGATGGACATTCTTACCTCGGTGGCGTAACCCGTGCTGCAACACAGTTCAACAAGCTATGTTATGGCCAGATGGATCGCATGGTGACCGATACACGGGTTTTGTTGACAGAAGGTTTAAAACTGGCAACCAAAACTTTTGCTGCCGCCCGCGAAAAGCTTGGCTGGGTAGTGGGTGAACTGGATCAGTTCATCATCCACCAGGTCAGCAAAGCACATACGGATTCCCTGATGAAAGTACTGGGTCTGGACCCCGAAAAGATTCACCGCATCTATCCTGAACTCGGCAATATTGGTCCTGCAGCGGTTCCAATCGCACTGGCAAAGGCCGTTGCAATGGGCAAGGTGAAACGCGGTGACCGTATCGCTCTGCTGGGTATCGGGTCCGGTTTGAATTGTTCAATGGCAGAAATTGTCTGGTGACAAAAGCACACCATGACAATTCGGGCCCGACCTCCTGAGCGAGCCGGAACACGTGTACCAGCCGCCTGAAAATCTTTACCCTTTCGAGTCACAGTGGCTGAACATAGCCGGAATTCGCATGCACTTTCTCGACGAAGGTCCACGTGATGCCCCGGTCGTTTTGATGCTACACGGTAATCCGACCTGGTCGTTTTACTATCGAAACCTGGTGCTTGCGCTACGTGATCGTTACCGCTGTATCGTACCTGACCACATTGGTTGCGGTCTGTCCGACAAACCCGGTGACAGCCAGTACCCGTACACCCTGGCACGAAGGATATCCGATCTCGATGCCTTGATGGATCATCTCCAGCCCAAAACAGTGATCCACCTGGTCGTGCATGACTGGGGTGGCATGATTGGCTTTGGCTGGGCAACCCAAAGACCTGAACAAATTGGCAATATGATCATTGGCAACACGGCAGCTTTTCCATTGCCCGCTACAAAGAAAATGCCTGCCGCACTGTGGCTGGTTCGCAACACAAAACTCGGCGCCTTGTTAGTGCAGGGCTTGAATGCATTCTCGGGTATTGCGGCGCGTGTGGCATTCAAGAGACCCGTCAGTGCAGAAGTACGCAAGGCTTATACCGGTCCATATGATTCCTGGGACAACCGTATTGCAACCTTACGTTTTGTGCAGGATATTCCGCTTAAACCCGACGATCCCGGCTACAAAATCGTACAGGCAACCGAATCACGTCTGCCGGAATTGGCAGGCAATCCCTGCCTGATTGCCTGGGGCGGGAAGGATTTCGTTTTTGACCGGCATTTTCTGAAGCAGTGGAAACTCATTTTTCCGCACGCGCAGGTTCTCGAATACCCCGGTTACGGTCATTACATTTTTGAGGATGGCGGCCAGGCCCTGACACAGGCCATCAGTGATTTCATGGATAAAAATGAGCCCGGCCCCCAACAGGACTGAAACCTGTAACATTGCATCAGCCTTGATCCGCCAGGCTGAGTTGCAGGGTCAGAATACTGCAATCCACTATCCCGTCGGCAAACGTGGCAACCGTATTGCGTATGAATCAGTAAGTTATTCAGCGCTGGACGAATTGTCGGACCAGTACGCACGCGGACTGGTTGAATATGGTATCGGACGTGGTATCCGTAGCGCATTGATGCTGACACCCGGTCTCGACTTCTTCGCCATGTTTTTTGCCCTTTTCAAAGCAGGTGCCATCCCGGTACTGATTGATCCGGGTATTGGCATCAAACCACTCAAAACCTGTCTGGCAGAAGCCCGGCCGGAGGCATTTATCGGCGTTACCAAGGCCCAAATTGCCCGCAGCCTGCTGGGCTGGGCGCCTGGTGTAAAACTTGTTACCTCGGGCCCGAAACTGGGCTGGGGCGGACTGAATACCAGGCAGTTGCGCAAGCTTGGCCAAAAATCTTCAGGCAGCATGCTGGCAGACACGCAAGCTGACGAAATGGCCGCCCTGCTATTTACCTCGGGCAGTACCGGCATTCCAAAAGGTGTGGTCTATCGCCACCGGCATTTCATCGCCCAGGTTGAGATGCTGACATCGGCTTTTGACATCCGGCCGGGTGAAGTAGACCTGCCTACATTTCCACCCTTTGCTCTTTTTGACCCGGCCATGGGAATGACCACGGTCGTGCCGTTAATGGACCCGACCCGACCGGCAAAAGCCGACCCGCGCTTGTTGATACAGGCAATAGATCGTTTTGGCGTGACCAATATCTTCGGTTCGCCGGCTTTGTTAAATGTCCTGGGTCGTCATACAGAAGCAGAAAACATACGCCTGCCCGGCGTACGGCGGGTAATTTCAGCCGGCGCTGCAATGCCGGTGGCCACTATCCGGCGCCTGCAAAAGACCCTGCCCGACCATGCCGAGGTGTACACACCCTATGGTGCAACCGAATGCCTCCCGGTAGCCAGCGTTTCCGGCACCGAGCTCAATGCACAGGTGGAGCAACGCACTGCGATTGGTGAAGGCACCTGTGTCGGCCGGCCGGTTGCACCGAACAATGTAAAAATCATTGCAGTAACGGACAATGTCGTGGAGCATTTTGAAAACAGCGTGGAATTACCGGTCGGGATCATTGGTGAAATCGTTGTAAACGGGCCGACGTCAACAGACACTTACTGGCAAAAAGCTGAGCAAACACAGCTGGCCAAAATCACCGATAGCGAAGGCCAAATCTGGCACCGTATGGGTGACGTGGGCTATTTTGATACCGACGGTCGTCTTTGGTACTGCGGGCGTAAATCCCAGAGAGTGGTTACCGGGCACGAGTGCCTTTACGCTGACCAGGTAGAGGCCATATTCAATGTCCACCCCGAGGTGGCTCGTACGGCACTGGTAGGCATCGGTAATGCCGGTCAGCAAACGCCGGTTCTGTGTGTCGAGGCGCTTGACAAACCGGACGCCGCCCGCAAACACCGCATTCAACACGACCTGCTTCAACTTGGACAGAGTCATGCGGTTTCAAGATCGATTCAGAAAATTCTTTTCCATAAATCCTTCCCGGTCGATATTCGTCACAACGCCAAGATCGGGAGGGAAAAACTTGCCCTCTGGGCAGAAAAGACGCTCGCATGAAAGTCCTGGTAACCGGTGGTGGCGGCTTTCTTGGCAGTGCAATTTGCCGCCAACTAATAGCGCGTGGCGATCAGGTGATCGCCTATCAGCGTAGCCCGGCCGATGAACTTGAAAAACTTGGCGCAGGTGTAGTGCAAGGTGATATTGCTGATACCGGCTTACTGAACGCAACGTCAAAAGATGTCGATGCCATCATTCATACGGCGGCCAAGGCCGGATTATCGGTGAATTATGATGATTACTTTGGCCCCAACGTCACCGGCACTGAAAACGTTATAAGCGCCTGCCACAGTAACCGCATCAGAAAACTGGTTTTTACCAGTTCCCCCAGTGTTACGCATTCCGACGGCGACATCGAAGGCGGCACCGAATCCCTGCCCTATCCCGAAACTTACAATTCACCTTATCCAAAAACCAAGGCGCTGTCCGAGCAAAAGATCATGGCGGCCAACCGTCCTGAATTGCATACGGTTTCATTACGGCCACACCTGATCTGGGGACCGGGTGACAATCACCTGTTACCCAAATTGCTGGAACGGGTCAGGCATGGCAAATTAAAACTGCCCGGGCCCGACAAGTTGATCGATACCATTTACATCGACAACGCTGCCAGGGCGCATTTGCTGGCCCTGGATAAACTTGAATCCGATCCCGGGACAGTTGGCGGCAAAGTCTATTTTATATCCAATGACGAACCCCGCTCGCAAAGCGAGATCATCAGCGGTTTGCTAAGGGCTGCCGGTGTCAAGGTGGAGATTAAGGCCATTTCACCGGGTCTCGCGATCGCAGCAGGCACCGTGCTTGAGACCGGCTGGAAACTGTTTGGATTAAAATCTGATCCACCTTTGACACGATGGTCAGCAGAGCATCTATCCACTGCACATTGGTACGACATTTCAGCTGCAAAGCGCGACCTTGGCTATACCGCTGAAATCAGCATCGAGGAAGGGCTGGAAATACTTGCGCAGGAGTACCGTCGTAAAACTTCAGCAGAAAGCCCGCAGGGTTGATCGGAAAAGGTCCATTGTCTTGCAGCGGCCAGGCTCAGTGCATGGGTCTGCCGCGTAGTTTTCTGACCACGTACTCAAGCTTTGAATAATTCAGCAGCTGCTGGTCTTCTTCCGAGGCATTTTTATAACGGCCATGGTACTTGTGCTTCACCCACGCATTGATATCCAGGCGTTTACCATATTCAAACAAATGATTGTTGATGGGGTGGAATCCGTCCCGGTATAAAAACGTTGTGCCAAAATCGATGATATAGGGCTTCTGATCAGTACCAACAATCATATTGGTTTTGGATTTCAAATCGCCGTGGCTGACACCGCGTGCATGAAAAGCCTGGATCACAAGCAAAAGCTCAGCAAACCAGCGATCCCGGTCCTCCCATGTCGCGTGACGGTAGGCGGTACCCTCGATAAATTCCATCAGCAGGTAACGCTTTGCCAGCAGTCCATAACACGCTGGTATACCCTCAACACCCTTTAAACGCTGATAAGCGGCGTACTCACGTTCCAGGGTCGCCTGCCGTGCCTTTCTGACAGGGCCACGTCCCATTGCCGTTTTGATCACCAGTTTCAGTCCATCACCTTCAAATAACAGCACGATCCCCTGGTTTGAGGTCGCGAGGATATTTGACCCTGACGCCAGGCTGGACTCTATCCACTGCTCAAGATCGCCTGGTATCTCAGGTGTTGGTTTTTCTGTGCTTTCATTCATTGCGTGTGGATGATACCGGCAAGCGCTCTCAAAGTGCACCACTGTTTTTTGTCGAAATAAGTGAATTTGATTTGAACGTAGGTAATTTTTTCCACTGTTTGCTAACATGCTGACCCTCACGCAATATTGAAGGAATTTCCATGCGATCTAAATCGTTACACTTTCTGCTGCCCTTGTTGATGGCTCTGCTACCGGTATCCGGTGAACTGCGGGCAGAAGACTACCCATCCACCTACGCACCGTTGCCATCGGAGCCGACATTGATCAGCCACGCGACCATCCTCACCGGAAATGGTGAGCGACTGGACGATGCCAGCCTGCTGATCGCAGATGGCAAAATCGTGTTCGTTGGCGAAGGTGAAACTCCTGCTGGTGTTACCACCATTGATGCCAAGGGTCGTTGGGTAACACCCGGTCTGATTGACGTCCACTCACACCTCGGTGTGTATGCCAGCCCCGGGGTTAAGGCTCACTCGGATGGCAACGAAATGACCAACCCGGCAACACCGAATGTCTGGGCCGAGCACAGTGTCTGGCCACAGGACCCCGGATTTTCACGCGCGCTTGCCGGTGGTATTACCTCGCTGCAAACATTACCCGGCTCGGGAAACCTGATCGGTGGCCGAGGCGTGACCCTGAAAAACGTTTATAGCAACAGCTACCAGGGCATGAAATTTCCGAATGCACCGCATAGTCTGAAAATGGCCTGTGGTGAGAACCCGAAGCGGGTCTATGGTGACCGCAAGCAACTTCCATCAACCCGCATGGGCAACATGGCTGCCTACCGTGCACAATGGATCGAAGCGCAACAGTACATCGATGACTGGGCTGCCTATGAAAAAGAACTTGAAGATAATAAAGACGATGCCAAGGCACCCAAACGCGACCTGCGGCTGGAAACACTGGCGGGTGTTCTAAACGGTGAAATCATCGTGCACATGCACTGCTACCGCGCCGATGAAATGCTGACCATCCTGGATATGGCTGATGAGTTCGATTACAAGGTCGGCACTTTTCACCATGGTGTTGAAGCCTACAAAATCGCTGACACGTTGGCCGAAAAAGGCGTCTGCGGTGCCTTATGGGCTGACTGGTGGGGTTTCAAAATGGAGGCTTATGATGGTATCCAGGAAAATATCGCACTGGTGGACCGGCCTGAGGGAAGTTGTGCCATCGTACATTCCGACAGCGCGGAGGGTATTCAGCGTCTGAACCAGGAGGCTGCCAAGGCGATGAGCAGTGGCAACCGGATCGGTATGGATATTTCCCCGGAACACGCGATCGGCTGGATAACTCTCAACGCCGCCAAATCGCTGGGTATTGATAAGCATACCGGATCACTCGAGGCCGGAAAGATGGCCGATGTCGTCATCTGGAACAGCAATCCGTTCAGCGTGTATGCCAAGGCCGATCACGTATATATCGATGGTGCACTGGTCTATGACCGGGAGAATCCGGATCTGCAACCGGTTTCAGATTTTGAACTGGGACAACTCCAGGGGGTGTCAAAATGAACGGTCTTAAAACACTTTTGATTGGCTTACTGGCCATTTTTTCCCTTGCAGCTCAGGCCACCGACACCATCATGATCCGCGGTGCCACGGTACACACCATGACCGGTGACGGCATCCTGGAAAACACCGATATCTTCATTTCGGATGGAAAAGTTCAAAATATTGGAAAAGATCTGCCGGTGCCACAAGATGATGTAAATGTCTTTAATGCCGACGGCAAAACACTGACACCCGGCTTCTTTGCAGGAGTAACCAGTATTGGCATTACAGAAGTTTCCGCTGTGGAAGAATCCACTGATGGCGGTTTGGCATTAAAGGAAATGCGACCTGAATTTGATGTTGTACCGGCCTACAACCCCAATTCCAGCCTGGTGCCAGTTACAAGGATCGAAGGGTTCAGCTTCACCGTGTTGGGTGCAAGCTCGCAAGGGTCAATCTTTGGCGGCCAGGGGCAGACAGTCATGCTTGACGGTGGTTACCAGAGCTTTATCGGCAACCCTGTTCTATTCATCAACGTCGGAAGGGATGCCAGCAATCTGAGTGGTGGATCACGTGCCGCCCAATGGATGCTGCTGAACCAGGCCATGCAGGAAGCCGATATCCCACCTGTTTCAACAGAAACGGCGTTATTGACACGGGCGGGGCGCGGTACATTATCCAGTTATGCAAACGGCGGTAAGGTGGTATTTAATGTCGATCGCGCCAGCGATATCCTGGAGACACTCCGGTTTGCAGAGAAATATAATCTCGATGCGGTCATTTCCGGCGGCGCAGAGGCCTGGATGGTGGCCCGGCAACTGGCTGCAGCCAGGGTACCCGTTTTGCTGAATCCGCTGTATAACCTGCCCGGCAATTTCGACAGCCTGGGTGCTCGGCTCGACAATGCTGCCATTTTGCAGGCAGCCGGTGTTGATGTGATCATCAATGGTGCCGGTTCACACAACGCACGCAAGCAACGGCAAATGGCGGGTAACGCCGTCTCCTACGGTCTGCCACACGAGGCAGGTATTGCCGCGCTCACAAGCACTCCAGCACGGGTTTTCGGTGTTGCGGATCAACAGGGCAGTATCCAGGAAGACAAGTCAGCCAACCTGGTGCTATGGAGTGGTGATCCACTGGAGGTGACCAGCGCTGCTGAAATCGTTGTCATTAATGGCAAGCTCATTCCAATGGAATCACGCCAGACAAAACTTCGTGATCGCTATCTGCCCGAAAGCCCGGTAATGCCGAGGGCATATATCAAGCCTTGACTCTTTATCGTGGACAAATGGAAAAGCCCGGTATCAGCCGGGCTTTTTTGTGGCCTAAACCTGGACTATCCTTTAGGTAGGTTAGTTTAAAAGGCCAAAAGCATGAAAACCGGTTCAAAACTCGCAATCCTGCTCCTCACTCTTGTTGCCATTGCCCACCTGGTAAGACTGGTTGGTGGTATCGAAGTTACCGTAGGCGAGTGGAATGTTCCACAGTGGGTAAGTGCAGTGGGTGTTATCGTTCCGCTCGCGATAGCCGGGTTGCTATGGTCTGAAAGTAAATAATCACGAGGAATTATTTACTATTTGCCCGATTTGGCCACAACCCCGTCGTCGAGCAGAGTTTTAATGTCTGCTTCACTCAAGCCAATTTCACGTAAAACTGCTTCGGTTGAATCACCCAATGCCGGTGCAGCCCTGCCCTCGTCTACCACGCAATTCTGAAACCTGATGGGTGAACGTACACCGGGTACAGCACCAAGGTCAGCGCGTTCCAGTTGCATGACTGTTTTTGTTGCGATTACATGCGGGTCAGCGAATGCTTCACCAATGGTATTAACCGGTCCTACCGGAACCCCGTATTCATCAAGTAATGGTAGCCAGAATGCTGCCGGTTGCTTTGCGAGCTCTTCAGCAACCAGGGCGACTAGTTCCTGCCGGTTGGCTACACGCACCGAATTACCGTTAAACCGGGGATCCATACCGAGGTACTCACAGCCAATAGCGCTGCAAAGGGAAACAAACTGGGTATCATTACCCACTGCAACCACGATCGGATCATCGGCAGTTTCAAAGACCTGGTACGGAACAATATTCGGATGGGCATTGCCTGACAAACCGGGGCTTTGACCCGAAACAAGGTAATTCGAAGCCTGGTTTGCCAGTGTAGCGAGCTGCGAATCCAGCAGCGATATATCTATAAACTCACCCTGCCCTGTTTCACGGGCGCGTGTATAGGCACCCAGAATCCCCACCGTCGCGTACAGACCGGTGATGATATCGGAGACAGCAACACCTACCTTGGTGGGTTTCTCAGTGCCGGTAATACTCATCAATCCACTCATGGCCTGGATGATGAAGTCGTATCCAGGCTTTTTGGCATAGGGTCCCGTCTGTCCAAAACCGCTGATCGAGCAGTAAACAACAGCCGGGTTGATCTGACGGATAGAATCATAATCAAGACCATAGGCCTTGAGCCCGCCAAGCTTGTAATTTTCGATCAATATATTCGCTTTGCGGGCAAGCTGAAGCAACACGGATTGCCCGCGCGGGTCTTTGAAATCGATTGCTATCGACTCCTTACCCCGGTTTGCGGATAAAAAGTACGCGCTTTCCTTGTCTTCGCCCGAGCCCAGGTAAGGTGGCCCCCAGCTACGGGTATCATCACCCCGGCCCGGCCGTTCAACCTTGATGACACGCGCACCGAGATCAGCGAGCGCCTGGCTGGCCCATGGACCTGCCAGCACCCGTGAGAGATCCAGCACCAGGGTGCCATCCAGCGGCCCACTCATAGGATTACTCTTTCGTTGCTGCCTGCGAGTTCAAGAAATCCACCACCATGTGACCATAGGCTTTAACACCTCT
>Ga0316201_10001113_pt1 | contig 17435 bp, 19 predicted proteins | sample CS6wburrow_MG_FD_204516 | JGI IMG/M metagenome (GOLD analysis project Ga0316201, IMG submission 204516) | Coastal sediment microbial communities from Delaware Bay, Delaware, United States - CS-6 worm burrow | ecosystem: Environmental > Aquatic > Marine > Coastal > Sediment | place: USA... | reverse complement strand
CTACACCCTTTTTTAGGAATGTCATAAAAATTGGCTGAAAAAAGTTAAAATTGGGCCCCAATTAAAATCTCTTTGCAATCTTTCCAGAAAAAAGCTCTCTCAAGTTTTAATTGCCATTTTTAGGTGTTAACTAAAAGTGGATAAAAAATTATTGAGACGAAAATAAATTCTTTCATTTGTCCAACTATACAACTAAGAAACATTGAAAAATAATAATCAGCAATATCTTGATTAAAAGTGGATAAAAAATGATTGAAACAAAAATAAATTCCTTTCATTTTTTATTCTTGATGGAAATACCTGATATAAGATTTGTGTGCAACTTCGATATGAAAATATTTCAACTCAATATCTCAATGAATAATCGTGTGCGTCGTTTTAAAATAGCCACACCCTAATTAATTGTAAAATTTTTTGACTTCTTTCAGTAATTCCTTTTAAATAACGGCTTAGGAATGGTCACGAAATAACTTCCCGTTTTATAGATTTTCAGGTCAATAATTTCTAAAGAGCAAACTAAAGGGCGAACACGCAGGTTCGCCCTGATGATTTTCTGAAGAGGGCCGCGATAAATCGTGCCATGCACCAACGCAGTCTAGTTGCCCAAGTTGCCCAAGGCCAGAAAATATATAAGATAATGAACTTATGAACTGTTTTTTGAACAAAACTATAAAATTGAACAGTCACTGTTCACGCCAGTTTTGAGTTTTACTTATATTAACATCTATAAATAAATGTCCATCTATAAATGTCCAAATTATTTTATGACGATTCCTTAGAATAATTTGTATTTTTAGTAACTTGAATTAATTATTATGACTCAAAAAAATCGCTATAGTGCTGAGCTTATGACCTATTTATTTGATTGACAACTGTTTTTTTTAATCATACAGAAATATTTGGGACTCGTGTAATTAAATTCTAGGTTCTGTTGATATTTTATTACAAAAATATTAATAATGAGTTATAAAAATATCCCTTTACTAAAAAATCAATGACTTATCGCGAAATGCCAACAGAACCTAGAAGCAATACATGTTAGATTGCTCTTATTTTACAAAGTGTTATGAACAGTCCACTTTTTTAATCACTTTCACAATCAAGATGTCATATTAGATTCTTGCTACTCTTGCTACTTTGAACAAAGGGAAGGTTTTGTATATGAATTCCTTTTATATTATGGGCAAGGGCAATTCTCGCCCTCTCCGGGTGCAGGGAATACAAGATTACCAGAAAATTCACCTACACCAACGCTAATGCCTTCAGCAACTGAAGCAACAACATCTTCACCTGCTCGACTTCACCAGTTAATCCACTTGGCGTGGTGAGAGTCATGCGCTTGGTAAATGGCGATTGTATTGCTTCCAAAAGTGAGGGGCAGGGTGATGACACAATAACAGTAGCATCTGAACGAGTGACAGTGGTTTTGCCGTCGGCATTGATAAACGTTTTGCTTTTTGTACCGTCAGAAGAGCTATTGACACGTCACATCTGTTCATTTAGTGAGTTTGAGAACAAAAAAAAGGTGAATTTCACCTATAGGTCAAACCCACCTGATATTTTAAATGATATACTCACAGGCTTTAAATGATATACTCACAGGCTTTTAGGAATTCATCCGACGCTTGGGTAAAAAGAGGCTTTTCTAGGAAGACAGGGTACATTCTACACATCCTACACTTACTAATCACCTTTTTATCTTGAATATTTATCTGCGTTTTTCCTGTATATAGCAAAGCAAAACTGGGTTTAGCATCGCTAAACCCGATATATCATTTACTTCTAGCAATTATTTTTCTTTTGGAAAAGGCCAATAATCGTCCGTTGGAAGAGTACAATCATATCGCCATTCTCTCCCCCACAGCATGATTGTCTTTATTTTTTCACAAAAAGAGAGTTTCCGCACTGGAAATTCCATCTCAGAGGACAAAAAACTATAGCATCTTTCCATTATTTGAATGTCTTTTTGTGATAGAACTTCAACCAAGGAAACTTCTGGAAAATCATCATATAAAGACCATATCCAACGTAAAATACAATTAAGAGCAGGATCAATCTTGGAGGAAGGCCATTCATCCTCCAATTGCCAATTTGTCAGACACTGCTCTTTAATTTTCACTAAAATTGCCAAAGCACGTTGGCGAGCTTCTTTGTCTACCATTTTTAACTGTTGATACAATCCAAATAAATTTGTAATGCCCTAAAATGCAGCATCCAAGCCGATATACCTGCCCCAAAAATACCAAATCGACTGGCCATAGTGCGAATTGGTACCCTTCCAATAGCTCTCCCTATACCTTTACGCTGGTGACGAGGTTTACCCTGATCTCCTCCATCCAACCATCTTCTTGTATAACTTGTGTAGCTTCCACTATTCCCTCCACCAGCAGCACCGCTTCGTGGCTTTTTCGCTGTTTTATTGAGTGCTTGAGCCGTTCCTCCAAACAATGCCGTACCGAGGCCATATCCCAGAATATCATTTAATGATTCTTCCAGAGAATAGGAATCTAAAGCTTTTTGTAAACAATCTTCTGGACATAATCCATTTGGATCGATGCGATTAATCGGATCACTGAACACATACCCATAAAGATTGGTATCTCCGCCATCAAACAAAATCGGATCTTTGGCAGTCCACCTACCCGTTTGTGCATCGTAATCCCGCGCCCCAAAGCGCGTGAACTGGGTATCCCGATCATAAATTCCACCGGCAAAACCAAATGGCTGAAATCCAGGATTGGAATCAAAGACGACATTCCCGAAGGCATCATAATCCATCCTTTGGGCAACAGTTCCCTCGCTGATATCAACCACCAACCTTGGATTGCCTAAATGATCACTCAAAATGCGGTAAGTGTTGCCGTTTTTGAGCATATAATCTGGGATGTTGGCTTTGGAACCGTAGACAAATCTTGAGACGACATTGCCCTCACCATCCAATTCAGCCACCGGATTCAAGGCACCTTGGTACAGAAAACCTTGCACCAATTGTCCATTGACTTTTTTGCCAACACGCCGATTTCGCCCATCAATCACATACTCAATCTGTTTGCCATCAGACAATTGGATTGTTTGAAGGTTACCGAGTACATCGTACCTGTATTGAGTGATTTCGCCATTGCTGTTTTGGCTTCGCAATTCTCCATTTTTGCTGTAGTCGTAGGTGTTTTCAGCGTATTGGGTTAAACGATCTTGGTCATCATACTGGCCTTTGACGGAAGCTTTAGTGGTATCTGCACTTAGGCGGTTGCCGTTGTTGTCGTAGGTGTAGGCTTCTACCACCACACCATCTTGTTTCACTTCGATTAAACGCCCAGCGACATCATAGCGATAGTCAAACGTAGTGGCAATGCCTTCAAGGGTTTCTAGCTTTTGGGTAATCCGTCCCAGTTTATCGCGACTATATGAAGTGCTGTAAAGTGTGTCACCGTCTAAAGTGGCGGTTTCACTTGCCATTTCACTGAAAGTATTATGGGTGTAGATGAATTGCGTGACGAGGGCCGGTATGCTGACGACGGTGGGATCGATAGCGGGGGCCTGTAGGGTTTTGCACTCATCATCATCAGGTGGAGGTTCTTCAATAATCCCTTGATAGTAAAGGGTTTGTTGGTCACCACTCGGGTAGGTGATTTGATAATCTTCCAAACCATCGCCATTTTGATCGTTACCCAAGGTGACTTGGATTTGACTGTCGGCTGGTGGTGTGCCGGGCGTGATCTGATTATCGAGTTGCAGTTGATGATTTTCCCCATTGAGTGTGAGGTGAATACGGCCACCTGCTTGGATATCAACGGCTTCAAAACCGTCTAAGTTTTGAAAATAGGCCTTTAAAGCGTTTTGATTTGAGGGGGTGCAAGCTTGGGTGGGCCAAGCGAGGCCTTCAATATCATTAAAGGGGGTGTTGATTTTAGAGGCGCTGAGGGTTTGACAGGTGTTGGCATCGTAAAAATGGATGCCAAGATGGGTGTCTTGGTGAAAGCCGTAAACGAGGCGGCCGTCAGGGACGGTTTCTAGGCCTTCGACTTTTTTCGGGAGGCCGTCACAGGCGATGTGCCAGCCGTTGTTGTCGTATTCCCATAGCGTACTGGCATGGGGCTGCTCATCGGCCGTGGCGTAGAGTTTGGTACCGTCGAGGGTAACTACAAGGATTGTTTATAATAAAGGATAAAAAATGGGTTTCACGACGTTCTTATCTTTAAATTTTATTGGCACTCCAAACTAAAGCAAAATAAATTTTGCACTCCAACAGCTATAATCAGAAAAAGACAAAGCCCACCCTACATTTTTGCATTGAACTTGGTGAGCAAAAAATTGATGACTGTGTTTGCCTTGAGGTTGTGACTTCCCCAAAAACCGCGTTCTGGTAAGGCTCCGCCGTACCAACCTTGAGGAAAGGCTTTAGCTAAAGCTTGCACCCATTGCCCTTGGCCAAAAAAGTTTAGCTCTTGGGGCGATCTGATTAATAAATTACGAAAGCCGATTCCACCTAAAGCAGGATGCAATTTATCAACGACTGCGGCGCTACGATGATGAGATAACTGTACAATATTCAAAGCGCCATTCGCTTTAATTTCCATGGTGGCTATGGCCTTTTTAGCTGAGGTTTCGTCGTTAGCAGTAATGCCTTGAGCGCGACGATCCGCTTGACGAATGGTGATAATTTCTGCTTGAGTCGCATTGAGTGCTTGCAATCCTGCTATATGATCTCGATCATTAGCGGCAACCAGTTCAAACCAACGCGTCCAAGAGGATGAGGGTAAAGAGAGTAACTTAAAAACTTGATGTAAAGCAGTCGGTTGCGTTTTTCTAGCGAGTGGCCCATGATGATCGATGAGGATAATTTGTTCAGAATGAAGGGCTAAATCATTGTGCAATTCTATCAAAACGGGGGTGATGCCTTGCTGATGTGCTTCTTTGATTTCAGATTCCAATGCTGAAGCTGTCGCTCCCCAACTTAGGTGTTTATCTAGCAGGGGTTGAGCATTGTCTTCTAATAATTGCTTTATCGTGAGCATTTCTAAATCATGCCCACCGAGGCAAAAGAGGTACTTTGTTTGAGATTTCATGGGTTTCTTTTCAGTTATCAGTTATCAGTTATCAGTTATCATTGTTTAGGATAGTACGCTAATATCAGTAAAACTCAAAACGGGCGAGCGACTGTTCAATTTTTCAGGTAAAAGTTTTTGCGCGCAAATAGAGTTTTGTTCAAAGTTCATTTGTTCATAATGGATATGATTTTTTGTAGTTACTAAAAACAAGAAAATAAACGCTAAAGACGCTAAAGACGCTAAAGGACGCTAAAGAGCAATTCTTGTCGTTATACTGATAACTGATAACTAGAGGTGTTATATGGCTTATAGTGATTTTGACTTGAAAAAAGTTAAATCTGAATTTAGTCTGAAAATAGTGGAAACAGAGGATTTATTTTCTTCTGTTAAAGACGTTGAAATAAGCGATTTTTTGGCAGAAATCTTAAAAAACAATGTGCCTATCGCGCTTGCTATAGGAACCGAAAAAGCGAGTTCTGAACTCATTATTATTAATATGTTTCTGGAAATAAAGAAACAACTGAATATCAGTTTTTTCTCTGGAATAGATTTTACGGTAGATAAAGATAAGGGACTGAATGGTTTTTGTGATTTCATTATGAGCAAGTCGTCTGAACAACTTTTCTTAGATACGCCTATTGTTGTTATCACGGAAGCTAAAAATGAAAAAATCATGGGGGGGTTGGGCCAATGTATAGCAGAAATGATAGCGGCTCAAATTTATAATAAAAAAGAGGGTAAAACATTACCTTGTATTTATGGCGCGGTTACAACGGGGCATGCTTGGAAATTTTTGAAGTTAGAAGAAACGACGGTGTCTATAGATGTTGAGGATTATTATATTAAAAATCCTAATAAAATTATTAGTATACTGACTTTTATGGTGACAAATTAGTCCAAATTGTTGACCAAATTGGTATGCGGGTGAATGACTGCTTAAAAAGAGTCTGCATGGTGGGCAACCACGTTGCCCACCCTACATTTGAGCATTGTTCTTCATCAAAGTAATTGAAAAACTTGATGTAAAGCCGTTTCTTCCCTATTGAAGCGACAGAAATGAGTTTAAGTTATAATCAATCTAAATTTCACGCTTTCACGCTTAAGTTTCGCGCAACTTTTGCGTGAAATAGTGTTCAAATAGAGGAAGACACAATGACTATTCTTCAACGTCAATTTATTAATGACACAAAAGGCATTCCAATTGGTGTCATTTTACCGTTAGATGAGTATAGATGGATTGAACCCATTCTCAAACAACACAAAAGAGTGCCAGATAGCTATGCTGACAAACTCAAAAAAATGGAACAAGCCGCTGATGATAGTCGTTTTATGAATGATTTACATGAAGTGATGTCGGATTTTGCTGAGGTGGATGCCGAGTGGTGGGAGGCAAAAAGATGATTAGCTATCAATGGCCTGTTTTTCTGGCCTCACTTGATCCCGGTAAAGGCTCAGAACAAGGTGGCAAACGTCCGGTATTGGTTATCAGTCAAGAACGAATTAATCAATTGTTGCCAGTAGTGAATGTTATTCCATTAACGTCTAAAAAATTTGATTCAAATGTCATTTATCCCAATGAAGTGTTATTGTCTGCCAATGTAACGGGTTTAAAGGTAGATTCTATTGCTTTGTGCTATCAAATTCGTACTTTGGATAAAAGTCGTTTGGAAAGAGATTTTGGTGAGTTGGTTGATGTGAATTTACGTCAAAAAGTTTTAGAAGCCGTTCGATTTCAACTGGATATTTTGTAATCTCTTCCCATACCGACACGACGCTTTGGGGGCAAAACATTACCCAGTATTAAATCAACCAAGGGGCTGTAAAATACCTGTTTATTTGTGCTTCAGTACTTACCCACCCTACATTTTAATTTTTATTATCACAATGCGGATTGCAAGGCGCGACGAATTAAAACTTCACTGCTTAAACCGTCTTCTGCGACGGCCTGTACCCAACGACTGGCATCTGCTGGTTTGTAACCTAAGGCAATTAAGGCACTGATGGCATCGTCAACTGGAGTGGTTATGCCTTGTGTAAGGGAGCCGGTATTGGTAGCGGGTGCTGTTGGTGACGCTGCGCTGCTGCGTAAATTACTGAGGCGATCACGCATTTCTACAACTAATCTTTCTGCCATTTTTTTGCCGACACCGGGGATGCGTATCAGCTTTTTGAGATCATTGTTGTGGATACATTGCACAAAAGTGGGTAGTTCCATGGAGGAGAGAATACTGAGTGCTAATTTGGGGCCGATGCCGCTGACGCGAATCAAATCACGAAATAACCCGCGTTCTGATTCATTCAAAAATCCATAGAGTATGTGAGCATCTTCACGCACACTGAGATGGGTTAATAAGCTGATTTCGTTATTGATTTCGGGTAAGTTATAAAAAGTCGACATGGGCGCGAAGACTTCATAACCGACACCTTGGACATCAATGACTAATTGGGGGGGCTGTTTTTCGATTAACAAGCCATGTAAGCGACTGATCATAAGTTAGGTGTTTAGGTGTTGCAGGAGAATGCTGATTGAAGAGATTGAAAAAGCAAATAAACGCGCTTTGGCGCTATAGACGCTGGGCGATACGCTCTCTCAAAGAGAACTCTTTGCGTGCGTCTTTTGCGTCTTTTGCGTCTTTTGCGTTATTAATTTTATATTGATAAGTCAAGTTTAAGTTGGAACGCCGATCTCGACTCCAAAACGTAGGCCTAATGAAAAGCGGAATGATGAGCGTGACAAAGCGCGGCGGCTAAGCCGTCTGCGGCATCAACTTGTGGCGTGTTGGAGAGAGATAGCAGTATTTTAACCATTTGTTGAACTTGTATTTTTTCCGCATGGCCGTTGCCAACAACGGCTTGTTTAATTTGAGTGGGGGCGTATTCATGCACTGTTAAATTGTGTTGTACACAGGCGAGGATCGCAACGCCCCGTGCTTGTCCTAATTTAAGAGCCGAGGCGACATTGCGGTGTACAAAAACTTGTTCAATGGCCGATATTGTGGGTTGATATTGCTCAATAATTTCATTCAATCCGGTATAGATTTCTTGTAGGCGTTGTGGCATCAATTTGGATTGTGTGCGTATGCAACCACTGGTTACATACACAGATTTTTGCCGCATGCCGTCAATGATGCCAAAGCCGGTGATCCGGGAGCCGGGATCGATACCTAAAATACGTGTTATCACAAAGGGTTATGAATCATTATGCGGCGAGTTGTGCCATAATATCATCGCTGATATCGGCATTAGAATAAACTTGTTGAACGTCGTCTAAATCTTCTAATCTGTCCAATAAATTGAGCATTTTTTGAGCATTCTTTAAATCTAAGGCAATATTGTTTGACGCACGCATGGTGACTTCTGCTTCAGTGGATATCAGTTTGGCGTTTGTCATCGCTTCTTTGACGGTATAAAACTCTTGGGGTGCTGTTAGCACATCAATGGAATCATCCTCATTACGCACAACATCCTGAGCGCCAGCCTCTAAAGCGATTTCCATGATGTGTTCCTCATCGCTACCAGCCGGAAAACTGAGCAACCCCACTTTTTCAAACAAATAGGCCACAGAACCATCAGTGCCTAAATTTCCGCCATGTTTACTAAAAGCATGACGTATCTCGGCAACGGTACGATTGCGATTATCGGTCATACAATCTACCATGACGGCTATTCCGCCTGACCCATAACCTTCGTAACGCACTTCTTCGTAATTATCTCCCTCTTGTGCGCCAGCGCCGCGTTTGATGGCACGTTCTATCGTATCCTTAGTCATATTGCCCGCTAAGGCTTTGTCGATAGCGGCCCGGAGACGCGGATTAGCATCGGGATCACCGCCACCCATACGGGCCGCGATGGTAATTTCACGAATGAGTTTAGTAAATAATTTACCTCGTTTTGCATCCTGGGCACCTTTACGGTGTTGGATGTTTGCCCATTTACTATGTCCTGCCATATCAGTTATCAGTTATCAGTTATCAATTACTGGCAACCAAACGCTTTTTGACTGCCTATGTTTTTCGTGACTAATTTTTCACCTTCAAAATAGACTTGTTGTCCTTCCAGCGATATATCACTACTTGTTGTCACGGGTGAAAGACAAAAAGGATAAGTCATTGGCTGCGGTGCTGACAGTGGTGCGATTTTCCAAGCCTTACCCCTGTTGTTGTCTGTGCCTAAAATCACGTAGCCATCTGGATGCCAAGTGGCCTTCATGGGGCCGTCAATATCTAGGGTTTGATTGTCGAAAAGGTTTAAATTATTAGCGTGTAAAAATTCTACCGTGACTTTGCCGCATAAGGAACTGTAGATATTGGCCAATTGCAAACCATCAGGGGAGGGTATGACGCTATGGTCAACTTGGGCCCGCCTATCCGCATTTTGACACGGTTGCTGTTTATTGTCAGGGGTTTCAATAATCAAAATTTCATTGCCATTTAAAGCAATTTTATCAAAACGGCGTGCGCCATTGTCCAATAACGATTCGACGACGAAATAACCGGCCTGTTTCATATAAAATAGCCTGCCATGTCGATAATCGCGCCATTTGGTAATAGTACGTCGCCCTGAACCGTCAAGATTTTGTACCACGATTTGATGCTGGAACTGGTGTTGTTGAGATGAATTGTCCGCGATACGGACACCGACTACGGCTACCTCTGAGCCATCATCAGCCCAAACAACTGATTGTTGTGGCGTGCCCTCCTTGACTAGCTGGCTACCACACCCTGCTATCAGTAGTAACCACAAAATGACTGTTAGTAAGGAATTGAGTGTTCTCATTATCAGTTATCTTATGTAGGGTGGGCAACGTTGTTGCCCACCAAGAGCCTTAATTACGCTTGGCCTATTTTGTCTTCTTGACCCGCCCATAATTGACGGATATTAGATCGATGCCGCCAAATCAGTAAGCCGCTCATAATAAAACTCATCAATGTATATTCTGGCACACCTGTCAACCAAAACAGGTAGGCCGGGATGAGTATGGCGGTTACAATAGCGGACAGTGAGGAATAACGAAACAGTAAAGCCATCATGAACCAAGTTACCAATGCCGCTAAACCGACGGGCCAAGCTAATACTAATAATGCCCCAAAGGCCGTCGCGACACCTTTCCCTCCGCGAAATTGGAAGAAAATGGGATATAAATGTCCTAAAAACACAACTAAAGTTACCGCGGCTAATATCCCCGCTTCTGTGGTGACCCATTTTGCCACGCTTACTGCTATCACACCTTTCAATACATCAAAACACAGCGTTATAATCGCCGCTTTTTTGCCATTATGTCGTAATACATTAGTCGCGCCTGGATTACCTGAACCTTGTGTACGTGGATCAGATAAACCCATTATTTTGCAAACCAATAATGCGCCAGAAACCGAACCGAGCAAATAAGCTGAAATTATCAATAAACTATTAATAAGCATGTCAATCAGTTATCAGTTATCAGTTATAAATTATTAATATCCAGGCAAAAGTTAAAAAAAACGGGGCAAAAAATATCAGTTTAAAAAAAAATGTAGTGGGCAACGTGTTGCCCACCATTATCGTACTACGTGAAAGTCAAGTAGGGAAGACCAAACCAATCAGAATAACCCTTGATCGGGAATGACTGAGGTGTTGGAACGGCTTTTTTCAGTTTTTTGAGAAGAAGGTGATTTTTTTTGAGAAACACGACGACGTTTTTTCTTTGAAGTTCGCGGTTCATCATCATTATAAATTCGACCTTCGTTACTTTTTTGCGCTAAATTGAGATATCGCTTGGGTAAAGGTTTCTCCCGTTTACCTTTTAAGGCTTCGGCCATAAAATCAATCCACATAGGTAAGGCGGTACGTCCACCTGTTTCCTTCTTTCCTAGAGAACGGGGGTTATCAAAACCAGCCCAAACAACGGTTACAATGTCTGGTGAGTAACCTGCAAACCAGGCATCACGCAGCTCATTAGTCGTTCCCGTTTTTCCTACAATATCATTACGCTTGAGTTTAAGGGCCCGACGACCTGTGCCAATGCGAATAACATCTTGAAGCATGGAAGTGATCATGTAGGCATTGTGAGTGGTGATAGCCCTTGGCGCGTAATGAGGTATCCTAGCACAAGCACTATGAGAAACGAGAATATTAGCGTGTTCTTCCTCTTTTGAGGCTAAAATCTCTGGTGGACATTTGCGACAAATTTTTAAGGGATTGGCGGAATAAATCACTTCTCCATTAATATCTTCAATACGATCAATAAAATAAGGTTGAATCCGAAACCCGCCATTAGCAAAAACGGCAAAGCCTGATGCTAATTCTAGGGGGGTGAGTTCACCTGTTCCTAAAGCAATGGTCAAATTTTTGGGAATTTTCTCAGGCTGAAAGCCAAACTGAGTGAGATGATTGATTGTATAATTCACGCCGACCTTTTTTAATAAGCGCACAGCTGAGACATTATAAGAATGGGCTAGGGCGTTTCTGAGTGTCGTCCATCCGTAAAACTGCTTAGTATAATTACGAGGGCGCCACTTCATATCAGTGACTTTAATCATGATGGCGGCATCATTGATGGTACTCAAATGCGAAAAACCTCTTGCTAAGGCGGCAGAATAAATAAACGGTTTAAAAGTGGAACCGGGTTGTCTTTGCGCCTGAGTAACCCGATTAAATTTACTTAAATAAAAATCAAATCCGCCGCTCAAGGCAATAATGGCACCATTTTTTGGATTAAGTGCTACCAAAGCCCCTTCAATCTCAGGTACTTGAGACAAACGCCAATGTACCTTTTTAAAAAATTTTTCAGACAAAGAGTGCTCCTTATAGATTGTATCTTGACTCCTTTTTTCGTTTTTGGGAGGCTGCAAGTCGGGACGCGCCATAATAATATCCCCTCGCCTAACGATACTTCTTGCGTTTTTAGGATATCGACCTCGTCTATCATCACGAATATAACGACGCGCCCAAGACATCGCCCCCCAAGTGATTTTAAATTGCCCGGCTTTTTGATTATAAAGCAAGAGGCTTTTTTTCCGCGTTTCAAGGACTAGGCTGGGCACTAAGGTGGCTTGAATCGGATATTTTTGCAAAATATCAAAGGCCCATTTTTCGATATCCACCCCTTTAGGTATGGAAACATGGTCAATGGCACCCTTAAAGCCGTGCCGTTCATCATAACGGTATAAGGTGTTGCGTAAAGCCCAATTCGCTCGTTCTTGCAAGCGACTATTAATGGTTGTGAAAACTTTATAACCACTGGTATAAGTGACTTCTTCGCCAAATTCTTGGAGTAAAAAAGAACGCACCATTTCTGAAACATAAGAGGCTTCAATTTCTGGTGTCAGGGAGTGAAATTGTGCTGTCAAGGGAGTCTTTAAAGAGTGATCATGCGCTTCTTGAGTAATATATTTAAGGTCCAACATGCGCCCTAAAACATAATTTCGACGTTCCAAGGCCCGTTTTGGATTCGTTACCGGATTATTGGCCGATGGCGCTTTAGGTAAACCGGCCAACATAGCCAATTCGGCCAATTTCAACTGTTCAATATCTTTGCCGTAATAAACTTGAGCCGCAGCCCGCATACCGTAAGCGCGATGACCTAAAAAAATTTTATTCAGATATAATTCTAAAATAGTGTCTTTTGACAACTCTTCTTCAATTTTAAAGGCCAATAAAATCTCTTTAAACTTTCGTGTAAAGGTTTTTTCAGTCGCGATGTCTGACAAAAAGAAATTACGGGCTAATTGCATCGTAATCGTACTACCTCCTTGACGTTTTTCACCGGTTTTGAGCAAACTCACTCCGGCCCTAAGTAAACCTTTTAAATCAACGCCTTGGTGTTCGTAAAACCTATCATCTTCCGCGGCTAATACCGCATTAATCAACAATTCATGCTTGTTTTTATCAATTGCCAAAGGGATACGACGCTGCTCGCCATATTCTGCTATAAAAACCTTATCTTTGGTATACACATAAAGCGGCACTTGCAAACGATTATCTTTTAAGCGTTCTACTGGGGGCAATTGAGGAATAAAATACCACACTACGGCAGCCCAGACTCCCGCAACCAACAAAATGATGAACAACCCCATTAATAAAGTGATATGTAACGTTTTGTAAAAATAATATCTAATACTCATGGAATATAAAAATTCAGAATGAAAAAATGGATTATCAGTTATTAATTTATCACATTCTCATAATAAAATAAAAAATGAACAGCTATACGTTCAGGATTCGATTCGCTGTAAAAGTTTCTGCGTACAAAAACTTTAGTTAGAATGGCGTACAAAAACTTTAGCCTACAACTGATAATGGCGATCATTGATACTAGTGATTTAAACACGTTGCCACTCGACAGGGGGGCGATTAAAAGGGAGAACATCCAAAATAAATTTTCAAAACACTGGGTTTTTTGGAGTCCAAAATTTATTTTGGATAACTTTTTATCACTTGATTTGGTTTTAACGCCCACACTTTTAATCGCACCCACCCGACAAAACAATACCACTTTCGGAATGGCCTCTTTGAGCCGTTAGATCATGTAGGGGAAGTAACTGATACATAAGTAAAAAATAAAATGATGTCATTGATATGCAAACTTTATACCATTGTTAATAGTACAGGAATTTAAACACCTTGCCCACCCTACAACTGATTTAGCTTCGCTTCCACGCAAAAACTTTTGCGTGGAACTGCTTACCACCTATCAGTTTGTCAAAAGTACTTAGGATAAGGGATTGTTTTCATTGTAGAGACGCGAGGCATCGCGTCTCTGTTTCGAGGCGAGCCCTAGCTCGCAAGAGACGCGAAGCATCGCGTCGAAACGAAAACAAACAGAGACGCGAGGCATCGCGTCTCTACAAAAACACAGTTGCGAGGCATCGCAAAGAAACATCGCATTATAGAAAACTGATAGGTGGTAAGCGTGGAACTGATACTCACTTGTCTTTTTTTGAGTCTTGAACTATAGTTACCGATATATTTTAATCAATGACATGAACTATTTATCCTATCTCACTGAAATGATTTTATTCTATCATTATTATCAGTCAATAAATAGCGAATAGCGAATAGCGAATAGCGATTTTGATATTAATGTGTAGTACAATAACAAAATTCAAATAAAAGATCGAGACTTGAGCGAAGAAACATGAGCCTATTCAGTTTAAAACCCGATCCAGTGCTAGGAATAGACATCAGTTCAACTGCTGTCAAACTACTTGAACTGAGCCAAGTGGGTAAAGGGTACAAAGTTGAAAGCTACGCTATGGAACCCTTACAAGAAAAAGCGGTAGAAGATAAGGAGATTATCGATACGGAAATCGTTGGTAATGCGATTAGCAATGCCGTCGAACGAGCTAAACCGCGTGCCCAACATGCCGCCATCGCAGTAGCCGGGCCCTCGGTTATCACTAAAATCACCACCATGGATGGGGGAATGTCTGATGAAGACATGAAAGAAGCCATTGAATCTGATCCAGCCACTTATTTGGGTCAAGATGTTGAGGAGGTTCATCTTGATTGGAAAGTCATCGGGCCCAATGAAAAAGAACCGGAACGTGTTGATGTCTTAGTGGTGGCTTGTCGTGATGCAACGATTGATGCACGTATCGCTACGCTTGAAATGGGTGGATTAAAAGCGAAAGTGGTGGATATAGAAAAATACGCATTGGAAAACGCCTTCAGTATGGTGGCACAAAATGATCCAGAAATTAATGACGGCGAAACCATTGCCTTAATCGAAGTCGGTGCCACCACCACATCAATGAGTGTATTAGGCAAAAATAAAACCGAAGACGATAAAACAGCAGGCGAAAATCGAATAGTCTACACACATGAAGAAATGTTCGGCGGCAAACAGCTAACTGACCAAATCATCTCCCGTTATGAACTCAAATATGAAGAGGCTAATTTAGCTAAACGCCATGGTGGACTCCCTGATGACTACGAAACGGATATACTTGAACCCTTTAAAGTTGAAATGGCCCAACAAATAAGCCGGATGGTGCAATACTATTATGCACAATCAAGCTATGGCAAACTGTCACATATTTTAATTGCTGGGGGGTGTGCCGCTATACCGGGTATTATTGAAGAAATAAACAACAAGGTGGGGGGGCATGTCACGATTGCTAATCCGTTTGCTTCTATGTCAATCGCTTCACGAGTGAGCAAAAAAGCCTTGATGAACGATGCCCCAGCATTAATGATTGCTTGTGGGTTAGCCCTACGCACTTTTGATGAGTATTAAACTATGACACGTATCAATCTATTACCGTGGCGTGATATGCTTGAACAAGAACGCCGATATCGCTTTTTTATGATAGCAGGTGTCTTGCTGTCTTTGACCGTGCTTGTCTGGTTGTCCGTGCATTTCTACATGGCAAGCGAAGTGGGTTACCAAGAAGCCCGCAATAAACTTTTGCAAAAAGAAATTAAACAAGCTGAGGATCAAATTAAAGAGATTAAAAACTTAGACGAACAAAAACAGCGTGTCATTGAACGCATAGACGTTATTCAAGAACTAGAAGAAAAACGGCCTCAAGTGGTCCATTTATTTGATGAAATCGTTAGACAGGTACCTGATGGTGTGTATTTTAGTAGCTTGAAACAAAAGGCTGATAAAATTTCGCTTGAAGGGGTTGCTCAATCGGATGCGCGTGTCTCTTCATTGATGGCCAATATTGAACAATCTCAATGGTTAACTAATCCTAAAATTCTCTCCATTGAAAGAAAAGAAATAGAAACTAAAAACAGCAAGATAAAACGTAGTGTTAGTCTATTTAAGTTGGAAATCAGCCAAACGCTCCCTAAAAAGGAGAAGACTACACCATGAATAAGGAAGATTTTAATAATTTAGATCCGAAAACATTTGGCAATTGGCCTATTCCTATCAAAGGATTGATCATTATTGTTTTGTGTACAGCAACCCTATTTGCGGGCTATTGGTTTGATACTCAAAATCAAATAACGGACTTAGCCAAACTTCAAGAAGAAGAACACAAAAAAGTTAAGGAGTTTGAAGATAAGCAATGGAAAGCGGCTACCTTACCTAAACTTAAAGAACAATTGGTACAAATCGAGGCACAGCTCAAAGAATTGCTCGGCAAATTACCGAATAATGTCCAAGTTGATGAACTCATTCGAGATATTTCTAAAACGGTACTGGCTCATGGGTTAACCCAAGAATTATTTAAACCCGAATACAATAATGAAAAATCGGAAAAAGGGGTTTACGTTAAATTACCCATTAAGTTAAAGGCCAGTGGTGATTATCATGCTTTTGGTAAATTTGTCAGTGGTGTTGCTGCCCTGCATCGTATCGTCACCTTGCATGATGTTTCTATAACTCAGAACAAAAAGAATGGTAAGCAACCATTAACCTTAGAAATAACGGCACAAATTTATCGTTATCTTGAAAAATCTGAGGAAGAGGAAAAAAAGCCTAAAAAGACTAAACCGCCTAAACCTAAAAAATCGGGTCATGGCCATTAAATGAGCTGTTTCTAAGTCAGGGTAATGAAAGGAGAATCTTTATGACAAATTTGACACAGCAAAAATATCGCTACCGTTTTGGGTTTTATAGTCTGTTGATAACACTACTTCTATCGGCATGTGGTGATCGCAGTATGCGGGATTTGAAAAAAGATATTGCCAAAATCAAGGCAAGAGAAAACCCGCATGTCGAAGCTATTCCAGAAATTAAGCAAATTCTCCCCTATTTCTATGAAGTACAACATTGGCGTGATCCTTTTATACCTTTAAAAGACAACACCCAAGGGCCAAATGTTATTGATATTCCAACTAATAAAACAACTCGTGGAAAAGAGGCTTGTCCCACCCCAGATTCCAATCGGGTGCGGGTAGGCTTAGAATTGATGCCCCTTGATGCCCTCCAAATGGTGGGAACATTAAAAGCCAATAATACTTTGTGGGCATTAGTGATTTCAAAAAGCGATGGTACGATTTATCATGTGAAACAGGGGGATTATATGGGCCAATACTACGGCAAAATTATCAATGTTTCTGAAACCGAAATCGAAATTTTAGAACAGATTCCTGATGGTGAAGGGTGCTGGAAGGATAAAATATCAACGATTCAATTGTTGGAGGGTTAAGTATGCCGTTCATTTAGGCATGAGGTTGATGTGCAACATTTCATACTTTGTGTTTCTCTGTATTGTATACGTTCGGCTTGAATTGAATCCGATCAAATCAATGGCCTTTTCATTCTTCATTCTTCATTCTTCATTTTTCATTTTTCATTCTTTTCTTGGTCTTGTATGCGTTCGGGTTGATTTGAATCCGATCAAATCAATGGCTTTTTCATTCTTTTCATTCTTTAATAATTGGGAGGTTGATCAACATGATCCCATTATTCGTTTTAAAAAGACTACGCCGCGTCTTTCAAATCATGGCGAC
>Ga0316201_10001112_pt1 | contig 17441 bp, 12 predicted proteins | sample CS6wburrow_MG_FD_204516 | JGI IMG/M metagenome (GOLD analysis project Ga0316201, IMG submission 204516) | Coastal sediment microbial communities from Delaware Bay, Delaware, United States - CS-6 worm burrow | ecosystem: Environmental > Aquatic > Marine > Coastal > Sediment | place: USA... | reverse complement strand
AACGACGTACCTCGAATTGCTCCGGGATGACCTCGTGCTGATCGAAGCCGAACTGGCGCAATTCATCGAGTTCGAGAAAAGCATGCTCGCTACGGGAAAGGCGTTCCTGGATGCAATATCCACCGCAGATCCGTCCGGCGGCGATCGGCCGTTGGCGGGGATGCTGAGTGAAATGTCTGTGCGCCGCACGCTAAGGGTCGATAGTGCCGCGTACACGGATCTGACGAGTACGGGCAATCTGCAACTCATTCGCGATCAGGATCTGCGTCGGGAGCTGGTGCGCTATTTTGCTGACACCGAGCGTTCGGAGCTGATCGCGGAAAAGAACAGCAAGGAATACGTTGATGGCATTTTCGTGCCCTTCGTGATGGACAGTGGTGTCGCCATCAATGTCGATCAGTCAGTGCTCGATCCGATTACCAGAGCGACGGCTGTTCTCCAGGACACGCTGGGCCCCGAATTCTCCTGGCCGCGCGATGTTGTCCTGCAACAGCCGCCTGACTCACCTTCCTGGGATGACTTTCGCCGGCAGGTGCTGTTTCGAATGCGCAACGCCGCGGCAGGTAAGGGAATCGGTGACAGCGTAAATGAGTCCACACAGCAGTTGCGCTTCCGCATTGAAGCAGAGCTCAAGCACCGCGATACCGGTTGAGAAACTCGATATACTTTGCGCAACCTGTTTAGAGGCCAACATGATGACCCTCACCACAAAAATTCTTTCCATACTGATGCTCGCTTTCGCGCTGGGCGCTTGCGGCCAGAGCGGACCGCTGTATGTGCCAGGCGACCCGAGCGAAATCCAGACAACGCAGCCGCTGCCTGACGCCGAAGAAGACGACGCCGAGAATGGCGAGGACGGCGACAGTCAATAAACCGGAATTCTGCTGATGTCCGGCGTTGACCTGGTATTGATCGACGGTTCGTCCTACCTGTACAGGGCGTACCACGCATTACCCAACCTGACCAATTCTGCTGGCGAACCCACGGGCGCGCTGCACGGTGTCTTGTCGATGATCAACAAGCTCGTGCGCGAACAGCCGTCTGCGCACGTTGCCGTCGTGTTCGACGCGCCCGGCAAGACATTTCGTGACGAGATATATGCTGACTACAAGGCCACGCGACCGCCGATGCCGGATGACCTGCGTAGCCAGGTCGAGCCGATTCTCGATGCGGTACGGTCCATGGGGCTCCCACTCCTGCAGGTAGCAGGTGTTGAAGCAGACGACGTAATCGGTACCTTGTGTCGGATTGCTGCCGCCAAGAACCTCAGCGTGCTCGTTTCAACGGGCGACAAAGATCTTGCACAGCTCGTCGACGACAAGGTTACGCTCGTCAATACGATGAACGACAGTGTGCTCGACCGGGACGCCGTAAAAACCAAGTTCGATGTCTATCCCGAACAGATCATCGATTACCTGGCGCTCGTTGGAGACAGCTCCGACAATATTCCCGGCGTACCGAAAGTAGGCGCCAAGACAGCGGCCAAGTGGCTCAATGAATACGACAGCGCCGAGGGCATCATCGAGCACGCTGAAGACATCAAAGGCAAAGTTGGCGAGAGTCTGCGCGACAATATTGACCAGCTGAAATTATCGCAGCGCCTGGCAGCGATTCAGCTCGATGTGCAGCTGCCGATAACGCTGGACGAACTCAAACCCGCCGACGCAGACCCCGACAAACTCCGCGACTTGTATGGTCGCTTCGAGTTGCGCACGCTGTTAAAGCAACTTGACGATGTCGCCGCTGCACCGGAAGCCGAGGTACACGACAGCGCTGACAGCAACTACGAAACAGTATTGAGCTGGGCGGCGTTCGACGCGTGGCTCGACAGGATCGACAATGCTGATCTTGTGGCGTTTGACACCGAAACGACGAGCCTCGATTACATGGCAGCCCAGATCGTCGGTGTCTCGTTGTCGGTTGCTGCAGGTGAGGCAGCCTACATCCCGGTGGCGCACGACTACCCCGGCGCGCCGGACCAATTGCCACGCGTTGAGGTACTTGAAAAACTTAGACCTTTCCTTGAAAACCCTGAAAAGAAAAAGGTCGGCCATCATCTTAAATATGACGCCCATGTACTGGCCCGACATGATATTGCGCTGCAGGGCATGGCTTATGATTCGATGCTTGAGTCGTATGTGCTGAACAGCGTTGCGACGCGTCACGACATGGACTCAGTTGCACGCCATTACCTGGGTCGCGAGACGATTCACTACGAGGACGTCGCGGGCAAAGGTGCGAAGCAGTTAACGTTCAACCAGGTAGACCTGGAAACAGCCGCACCCTATGCCGCTGAAGATGCTGACATCACCCTGCAGTTACACGAAACCCTGTGGTCGAAACTCGGTGAGATCGAAGCCTTGCGCGATGTGTACGTCAACATCGAGCAACCGCTTGTACCAATATTGCTCGGCATGGAAGAGACGGGCGTTCTCATTGATCGCAAGATGCTGGCGACGCAGAGCAGCGAACTCGCAAAGCGCATGATGGAACTCGAGAAAGAGGCGCATGAACTCGCCGGCGGGCCGTTCAATCTCGGCTCGCCGAAGCAGCTGCAGGAGATCCTGTTTCAGAAACTCGAGCTGCCCGTCATTCGCAAGACGCCGAAGGGACAGCCGTCGACGGCGGAAGACGTACTCGTGGAACTCGCTGTTGATTACGACCTGCCTCGAGTCATTATCGAGTATCGTAGTGTCAGCAAACTTAAAAGCACGTATACCGATAAATTGCCGCTGCAGATCTCACAAAGCACCGGCCGCGTGCACACCTCGTATCACCAGGCCGTTGCCGCGACGGGCCGGCTGTCATCGACGGACCCGAACCTGCAGAACATCCCCATCCGGACGCCTGAGGGCCGCCGCATTCGGCAGGCATTTGTCGCTCCGGAGGGGCAACTACTGCTGGCCGCCGACTACTCGCAGATCGAGTTACGCATCATGGCCCACCTGTCGAAGGACCAAGGGCTGCTCAAGGCCTTCGCTGCCGGGCAGGATGTGCACCGCGCAACAGCCGCGGAGGTTTTCGAGGTGGAACTCGACGACGTCAGCGCCGACCAGCGGCGCTCCGCCAAGGCCATCAATTTTGGCCTGATGTACGGCATGTCAGCATTTGGCCTGGGCAAACAACTCGGTATCCTGCGCGGCGAGGCGCAGCAGTACATCGACCTTTATTTCGATCGATACCCGGGCGTCAAAGCGTATATGGATAACACGCGTGAGAACGCCAGCAAACAGGGTTTCGTGGAGACTGTCTTCGGGCGCCGCCTGTACCTCCCCGAGATCAATGCCCGCAATGCACAGCGGCGCCAGTATGCGGAGCGCAGCGCCATCAACGCGCCCATGCAGGGCACGGCCGCCGACATCATCAAGCGAGCGATGATCGATGTGCATCGCTGGCTAGGCGGTGAAGATACAGGCGGGCGCATGATCATGCAGGTGCATGACGAACTCGTCTTTGAGGTTCCTGAAGACAAGGTAGATGTCTTTGGCGCTACCGTGCGCGAGATCATGTGCGGGGCAGCGGAGTTGTCTGTGCCACTGCAGGTCGACATTGGTACCGGGCTCAACTGGGATGAGGCCCACTAGACCCGTTCTAAGCTATTTCCCGTATAAATTCATTGGCTTATGAACGCCCCGGAACTTTCCGCTTCGGTCAGACTCCAATTTTGGTGAGTGCAATAGTCACTTGCCTGTTTACCTCCCTAAGCAGGCTTGCAACGCGGTAACCCCAAGCCGGTTGCTTCTTCATTCCCCGGGGCACGCTGTGCCCCGGGGTTTTTTTATGCCCCGGAGCGCAGGAATTGTTCCAGCACGTCTCGCGCCTCAGCTTCACCCTGGCGATTCAGCGCCGAGAATTGTTGCACTGTGCCGTGTTCACCAACTTCCTTTTTAACCTGCAGGAGCGCGTTCGCCGCCTGGCCGCGCTTGAGCTTGTCGGCCTTGGTCAAAAGGATGTGAACAGGCAGGTTCACCTCTGCGGCAAATGCCATCATCTGGCGATCGTAGTCCTGCAGCTGGCGCCGGATGTCAACGATCATCAGCAATCCCTTGAGGCTCTGCCGCGTCTGAAAGTACTCGGACAGCAGCTCCCCCCAGTGCGTGCGCATCGCATCCGAGACTCGGGCGAATCCGTAGCCCGGAAGGTCGACCAGGCGCTGTCCGTCCCGCAGGCTGAAGAAGTTGACCAGCTGGGTGCGACCCGGCGTCTTGCTCGTGCGTGCGAACTGGCGCCGGTTGACGATGACATTGATCGCGCTGGATTTGCCGGCATTCGAACGCCCCGCAACAGCGACCTCGGTGCCATCGTCCGCAACGAACTGGTCGTGCGCGTTGGCACTCTTGATAAAACGGGCTTCAGGGTACTGTGACATGGGGGTATGCCCGGGGGATTCTGTGTATAATTTGGGCTGCTAGTCTGACGGCTTCAGGGTCAAGCGGCAAGGCGGTCGACGCCTTGTGGTCCTTAAAAAAAGCGAAAAATTGAATTGATAATGAGCGATGGCTGCGGCTACCGCGAGGAAGTAACGGTTACAAATAAATGAAAACACGGAACGCAAAACTCTGGCTGCCAATCGTCGTATTGCTGGCCGCATCCCAGGTCCGGGCCGAGAGCCTGGTCGACGGTTCTGTCGACGCCGGTAAGGCCAAGTCGGCCACCTGCATGGCCTGTCACGGCCCTGAGGGAATCAGCTCAACAGCTTTGTGGCCGAACATCGCCGGCCAGAATGCGACCTACATCGCAAGCCAGTTGACGGCATTTCGCGACGGCTCGAAAGACCCCTCGAAAGCGACACGCTATGACCTGGCGATGACGCCGATGTCGATGATGTTGACCGACGAGGACATCCGCAACCTGGCTGTCTACTACGAGAGCCTGCCCGCACCGGCACAGCCGGTTGCCGACCCGAGCACGGTCGCCAAGGCTGAGGCGCTGTATCGCGGTGGCAATATGGACAAAGGCACGCCAGCCTGCATCGCTTGTCACGGCCCCACTGGCCGCGGCAACCCGGCGGCAAACTATCCGGCACTTCAGGGCCAGCACGCGGCCTATACGGCCAAGCAATTAAACGACTACGCGAGCGGCAGGCGGACCTCCGACGGTAAGACGCACATGATGCGCGATACCGCGGCGCGCCTGGATAAGGAAGAAATCGACGCACTCGCCTCATACGTACAGGGCTTACGTTAATGAAAAATACGATTCTTTTGAGCATTGCTCTTCTCGCCATTGCCGCCTGCGGGCAGGAGGAACCGGCTCAACCAGAGCCCGGCGATCCGGTTGTCGTTGAAGAAGTTGTAACCGATGAGCCTGCCGAGACGATGGAAACCGTCGAGGAAGCCGAAGCAACCGTCGTCGAAGAGTCAGCCGCCGAGCCCGAGGGCGACGAACAGACGATCATGCTTGCCCAGGCCGATACGTCAGCTGTGGCGCAGGAATGGCAGTTCCAGGAGGGCAAGAACTACATTCGACTCGTGCCGACGCAGCCGACAGTGGGTGGCGCCGACAAGATTGAGGTCGCTGAGTTTTTCTACTATCTATGTCCGCACTGTTACAACTTCGAGCCATTGATCAAGGAGTGGGCAGCAAACAAACCGGCAAATACCCGTTTCGTGCAGGTTCCTGCAATGTGGAACCAAGTGCTCGTTTTGCACGGGCGTATGTATTACACGGCCGAAATCCTGGCCCGCAACGGCGTCATCGCGGACGCGGACGCTTTTAATACGGCCGTTTACCAGGAGATCCACGTCCGCAATAACAAGCTGGGTTCGGAGGGCGCTATTCAGAAGCTGTTCGAACGCTTCAATGTCAGTGCTGACGATTTCAATCGCACCTGGAATTCCTTCGAGGTCGATCAAAAAATGCGCGTCGCTGCGGACCTGGCGCGACGTTACAGTGTCAGCAGCACGCCGACCGTGGTCGTTAATGGCAAATACCGATTCGGTGCGCAAGAAGCCGGCAGTTATCCGAAAGTGCTTGAGGTCATCGACGAACTCATCATCAGGGAGAGCGCGCGGTAGGAGCTGCGCTTGCGCTGCGACAGTCGCGCTGACGAGCAGCGCTCCTACCCATTATCCTCCGCAACTATCCTTAGTTCCCCGTCGGTCAGGCGCCAGTACAGGCGCTTGACGGTGCTGATCGCGCGATCCTCGTAAACGATATCCTGGTGGAAACGGGTCAGAAACAGCGCGCTGTCTTCCGGGTCCGCCAGTAGCAGGACATCATCCAGTTCGATGCGTTCCGCCGGCGCTCGCATGATCGATTGCGTGCGGTAGGCAGCCCACTCTTCGCGGTTCATGCCCCGGTAGACAAAATCATCGCTATACAACGACAGGTGCCGGTGCAGGTCACCGCTTGCATAGCTTGACACCCAGGTATCGAGAGAGCGCCTGAGTTCAGCACGGGTGATTTCCAGTTGCTCAGGGCTGCTCCAGCGGATTTCGCGTGCGATCAGTACCGGCGTGACGAGCGGAACGAGGGTCTCTTCCAGCGCAAGCAACTCGTCATTGGGCAGGGCAATACATCCGTCGGTATCGAGCGGTGGGCGACGACCGCTGTTCGGTGTTACGCCGTGAATCCAGATACCGTCACCGCTGCGCCGATTACGTCGATCCCAGATGTTGGGGTAGTCGAGCGGAAACGCCATGGGCCCATACTTATCATGCAGCCTGCTCGTGTCGAGCTGCTCGTTGATGAAATAGATTCCGAGGGGCGTCTTGCGGTCCCACGCCCGTTCTTTGCCGACGCCGTTCTGCCCGACTGACATGTAGCTCTCACCTTGCCTTGTCACGCCATTCTCACCGGCCCGAAACTGGTGCAAGGTGGATGTCGCAGTCTCGGCGATCAGTATCGTGCCGACTGATTCCGGAATTTCCAGCAGATACGCTGGCACCCGCCGGTCCGGCTGCGCGTGCAACAGCAGCGGCGCAAGAATCATGAGTACGACCGGCAGGCGAAACATACTTTGATATTACAGCTGCCCGATGGCCATCACCATGCTATGTTTCACGGCATGTGTATCAATTTCCAGGGCCCTGCCGTGAAGAGATTCCTTGCCATAATGCTTGTCTCAACGTTCGCCACAAATGCGCTTGCCGCACCCGGCGCCGATGAGGTTTTCGAAAATCTTGCCGCGCAATTCGTAAGCGATCTGCCGACATTTTCGCCAGTCGGCTCGACGTGGATTGGTGATCACAGCGCAGATGGCGAACTCGATCAGGTCGACGCCGATGCTCGGACCGCTTTGGAGGCAGCGTATAAGGTCTACCTGGACGCCCTGAACGGCATCGACCGTGATGCCCTCTCTCGCGCGAACCAGGTCGATTTCGAGTTACTCACGGGCGAAGTCAGATCGCGCCTCTGGAAACTCGAAACGCTGCAGGAATGGGCCTGGAATCCGCTTTACTATGTCGACCTTGCGGGCAGCTCAATCTACAACCTTGTTGCCCGTGACTTTGCACCACTGGAAGACCGCCTTGCGAACGCCGCGTTGCGCCTCGAGCAGTTCCCGCGCTTTCTCGAACAGGCCCGCGCCTCGATCGAGCCGCAACGAGTGCCGAAGATTCACGCGGAAACGGCCATTGCGCAGAATCTCGGTGTCGTCTCCATCATCGAGACCATGATCATTCCGGAAATGGGCGACTTGACGGCGGCGACGCGCGCACGCCTCGAGGCCGCAATCGAGATTGCGAAAGACGCTTTGGCTGATCACCAGACCTGGCTTGAGGAAGAGCTTATACCCAGGGCCGCCGGTGACTTCCGCATCGGCGCAGAACTTTTCGATCGCAAGCTTGCGTTTGCGCTCGACTCGCCGATGGGCCGCAAGGAAATTGTTGCCCGTGCGGAAGCTGAGTACGAATCGGTGCGTAACCAGATGTACGAAGTCGCGAAAGGAATTTACGCTGCTGACCAGCCGTACACCGCCTTTCCCGACAGCCCGGATGAAGCCTACAAGCAGGTCATCATTCGTGCGGCGCTCGAGAAAGCTTACGCGCATCTGCCGGCGCGCGATGGCATCGTGGCGGTAGCCGAGCAGCAATTGCAGCAAGCAACCGATTTCGTCATTGAGAAAAACATTGTGACCATGCCCGACGATCCAGTTGAGATAATCATCATGCCCGAGTTCCAGCGCGGCGTGTCGCTCGCCTACCTCGACTCGCCCGGCCCGCTCGACAAAGGTCAGAGCACCTTTTACGCCGTCGCGCCCCTGCCCACCGACTGGACTGACGAACAGGTGCGCTCATTTCTACGCGAGTACAACCTTTACTCTATCCAGGACCTGACGATCCATGAAGGTGTTCCGGGCCATTACCTGCAGCTCGCACTGAGCAATCGCTACCCATCCACGCTGCGTGGTGTTTTGCAGTCCGGGTCGATGATTGAAGGCTGGGCGGTGTATGCCGAGCGCGTAATGATCGACGAGGGCTACCAGGACAATGACCCGCTGCAGCGCCTCATTATGCTGAAGTGGTATCTGCGCGCCGTCACCAACGCAATCATCGATGCGGCTATTCACGTCGACGGCATGACACGCGACGAAGCCATGAAGCTTATGATCGAAGGCGGCTTCCAGGAAGAGCGTGAAGCGGCCGGAAAATGGGTGCGGGCACAACTGACATCTACGCAGCTCTCAACTTATTTCGTCGGCTACCAGGAACATGTCGAAAATCGCATGGCGGTTGAGGAAGCCTGGGGGGACGAATTCACCTTGCGTCGCTTTCATGACCAGGCACTCTCCTACGGCTCGCCACCGGTCAAGTACATTCGAGCACTGATGCTTGGCGAGGACATTCCCAGGGGCGGTGAGTAAGGTCAAATCTCTTATAACGTTTTGCTATTAAGCAACGTTTTTCACGACCCCCGCATCTAAGCAATAACGCGACCTGTTCGCAGCGGTCCGGTTTGCCGGACCGCTAGCGTATTTCCGTGCGGTGAACTCGTACCGGGACCCTTGGTCACACTGTTATCACGCCCTGGGGGGGGTCGAAGAACAATGAACATCACTGAGTTGAGCACCAAACACTGGCCCTCTGTGGCTGTTGCAGTTGCCCTGGTCGCCTTGTTCGGCCTGAGTTCCATGGTCTCGTTACCGATTCAGCTGCTGCCGACGATCGAGGAACCGCAGGTGTCCGTCGCTAACTTCTGGCGTGCGGCTGCGCCCGAGGAGATGGAAGCCAATATCATCGAGCCGCAGGAGAACGTGCTCAAGAACACGCCCGGCCTGACCGACATCAGTTCGTTCATCGGTCGCGGGCAAGGCTTCATCAACCTGAGTTTTGCCATCGGCACCGACATCCAGGCAGCCAAGCTCGACGTCATTAACAACCTTAGCCAGGTACCCCCCGGCCCCGCCGATGCTATCGAGCCCCAGGTTTTCGCCGGTGGCGGACGCAACTTGCCGGGAGCCGCCTCACTGCTCGTCCGCGTATTGCCGGATAACCCCAACCAGGACCTGTCGAGCTACCAGGGCCTGATCGAAGAATTCATTCAACCGCGACTTGCACGCATTCCAGGTGTGTCGCGTGTTGACCTGCAGGGTGAACGACCTCGCGAAGTACACATCACGTTTGATTCCTATCGCGCTGCGGCGCTTGGTATTCAGATCAACGATATTATTTCCACCGTGTCCCGTGCAACGGACTCATCTGGCGGATTCGCCGATGTCGGCCGCCGTCAGTACACGGTTCGATTTGTCGGACAGTTTGAACCGGGCGAACTCAACGAACTCATTGTCGGCTGGAGTGATCAGAGGCCGATATATTTGAACGAAGTGGCAGACGTTGAGATTGTCGCGCGCAAGCAAGACGGCTTCACGCTCCGAAACGGTTTTCCAGCCTATTACATTACGGTCGAACGCGAATACGACGCGAATACGGTTTCAATTCTCGACGGTATTAACGAAGCCATTGTTGAACTCAATGCCGGCCCTCTGGCGGATGCGCAACTCGAGATGGACCTGAGTTTCGATGCATCCGTACATATCCGCCGTGCTATTTCGCTCGTTAAGAACAATCTCGGACTTGGACTTGCACTCGCGATTGGCGTGCTGTACTTCCTTATGCGCAGTCGCCGAGCAACTTTTCTTGTAACGGCAACCGTGCCGCTATCGTTGCTGGTCGCATTTATTGCACTTCGAATGTTCGACAAGTCACTCAATGTTATTTCTCTCGCAGGCCTCGCGTTTGCCGTCGGTCTCGTTATGGATGCGGCAATCGTCACGCTCGAAAACATTGTGCGATGCCGGCAGAACGGACTGCAGATGAAGGAGGCTGTTGCAACCGGTACGCGCCAGATCACTGGTGCCCTGTTCGCCTCTACTGTAACGAGCGTTGCGATTTTCGTCCCCGTGCTGTTCATGGAAGGCATGGAAGGACAGCTATTCCAGGACCTCGCGCTGACAATCGCCGTGGCCGTGTCCGCATCCTTTTTTATTGCGATCACCGTCCTTCCGGTGGCGGCCTCGTTCCTGCTTAAAGAGGACAATGATCCGGTTGAGGGCTGGTGGACGGGAATCACGAAGCTCGTCATGCACCTGACCCGCACACCAGCAATCTGCAAGACCTGGCTCGTAGCAATTCTCGGCGGATCGCTGCTCGTCATGTTGTTGCTTGTGCCGAAAGCCAATTTGCTGCCCCAGGCACCATCGGACTCGCTGAACGCGTTCTTTGCCATGCCGCCCGGCGGTACCGTCGACATGGTTCAGAACGAGATCGCAGCGCCGATCGTCGCGCGCCTCAAACCCTACATGGATCATGAGAAGCAGCCGTACATTCGCGGCTACAACCTGTCGGCATTCGGCACATTTAACGCGCTGTTTATCTACCCGCGGGATCCAGGTCGAATAGAAGAAATGATAAACATCGTGCGCGACGAGGTGCTTGTGGACCTCCCCGACACGCAGGCATTCGTACAACGCTCATCGCTTCTCAATTTTGGATTTGATGGTGGTCGCGCGATCAATGTTGATCTGTCCGGCAACGACATCACTGCGTTGTCGCAGGTTGCATTGCAGGGAATGGGCATCATAAGCGAAGCCCTGCCCGGCGCGCAGGTACGGCCCAACCCGAGCCCTTCGATCGCCGAACCTGAGTTACAACTGATCCCGAATGACCGTCGCATCACGGCCGCAGGACTCGATCGCGCTGCCCTGGCGAATATTGTTCGCGCGCTGACCAGCGGTTCATTTGTTGGTGAGTATTTCGACGGCAATGACCGCATGGACATGATCTTGCGCGGCCCGGTCTGGACCTCACCTGACGAGCTGGCTTCGATTCCGATTGCAACGCCGCTTGCTGGTATTCAGACGATTGGCGAGCTTGCCGAGATCCGGCGCACGGTCGGACCCACACAGCTGCGCCGCGTCGATGGTCAGCGCACAATGACGCTGAGCGTACGACCACCCGACGACATGACGGTGCAGGAAGCCCTTGAGACGCTCAGAGATGTCGCAGGACCGCGTATTAAGGATGTCATGCCTCCCGGTATCAGCATCCAGTATCGAGGCACAGCGGACCGGCTCGAAGCAGCATTGTCCACGATGACAACGAATATCGCTGTTGCTGCCATCGTACTGTTCCTGATACTCGCTGCGATGTTCCGTTCGCTCTGGGACGCTCTCCTGGTGCTCTTGTCGATGCCGCTTGCCGTTGCCGGTGGCATCCTGTCGCTACGCATAATGAACCTGTTCACTACGCAGGCTATGGACCTGCTCACAACGATCGGCTTTGTAATATTGCTGGGCCTCGTTGTGAACAACGCCATCCTGCTCGTCATGCAGACACGCAGCGGGCAGCGCAACGGGCTGGACAATACCGAGGCTGTCGCTCAAGCCGTGCGGATGCGTGCCCGCCCGATCTACATGAGCACGCTGACAAGCATATTCGGCATGTTGCCACTGATGCTGATACCCGGCGTTGGTTCCCAGATCTATCGCGGCCTCGCGACCGTAATCGTTGGCGGCATGATCGTCAGCGCCGTCTTCACATTGATACTAATGCCAAGCGTCCTGCGCTTGCCGCGCATGCGCCTTCCAGGCCTTGCACGATCCGGTGATATCAGGGGAGTCACAGCCGATGTATAAGTTCCTAACTGTTTTTGCGGCCCTGCCGTTATTCATGGCGAGTCCGGCGCTTGCCCAGCAGCCACCCGCACCCGTCGTGCAGATTGCCTATGTCTCCGAGACCGAGGTGACGCCGACGGTCGCCGTCCCGGGCACGATCTACAGCCGTAATGACGTCCAGGTAACGGCGGGCGTGGCCGGACAGCTGACCATGGTGGCCGAGCCTGGCACATTGGTGGAAGTCGGTGACGCGATTGCGAGTATCGACAAGGAGCCACTACTGCTGCAGCGAGCAGAACAGGAAGTGCTGCTGGAACGCGCCGAGATCAACACGCGGCAACTCAACAGCCAGTTGCGCCGACAGCAGGAACTGCAGGGATCGAGCCTCGTATCGGAGTTCGAACTCGAACAGACCGAGGCGAATCGAGACCTTGCTGTTGCCGATGCAAAGTTGATCAAAGTCCGCCTGCGGCAGATCGACGACCAGATTCGGCGCGCCGATGTCAGGGCGCCGTTTTCGGGCGTCATCACCAGCCGTCAACACCGCACCGGCGAGGATGTCGCACGTGGTGAGGTTCTCGCGCAGATGACCGACATCGTCAATATGGAAGTTCGGGCGTTCGTGCCACTCAAGCATTTGCCTCGAACTGTCGTCGGCGAGTCGATTGACGTGTTTGCGACGGACACACAGTTTTCCGGGAGCATTCGCTCACTGGTACCTACCGGCGATATCCGTTCGCAGACTTTCGAAGCGCGAATCGACTTGCCGCTTGATGCCAGTGCCGCATGGACCGTCGGCCAGCTCGTGAGCGTGGGCATTCCGATTCGTACGGGCAAGCAGACTCTCGCCATTCCGCGTGATGCCCTGGTGCTGCGCCAGGAAGGCTCCTACGTCTTTCGCATCAATGATGAGAACAAGGCAGAGCGCATCAGCGTCGATATCGGCGCTTCCTCGGGCGACCTGATCGGCGTCACCGGCTTACTGACCGAAGGTGACCGGGTCGCAGTGCGCGGCGCAGAGAACCTTAGCGAGGGCGCCGAGGTCAAGATTATGATGTCGCAGTCTGAGGTCGAGACCACGCTCGAAGGAGCTTAGTCGTTCCGCGCTATAATTGCGGGACGTGAATACCGCAGACGACCTGAATTCCGCAATTGAATTGCATCGTGCCGGCCGCCTGGTTGAGGCCGCGCAGGCGTACGAACGCGCCTACCTGGCCGACCCGAACAACGCCGATGCCTGCTATGGCCTTGGCACCGTGTTGATGCAGACCCACAATCACGTCCAGGCTACCGAGCTCCTCGGGCGGGCTCTCAGCCTTGAGCCGGGCGTCCCTGAATTCCGACACAACTACGGCCTGGCGCTGAAAGGGCTGGCCAGGGACTACGGTCAGAAGCGCGACTACCTGGCAGCGATCAGGACGTACGAGTCGTTCCTGCAACTTAAGGAGCCCGACAGTACCGACTTACTCGCCTACGCTGACCTTTTGCTGCTGGCCCGCGATCCCGATGCGGCGCGACAGGCTGTGGAGCGCGCAATGAAGGCAGGATCCGACCTGTCCGCCGCCCATCTGATCGCTGCCCGCTGTGCCCGGCTCAAAGGCGACTACGATGAGGCTCGCCAGCACCTGCGAACCGCCATAGCAAAACGGCCGGCGTTCGGCGAGGCCTGGCAATTGTTGGTGGACATCGAGTCGCAGGAAGAGCTGCCGGAGCTCGCATCAGAATGCGCACGACTCGCAAGCGATGAAAGCGACAAGCTCAGAAATCGCGTTCAACTCGCCATGACCTCCGGCCGCGCATACGAGAAACTCAAACAATACTCACTGGCCTTCGAACAGTTTCAGGCAGGTAACCAGGTTCAGATAAGAGATCAGGCAAGTCGCGCTGTACGCTACGACGAGAGCGAGTCCGAAGGCCTTGCTGCGCGTGCAATACGAACATTTCAGGGCGCTTCTGAGGTCAGCGTGAAAGCGGTCCCGGCCACGCAGCCGATTTTCATTGTTGGTATGCCACGCTCCGGCACGACATTGGTCGAACGCATACTCGGTGGCCTCGACGGCGTCGTAATCGGGGGCGAGAGTGAGTCTATAGGCAACATCGCGAGCCAGTTCTACTGGAACCTGGGGCAAGGCAACGCTATTGATTACGCGGACCTGGCAAGCGACTATTGGCGCCGCGAGCTATGCGAACCGTGTCGGCGCACAGATAAGATGCCGCACAATTTCTGGCACGTCGGCCTGATCGCTGAGATGTTTCCGGCAGCGCCGATCATTTACATGCGGCGGGATCCCCGCGATGTTTGCATGTCGATTTTCTCGAGGGTTTTTTCCGACGGGCATCCCTATGCGACCAACTTCGAGTCACTGGCCCATTTCTACAAGCTGTCTGTTGACCTCATGCAGCACTGGATGGAAGCGTATCCGTCCCGTGTCATCGAGGTGTCGTACGAGAAACTCATTGACCACCCTGACACCGAAACGCAGGCCATCGCCGAACACTGCGGACTCGAATGGCTACCTGGATGTCTCGACTTTCATGAGCGTGGCGGAACAAGCTTTACGTACAGCGAGATGCAGGTTCGGGAGCCGCTGAACCGAAAAGGCATCGACGCCTGGCGTCGCTACGAATCACAGCTTGGACCGCTGGCGGACGCGCTTCGCCAGAGAGAATTGTTGGATTAGTCTCAGATCTTCCGGCCGCGGTATTGCCAGCCGATAACGAAGTCGTCTGCAGTGCCTGCGCCGGCATGTAACTCTCCAGCAGCTTCGGTACTTACGCCGTTGGCCTCAAGCAGTTTCACCACTGCATCAAATCCAGACTCGTCCAAAGCGCAGTCTTCGAGAAACTGCAGGCGATCACGATCTGCAGCAAGCCGCATTTGCATCGTGGCGCACAATTCGCGAGCACCCTGCCGATTGCTCGTGGTGACCAGCTTGATAGCTTGATTGATTCCCTCGAATATTTGCCCCGTGATGCCGGCCGTGCGAGTGACATCCGACGCAAGATGGGCCTCTCCCGCAGCTTCCAGCTCATCGGCCGGAGTGTCGTCGGCGACGAAGACCGCGAGTTTCTGCAGTACGCCATCATCCGCCAGTAACGCCTCCATCTCGAAGCGGCGTGTTACGGCGGGTGCCACGATTTCGCTGCTTGCACGATGCATTAGTAGCTGAACCACACCGCCACCAACAATGACACGAACGGCCTCGGGAATTGTCTGTTCCAGTGGCGTGTATTCGATACCGAACTGGCTCGTGGCAGCATCAAAACTGCCATCGTCGAACGGCAGTGAGCAGATGTCCGTACCACCGCGAAAGTCGACCGAGGCCAGCACGCCAGGCGTTGACAAAAAGCGAACGGGGTCAATGTCCGCCATATCGACACCCGTAATAACCAGGTCGGGATTCTCGCCAAGCAGTGCGGCAGGCACGGTGCCATTGCCGGTTGCCAGGTCGATTACAGTTCCACCTGCAGGCATAGCCGCCGCAAGACTGCGCCAGAATGCGTGAATCGCTGCCGCGTCGTCTGCCGAGTAATTCGCCTCAGCGCTGTCGAGGCGATCAGCTTGCCAGTATAGAGTCCAGGGTTCGTTCATCACTTCTGCATTTGCTCCACAGGGGCGCAGTAACAGGAGGCATCATTGTCCTTGATTCTTGATGCGGCGCCAGTACCGGAACAGATCTTCGCCTCATATGATTGGCAGACGAGTTGCTCATCGCGATCGGCAGGCAAGGGGGTTCCGGCTGACGTGCAACCGAAAAGGAAACTGGCCAGTACCAGGATCTGCGCTAACTGCAGGAACAGGAAGGGTATTCTTTCTTGATGCGCGAGCCTGTCAGGCCCATACAAACTTTGAGAGTGCCCTTGTCGCAAAACATCTGCATGGCGCGTTCGCCGGGTGCCGGCGCCGCCGTCGTCGTACATCCTGCCAGCAACACTATCGTAGCTGCCGCAATGATTACCTTCATCGCCATACATGTTCGGACCCTTCTCCAAGGTCAGGGTTCCCACAATAACGAACAGTGTAATCGATGTGCTAGCATCAGCCACGGTCGTAAGGCAACGAAAATAACTTTTTGTTATTTAGGAGTAGGTGCGTGGCGCCTTTGACAGAGCTGCTGAAAAATCCCGAATGGTTTCCGATCGGGTTAAGCCAGGACTATCGAACGATACGGTTCGGACGCGTATCGAGGGATGACCTGGCTGAAGAGGCTTTTCTTGATCAACGCATGTCCGGCAGCATCAAGGCTATCCAGGAACACTCGGTCCGGGAAATCGTTGCCCAGGCTGGTGAGTTCCCCGCCGAATTACCGGCGTTCGTGTTTCACAGCGCGTTTTGCTGTTCGACGTTACTTGCCCGCGCGTTCGACGCCCCTGGGCGCTGCCTGTCTCTCAAGGAACCCGATGTTCTTATGGGATCGGCAAACGCTCTCCGCATGCAGAAAGATTCAGCAGCGAATACGGAATTACTGCGCGTTGTTTTTGGTCTTCTTGCCCGGCGCTTCAACCCGGGGGAGTCCATCCTGGTCAAACCCACAAACTCGGCGAACAAGCTCCTGGCGCACGTACTGGATCTGGGTGCCCCGGTCCTGATCCTGTACGGGGACCTGCGCAGTTTTCTGCTATCGGTGCTTAAAAAAGGAGAAGCATGCAAGGCGTTCATTCGAACCCAATACAATATCTTCAGCCTTGACGACGGTGGATTGGCAGGGATCCCGTCGCGACAGGCCATGACCTTTACCGATTTGCAGGTCGCCACCATGGTGTGGCGCCACCAACTCGAGACGTTCCAGCGAGAGCTAACGCAGCGGACAGGCGATAACATTGTGTCGCTCGATTTTCGCAAATTGCTGGAGGAGCCGGCAGCAACCTTGGATGCTGTCGCCCGACACCTCGGGCTGCCTCATGATCGAGCAACTCTGGACGACATCGCACGCGGTCCTGTATTTGCGCGAAACTCCAAATTCAGCGACAGGGATTATGATGCCGGTCAGCGCGCCCGTGATGAGGCATCGCTCGAACAGCAGCACTCTGATGCGCTCAAACAAATTGACGAATGGGCAAGATCCCTGAACCTCGGCACGGACTTCGACCTCCCATTAGCTCGTCAACTCGATATTCCTTCGCAATAAATCTAACGCAAAAAAAAGTGGCGGACCCGAAGGCCCGCCACCATTTTCTTACGAACTTATCGACTTTCGACTTATTGGAACGAGTAACTTCCACTTACGAAGACACGTGGTCCGATGATGTCGAAGTGAGCAGGATAGCTGTTAGCCTCATTCTGCTCATCGCCAAGGAAGTTCGGCTGCTCATCAAACAGGTTCTTGACACCAACGTTCAGGCGGAAAGCATCCGAGAACTGCCACGCAGCTGACAGATCAACGTA
>Ga0316201_10001111_pt1 | contig 17444 bp, 30 predicted proteins | sample CS6wburrow_MG_FD_204516 | JGI IMG/M metagenome (GOLD analysis project Ga0316201, IMG submission 204516) | Coastal sediment microbial communities from Delaware Bay, Delaware, United States - CS-6 worm burrow | ecosystem: Environmental > Aquatic > Marine > Coastal > Sediment | place: USA... | reverse complement strand
TCCTTGATTCCACTGTAACCAACGGCACCCTGGTAGTTCGAGGGATTGGTCAACTGACTGACAACAGCACGGGCTCGGCAGTAGTTCTCACTGAGGGGCTGCTCAACAACCAGTCCATGAAGGTTGCAGTGTGGGATGCAGCCACGGCTGATTACCTAACCGACGGGTCGTTTGGTAAATATATCCAGGAAGATGTACTCAATACTTTCAGGTTCTTGGCGCTGAAGTAACAGAGTATACTTGGTGGTTATCAGGTTATGGGGTTGTAGTCATGTCCGAAGGTACAAACATGCATTTCAAACCGGATTCAAACACAGATAGAGAAGCGTGGCACTTATCCAAAAGTGTCCCTTTGGCGTTCGTGGTGACTCTGTTGGTTCAAACTGTTGTTTTGGTTTCCTGGGCTGCCACGTTCAAACAGGAATTTGTTTCCTTTAGAACGAGCGCAGACCGGCAGTTCACCGAAATGCGTACTTACATAGACGCCAAGACGACTGACCGATATACCAGGGCGCAGGCTTCTGCTGAACTGGCGGTCCGAGACGCTCATATCAGGAACATAGAAGCGAGGGATAAGCAAATGTTCGAAGAGATCCGTCGATTTCAAGACCAAGTTTCCTCGAAACTTGAACGAATAGAAAACAAAATAGACCGGGCACGCAGGAACCACGTGGGTGATACGGAGAACGGTCGATGAGAGAAATCGACACCATTGCTATTCACTGCTCGTACTCCAAGGCCGACCAAGACATCGGCGCAGAAGAGATCAGGGAGATGCATCTGGACAACGGGTGGCGCGACATAGGCTACCACTTCGTTATCCGGCGCGATGGCACTGTCGAGGTAGGACGCCCTGTCGATGAGGTAGGGGCGCACGTCAAGGGCTACAACCGCAAGAGCATCGGGATCTGCCTCGTAGGCGGTAAGAGCACCTCCAACACCCCCATACACAACTTCACCCCAGAACAGATGAACAGCCTGTGGGCGCTCACCTTCGGTATGTGCCACGCTTATCGTGTAGATGACTCGCGCATCCTGGGGCACAGGGACTTTCCAGGCGTGATGAAAGAGTGCCCGTGTTTCGATGTGCAGGAGTGGTGGAAGAACCAAACCAGGAAAGCCTGATGCCAGCAACCAAACAGAATCTGGAAATCGAGCAAGGCGCTACGTTTCAGTACAACGTGTACTGGAAGGACGCTGACACCGGCCTCCCCATCGACATCAGTGGGTACACGGGCCGTATGCATATCCGCGAAAGCCATGATGCGGTCGACCCTCCCTTGCTGGAACTGACTGACGCCAACTCCCGGCTTGTACTGGGTGGAGCCGCAGGCACCATCCAGATGGTTGTCAGCGCCACGGACACTGCCGCGCTGACGTTCACTGAAGGCGTGTATGACCTGGAGCTGGAGAGCCCTGGTGGTATAGTCGACAGGATTCTTTACGGTGGTGTCGAAGTGACGCCCGAAGTTACACGATAGGAGAGGCCGATGGCTGCTTTTAGTGATTATCTCGAAAACGAACTGCTCGATCATATCCTGCGAGCAGCTACCTACACTGCCCCGTCCTCAGTCTGGATCGCGCTGCACACGGCGGACAACGGGCTTGAGGCTGGTACGCTGACCGGCGAAGTCTCTGGCGGCGCGTATGCTCGTGTTGAGGTCGGCGGTGCATCTGGCCGTACCTTCTCTGCCGCTGCTTCTGGTACGACCGACAACGATCAGGACATCACCTTCACCACAGCCACGGCTGACTGGGGTACGGTTACGCACATGTCGATCATGGACGCCTCGACGGCGGGTAACGTCCTGTTCCACGGCTCTCTGACGGTATCGAAGACCGTGAACAACGGTGACACCTTCAAGTTCAACGCTGGCGATCTCGACGTTACGCTCGCCTAAGATGGTCGTAGTAGGGTGGAAAGCGTGGTACACCCGGTATAGGGTGTACTCCAGTGACATTCATACCTGGGAGGAGTTGCCGAAAGAAGGGGTGCTCGTTGTCCTCATCTACTTCGATGAAAAAGACACGGCGGGTGACCATTACCGCGAGATCATCAAAGGGCGGCGTCGGTATTTCAAAGCCATCGGCAGTGCCAACAACGAGTTCTACAAAGGCTCGCTGTGGAATGAGGCCAAGATCCTACGGACGTATGACACCAAGGAAGAGTGGATCAAAGAAGGGATCTGGGATGATGACGCCACAATGGAAACAGCGATAGCTGAGGCCCTGGCAACTAAACTGTAGATGGCTGATGTAGCCCAGAGTCAAACATTCACCATGACGGACACGAACGACTCTTCTGGGTACACCAGGGGGTCGAACTGTGATTCATACACCACCGGTGTAGGTGAAACCGCCATCACTCCGAAAGTCGCCACCATAGGCGGTACCGCAGGCACTACCGCTCATAGCATCTCAGTCCCCAAGGCTGAACTCAACGTCGAAGTCATCAGCATCATCATGGACCCCACGACTTCGCTGACGACGTGGACTGAAAGCCCGACCGGCACGTTTGCTTTCAGCTTCGAGGTCGTCACCAACGACACCAACATCTACGTCGATGACATCGCCGTGTGTCGCCTCACATCGGCTGGAGCCAACCGGGCTACCCTAGGCGGCGGAGCTTACAACTCAACCTCCGGGGCGCTGAGTGTCGGGGTCAACACCTTCAACCTGAGTATGAACTCGGGTACGTATGCGGCAGACGATCTAATTCTGATCGCTGTGGCGATGTCGAATTTGGCGGCGCACTCATCAGCCGACATCACGGTAAGACTCAACCAGAACATCACGCCGAATCTCATCTTCACCTATGAGCGCGAAGGGCTGTTCAACAAGAGTGCTACCGCTGAAGTTCTAGCGGCGCCTGACTACTCTGAATACCTGCACGCTGACTTTTTCGAGACCATCCAATCTACGGGGTACCAGACTATAAGCGCTACTACCGCCTGCGACGCACAAGGGTCGTGGGTGCCCATAGAAACCGACGGACGGATCTATCGGTATCCACACGACGGTGACTGGGGCTGGTGCCCTGGCCGGAAAGCCTGATGTCTTTTCTCATTAAAGATTTACGGCGGATAAAAATCGCTAACCGCCCATCTACCTTGAAAGGCATTCAGGTAGACGAGACGTGGTACTTCGGTACCCCAGAATCCATCTTCTGGGCTGGTTGGTTTTTCGGCTACACCACCGACGGCAGTGGAGATGATTATGTCTACGTTCTACATCGCCCTGTGCTCTATGAATCTACCGAACACATAGAGTTTCTTTTTGGAGAGGTCATTGATGATGTCGACTACCCTGGTGGATTCGGCTACATCCCACGGCTGACCAGCCAGATAGCCCCACTTCGAATCAAAGCCGGAGGAAACGGTATTGAAGTCACATACAACGGCGAAACCGTAGGGGACTCTTTTACAAACACGCTGGACGCTACAACGAAAGACTGCGGGTGGTTGACTTCCGATACCACCTCGGGAAGTTATAGCACCGCGTATACCTGCCATTCCTCGCTGTGGAAAGATTACGACTCGACCATCAAAAACTCCGGCGCTGCTCTTGTTGGTGAGGCGTCGATCCCCTACGCCCGCCCGTTTGGAATCAGGCATCAGGGCGTTGTCAGCCTGAACGGCGTAGCGAGCAAGAGTTTTACAGGGAATCTCAAAGTCTACTACCTGACCGTTAAGAACTACCGGTGGTACCACGACAACGGCGAGGTAGGGGTGGAGCGCACGCCTGCCGCTGCGATAAACACGCCTATTAGAGCAGAACTCGGTCAGAAGTATGTCTTGAGGCTTCATCTGAAAAATGAGATGGGGGAGGCTTACCCTAACAGAGTCACGCTACCATATTTGTGGAAGTATGAAGATAACAGCGGCTCGGTCTCGATACTTGGCAGGTGGGACAAAGATTACATAAAACGAGGAAGTCGTTACGGTTCTGGCGGTAACATGAACACCTCCAGGCACATCAACACCATCCTGCTCGACCAGAGCACGCCGTGGCAGAGCACGCAAACCCAGCTTGTGATTACGAGTAACACGTTTGGTTTCTATATATGGCGCAGTAATTCTGGTTATGACTCCGCCAATTTGGCCGGTACTGCAGTGCTGTCAGACACTACCGGCAGTTGGGCAGATATCATTGCGTACAAAGGTGGTGGGTGCGTAGTTTTCCATGACAATACAACCGGTGCTCGCAGGCTGCGGTACAAAGAATCTACCGATGGAGCTACGTGGGATGCTTCGTGGACTGACGTATACAGCTCTGGTCATGCGTTTTACGTGGAAGTTCTGTCTATAAGATGCTGCCGAACAGCAAACGACCGGATCTATGTCTTTTGGACAGCCGCTACTGGTACAAGAAACAGGATCTACTATACCTACAGCGATGATGAGGGGGCGACATGGGATACAACTAATACTAACTACAGCCCCAGCACTACAAACACCGTCTTGTACGTAGACGAGGTAACTGCGTGTCACACTGGGGGCGCAGTGGTAGTGCGTTACCTAGACGCGGCTACAGTTCGTCGGCGGATGTTTATGACCTTCGACGGTACGACCTGGAGCAGTGAGATCCCAATAACCGACCCCACTACGCTCTGGGGGGATAGCAGCCAAAATTCAGCCCATTACCGGTTTGTCACTACCATCGACAGTAACGGCGACGTCAACCTGTTCCGGGTCAAGATGGCCATTAGCACGGATGGCGACGAAGAAGGTGATGATGACGACCTAGTGATTCGCCGCTATTCGTGGTCTAGCCCCGCTTCTACCATGACGTATGAAGGCGGAGCCACGTTGTTTACCGGTTTCCGGCAGCATGACACTGATGACACCTTCAACATCGACATACACAATCCTTCATGCGCGTTGTTCGCCCATTCTGACGCCTATGTGGTGTTGGTGGTGCCGTGGTACAACAACATGTCCTACGACGCTACGAGCGGAGTACAGAAAATAGCGTACAAGCTGGCGGATGATACCGTAAAGTTCATGGCTTTTTACCATGACGGTAACGACGCCAACCTTTCAAGTCGGTGGGTATCCGAGCCCGTAGTCGCACGTTGCCCCTCGCATAATCAGAACTATTTTGCTTTTGCTGGAAAGCAAACTTACAACACGGGGAACTGGCGCACTGCTTTGTATTTAGACGGGGATGACGCGTGGGACACGGAAGATTCCGATAACCTTGTCCTGTTGGGCACAGACAGCGCTAACTATCGAAAAGATTATTGGCACCGTTTTATGGTGAATGCTTTCCAACTATGGCCGGACGTATCTCAGCACAAACGGGCTTCATACTCAGAAGTATTGGACGCCACCGTTCTTGCCAATAACGCCGAGCTGGAGATCGAAGGCTATGGGTTTGTAGCAAGCACTGACAGTTGGAGTTCTTTTAGACGTCGGCAATACATAGGTATGCAAGCCTATGAGGGCTACAGCACAAACGGGTATTCGTATTTCCGTCAGCCATTGCTAGAAATAGAAAAGACCGATGACGACTACATAGATGCTAACGGCGCATTTCCAACGCATTGGAACGGCAACCCAACGGGAACTTTCAACGCGTGGACGGTAGTGACCGGTGCTATATCGGCTTATCGATTGCGCACGACTTTGGGTAACGATCCAAACTACTGCGCGTTCTCGTTTAACTGGCAAGGGGCTGCTACTAGTCAGGCTACGATAAGCTGTCTGGCTAATTCGTCATCTGGAAGCACTACTCTTTTCTGTCAGTTGTGGAACATCACCACATCTACTCAGCTCGACTCGTTCAGTAGTGTTACGGCCACTACTTATCCGGGCCGCCCTGTTGTATTCGAGGCATCATCAAACTCGAAAATAATTTCTAACGGCGACGAGATACAGTTGCGGTTCCGTGTAGGCACGGGCGGCTTCTTCCTTTACGTAGACCGGCTTCATGTCACGCCGCACCGCTACTTCTCCGTTGGGTACGTAGACCCGGACTACGACATAATCACATGGAAGCAAACACACTTTAAGTTCGACCATGTTCCGAAGTATTACTACTACAGCCCGACTATCTTGATATCAGGCACTGCAACCGTCACTGCAGCGGCTACTCTCGGCACTACCACCATCGAAGGAGCTGCTTTCATAACGGGTAATGCTTTCGTTACCGCCGTGGGTGACTACGCGGGCGGTACGGTGACTGGGCTGGCCAGCTACACCGGAGTAGCCACGATCACGCCGGTCGCTACCAAGGGGATCACTGATACGCTTGCAGTGGCTTTGTCTGGCGTGGCTACAGCCGCCGCCGTAGGGTTCGTATACCGCACGCAGCAGGTGGCCTACCGCTGGCGGAACGACGACGGGACTGAAACCTCAGCGACCTGGACGGCAGCGACTAACGCAACCATCAGCCCGCAGTACAACCAGATTTACCGTCTGCGGTTAGGTATCTACGCCGTCACTGCCACGCAGATCCCACCGTCGCACCTGGAATACCGGGTCAACGGCACTGGCGACTGGAAGCCAGTGGGCGGGTATCAGACCGCGATGCAGGTACCGCAGGAGCGCTGGATTGAAGAGGCTACCTATGATGTCGATCTGGCTGACTACGCTACAGACGGACTAGATTATGCAGGATATAACGGTACGCGCTTCTTCGTATCCGGTAATGGCCGCTGGCATATTTTCTACCACGCCATTCCTGCCGGAGAGACATACGTTCTCATGCACCACGTCTATTCAGACAACGATGGAACCTCCTGGACCGGCCCCACCTCGGTCCCTGTCCCGCAGTGGTTAGACACGGGTTCTACTTTCGGCGACGGGATAGTGAAATCTCGAAGATGGGGCGAGATAGAAGTTGTACAGCAGCCTGACGGCGACCTCATATTGTTTTCAACCGCAAACGGATCGGAGTTCGTTCCGAACATAGGGACATACCTGTACCGGCATACCCACTGGACTAAATCTGTAAACAACGGAGGCTCGTGGGCTGACGCTCAAGTTATCAACGGACTCAATGGCGGTAATTACGGATCTGCCAACCTGAAATGCCACGTCATAGGTAACGACGAGTGGGTACTCACCGGTGTCGGTGGGGCTACTGACGAGTATCAACGGTACCCGTCGGCAGTTTATTACGATTCAGGCGACGCTGACTGGTGGCTTAGCGGGGCTTTCCAAGCTCAGCCCTCCGGCTACGATGAAATGCAGTACGTTTGTGGTGAAGCGTACATAGACGGCAGTGGTGATTTGCAGGTGCTGTCCGTATCTCACGATAACCCCAACTCAGGCGAATTTGCCGATAACGACGGGATTTACCCGTTGGCGGTCGTCACGCAGGAGTGGCCTGCGGTCGATTGGGACGACCCTACGACACCTGCTGGGCAGAGCATAGAAACGGCTGTGCTCCAAGAAGAGTTGTTTTCGCAGACTAGCCCTTTGGGTTCTGACAACGGCTACTGTGCCGGGTACCTGATCCGTAATAGCACTTGCACCGAAGAGCCTGCTGCTTGCTCGTGGTTTACTCCGATGCAGGAGGACTACTCGACTGCCCCAAACGATGCCGATTGGGTCTACGGGTTCTACGGAAAGAACGGCTGGGAAACCTCTGATTGGTTAGAGACCGGGTTTGTATGGGTGGACGAGGTAGCTCACTCCAACGCATGGTTCTTCGATAACCAGTTCACTGCCATGCGGATTACACGCGGTGAAGATGAGCACGCCATAGTTAAAACTAACATGTCGTGGTATGAAACATTCACGCCTGCGGTCGACCTGGAAGACAGGGTGCAGTTCGGGTTGGTTAAAGGGGTGTACCCTCCGACCGAAGTACATACGTTCCCCGCCGCCAGCATAAACCAGACCATAGCTGGGCTCTCGTACACACCGGGGAACAAATGGATGGATTTCACCCCCACTATCCACTGGGAGCAGGACGACTCCAAGTTCTACCGAGTCGTTTATGACAACACTGCCAGCGCGGAGGCCCTTGTACTGCAGTCACTCGACACCGCCTCGGGCTGTTACCTGCGCGGGACGAACAACTTCGACGCCACCACCCAGCAGATCACCTCGGGCACCTACCAGTCCTCGAACAAGGGCATGGCGATGTGGGGCGTGGCTGAGTGCCGCTGGCACACCATCCCGGCCAACACCTACGTCGAGTATGAGTATTACGTCAAGACAGCGGCGGACGGTTTCGGAGCCAGCGACGGTGACTACGTTGAACTACGGGTCTACGGCATCGACGAATACTTGCAACTCCCCACCATCACCTACGTCCGCGAGAAAGCCGCCCTGACGGGCGTGGCCACGGTCGTCGCTAACGGCGATACCGATGGGCCTAAATCGGCTGTCAGCGCCGCAGCGACGCTCTCAGCGGTCGCTGAGGTGGTAATTCCGGGGGCTGTGGCCCTCCAGGGGGCCGCTACGCTCGCTCCACTGTCCAAAATGGACCGTTTCGCGGCCTGTGTGGCCGCAGGAGAGGCGATCCTGGCTCCTGCGGGCTACGTGCTGCGTGAGGCCCAGATCAGCCTGTCAGCAGCCGCTACGCTGGAGTCTGACGCGCTCAGCGTGGTCAAAGGGGCCTGGGCGGTGTCTGCAGCGGCCTCTGTAAGCGGCATCCCCACCACAGAGGTCGCCTGCCGGGCGTCATTGTCCGGGGTAGCCAGTGCAAGCGGCAACGCTTCCGCAGACCGACCCGCTTCGGCTCACTTGAGGGGCTACGCACTTCTAGGTCTGCGCAGTGACCTGTGTCTTCTGCCTGGGCACCGGATGGTGTTCCGCCCGAGCAACGAAATCATCCACTGGGAGTACAGCGGCCTTGAGACTGCGTACCACCCCAGTGAAGGCCAGGGGCATGGCGGACACCCCGGCCAGGGAGAAGAGCATCACACAGGGGGTGACCCGAGTGACTGGGGCCGGGTAGTGCCACATGAAACCCCCAATGCTATTATCGAAAAAGCTGGCGTCCCGGAAGTCGTCGTCTACAAACAACCCACCGCTGAGGTGACTGTATGACCGACGAACGTGTAGCGCCAGACCTCACCAACCCAGTGTACAACTGGCCCAACCGTACCCGTATTGCATGGCTGATGGCGATCGGTGTGACCATCGAGATGTTCTACGCCCTCATCACCCCGGAGATCAGCGAGTCACAGCTTGAGCTGCTGACCACTGTCGCCTGGGTACAGGGCGCGACCATCGGTGCGTTCATGGGCTTCAAGATGACCGAGATGGTCTTTGGAAAACGCCGTGGCTAGTCTGCGTAAACAGTACCAGGAGTTTATGGATAGCCCGGCAGGCGCTCGCAGCCGGGTAGGGTTTGGTGATGCCCCCGTGCGCGGAGAGATGCGCGGGCCGGTACACCCCAGGCTCCAGGCCATGACCGACGGCTTACGCAGCCACATAGAAGACTCTGGCCCGATGGGTAAAGGGTTTGCCGCTGACATGATCGGGGGCGGTTCTGTGCGCTACCTGAACAAGCTCGCTCGTGGCGAACAGATGGACGCGATGGACTACTTCATCCCCGGCCTTGAGCTTCCAGGTGGAGCGCTGACGGCTGCTGCCAAGAAAGGTGGAGAGAAAGTAGCAGGTGCCATAGGAGAGCTGGGCACTCAATACAGGCGCGGTCCTGTTCGCGGTGAGCAAGTGGATACGGGTAGGCGCGAAGCCATAAGCAAACTCGGTAAAGGTGCTGCTGGGGCTACGGCCCTAGCCGGTGCTGGCATGATCGGGAAAGAAGCGGTTGAACGGCTGGGTAGAAAAGGTGCGCAAGAGCTGGGAGAAAAAAGCGTACGTGAAGTGATCGAGGACATACCCGCACCGAAATTTGAAATGAGCCTGCCTGAATTCAAAGGGGCGTCTCCAGGGCGAGTGAAGGAAGCCTATACAATAAACCGTCTCCACGCTAAAAAAGTGAGCGAGCGTATAGATAAAGAAGTAAATAGAAGGGTTCAGTCCGGCGATGTCAACAGAACAAAGGCTATACAAGAGCTTAGAACCGATCCTAGATACAACGATATGTTCACAGAAAAATTCGGCGTAGATAGTAAAGCGAATGTTATAGCTAAAGACTGGAACGCAAGCCGAAGACCTTTCATATACACTCAACGGTCGGGTATGGACGCTTTCGATGATTTAGTGGAAGGCACCCGCCCGCTTTCAGAAATCAGTGCTTCTCCTAACGATCCAGCGTACGACTTCTTAGTAGACATGTCGGCTGATCCAAGGAGAGACGGCACGAAGCTCCAAAAAGAAGCGGACGAACTCTACTTTGGAGGGATGAAAAACCACCCAGGAACCGACCTGGAGGGGTTGGACTGGGAGACTGCGGAAAAAGTAAAAGAACTCATACGCAGACATCCAGAAGAGTTCCAGAAGTGGGCTGACATGAACTTCGAAAAATCATTAAAACAAATTAAGAAAGACTACCCGGTTGAGAAAGTCGAAGACATGAATCTTCTTTCCCGTGATGGTAATGAGGCGACCTGGTACTCCGGGTTAGGCCTTGATTCCGAAACAGAAGCCATGATTGACGGGCTTAGTAAAACCCGACACGCCTTAGTAAAAGCACTAAAAAGCGGAGACCCTGCTGACATTGTTAAGTTTGTCGACGAAAACCAAGTAGGTCTTCATTACACTAGCCCCCACGGAGATTTAGGGATCGACTTAGGTCCAGATCCGTCCGGTCAAGACCTCGAATATTACATAAGCGACGATTTCATGGATGCACTGGTGCAAGCACGTACCCTTGCAGATCGTTACAAAATGGCCCGAAAGACTAAGAAGAAAACCGTCAAGCTGGCCCAAGAGTCGCCGAACGGTTTGGCTATAGCCAGCGGTGCTCTCGGCGCAGCAGCCACGCTGGGATACCTTGGCACCCAGATGGGTAAGAGTATGTCCCGCCGCGAAGCACTCAAGACGGGCGGCAAAGCCCTCGGTGGTGGTGCGCTAACAGGTCTTGGCGCCAAAGAGATCCTTGAGAGGTTAGGTAAATGAGCAGCGTCCGCGATTACCAGAAAGAGTACCGCACGTACCACGCCAAGCCGGAGCAGAAGAAGCGCCGCGCCCAGCGTAACGCTGCACGCAGGACGATGGCCAAGGCAGGTAAGGTGCGCAAGGGTGACGGCAAGGCCGTTGACCACAAGAACTCCATCCGCCATGGCGGCACCAACGCCAAGAGCAATTTGCGCGTGCAGTCCATCTCCAAGAACGCAGGCTGGCGTAAAGGCAAGAGGGGGTATGACTGATGGAGATAAAAGCGATGATGGGATACTGGCCGGTTATTACCGCTGTGTTCGCTGGAGCCGTAGCATGGGGCGGGCAGCAGGTACAGATCCAAAATCTCAAAGAAGCCCAGATCCAGCAGGTTCAGATCCAGGCCAAGCAGGCAACGATAGAAGCCCAGGCAGCACGGGTGGACGAGAGGACGAAACTGATCCTCGACGCCCAGCAGCGCCAGGAACGGATGCTGCAGATCCTGATTGAGAAGGTCCAATGAACGTACCGGTGTTTACTTTGCCCAACTACTGTTACCGCTGCAAAGTGGTAAGGGTGGTGGACGGAGATACCATCGACGTCGACATTGACCTGGGTTTCCACATCACCGCCCGCAAGCGGCTACGGTTCCTGGAAATGAACGCCTGGGAGAGCCGTGGAGAAGAGAAACCAAAAGGGATCATCGCCACGCTGTTTATGAAGAAGCTCCTTGAGACCTGCGATGAGGTGGTGGTACAGACCGTAATGGATGCCAAAGGTAAGTACGGTCGTGTACTGGCCTGGGTATGGGTACTGAAAGAAGAGAAGGTGCTATGTGCAAACAAGGTCATGGTCGATGAAGGACACGCACGATGAACAAACTCTACATCTACGGTGTTCTCGGTGTGGCCCTGATGGGGCTGTCGTGGTATGCGTTTTCAGCGACCAAGGCACTCGGTGCAGCGGAACTGAAGAACAAGGAATTAGTTTTTTCGTTAGAAGCCTTAGAAACAAGCATGGAACTGTTGAACACCGCCTTTCAAAAGAACCGGCAGGCCCATGAAACCGTAGAGCGCAACCTACGTCGCCGTATTGGAGAACTACACCGTGTCAAAATACAGCCGTGCTTTGATGATCCTATCCCTGACCCTGCTACTCGCATCCTGCAGCAGCTCCCCGGTCTCACGCGAATGCCCGAAACCGTCGCCAGCCCTGCTGGAGCCGACGCCGCACCCGGAGTACCAGGAGCCGGTAACTCCACGCGAGCTGGTACGGTTGGTGAGTGAGTACAACGCATCGCTCAACAAGTGCAACGCAGATAAGGAGGCCCTCAGTGAGTGAAGGCAGAATGCATTTCAAAAAACGTCTGTACCAATTCGGTATAGCCCTGGATCAACTCTTCGGCACACTTGTGGGCCTATTCCATAGACGCGGCGCTTGGGCAGACGAGACCCTTTCGGCTCGCGCATGGCGTGAACATGCCACCAGCTCAGGCTGGAACAAAGCCCGCAAGGTCATAGACACGATTTTCTTCTGGCAGCGCAGCCACTGCGAGCTGGCGTTCCACGCAGAGCGGGAGCGCGAGCACGTCTCAGTTGTCTATCGAGAGTGATCGAGTTTCTCTCTAACCCACGTGTAGGCTACGATCGAAAGGGCGGCCACAAAAGCAACCACCAAATCGATCACCAAGATAAGTACGTAGACCCCACCTGCAAATAGAGTAAGGATGATCAACGCATGGATCTGTGGGCAGTCAGTCATTGAATATCTCTACGATCTCGCATGGGTCGGGGTCTGTGCATTTCTGCAGCCGTGCCTCGATGGGGCGGGTGTAAGGGCTTCTGATACGGATCAGAGCCTCGTCGTTGACGCCAATCGTCAGAGTGAGGCTGTCAGTGACTTTCAACTTGATACAACGCCAGTCACGGCCTAACTGATGTGGCTCACTCCCCCCTCTGAGTACCGTCGCTTGTGCTTTCATGTCCATCAAGAATCCTGCGCCTTACGGCGTCCTCAGTGAATCGTTCCCAGGTCTCATAGTCCATGCTCAACCTGATCGTCCCTTCCCCGTCCAGGATGTGAACCATAAGGTCGCCGTCATCTTGCTCGGCCCGAAAGCTGTCGTACTCGGCCAATATGTGGGTCATCACTCCTCCTTCGCTGTAAGAGCAGCCATCTGCTTACGGGGTACGTGGCGGTGCGCCAACCGCAGCACTTCAGTCAACTGGCGGTCGAGCTTATCGATCTCTTTGTTGAGATGAGTGATTTCCTCAGCTTTCCATATGTGCCTGCGTTCTCGGTCGAAACCGTCCATGAGCTTAATGGCCTCTGCGTGTGTCATGCCCACGTTCAACAGGATCTGATATAGCTTGGAGTAGAACAGCGGGCGGTCTTGCTGGGTGTAGAGAAGTTTGCGTTTCACGATGGCTTCTTCATCCATTCAGCGACTTTCGACATGTCCAGGGTGGGAATCTTGTGCATGGCGTCGCCGATATCGTTGTGGGCGTGGTAGAGGATCTGAACCTTGGCTAATTCCAGGTCAGTCATGGTTGGTTGGTGGAGGCGGAATTTGGCGTAGCCCTTGAGAAACAGGGAGCCGACCGTGAGCGGCAGAATGATTTCTTTGGATGGCCTGCCGCCTTCCTGCAAAGTCGACATGGTGGTGCCCATAAGAGCGATTGACTCGTTGAGTACCTGATAAATATCGTCCCAGGAGTCGAGCTTAGTCATAAAGTCATCGAGCATCTCATGCAGGATGTTTGCGGTTTTGAAAACGAATTCTTTATCGATTTGGTCCATGATGATCTCCAAGAAGTGAAAGCCCGTAACGTGGGCCAGCCGACTCGGTGCTTGATTTGTACCCCGCTGTTACACCGTGGCAGACCAACAGCGGCTCCTTGGAGTCACTCCCCTTCTTCTTCTATGTAACTCTCCACATCCGACAGAGAGTAGCCAGTCTGGACGAACCACCGGGCGATGAGGCTGGCCGCCTGATCGTTGGGTAACGCAATCAGCTTTCCGTAGGCTTCCCACTCTTCTTCGCTGAAATCCTCTTCAGTGAAATCTTCAGCCTCGCCCCAACCATAGTCTTCTTCGTTGTCGCTCACGACATCCTCCAAGCTAAGAGACCCGCTGCAAGCAAAGCAGCAAAGCCGGGTTCAGGGACTGGCACGGGGTCAACCGTGTCTTGCTTCCCCCCTTTGTTAGAGCCGCCCCCACCCCCATCGAAGCCACGCCAAAACGGCACGAGTGGGATGAGCCGCGCCGTGCGCTCGTTGTCTTGGGGAACACGATCGCAGCATGACGTCTGCGGGGCAGGGACGGGTTCGGGCGCGGGCAACTCTGGCACGTAGCGGCCACTTGTCCGAGGAGTGGCGGCACCGGGAGAAGACTTCCCAGGTGTACAGAGTTGCCCGCATTGACAACAGCAGTTGTCGTCGTTGATGACGATCACGCTTGGGCCGCGTGCGGCCAAAACGATCAGCACGCCGAGCATGAGACCGCCAAGCGTGCCTAGAATGGCAAAAGGCCAACGACGGGATTCTCGCCGTGAGCGGTGTTCATTGTCAGCATTCACAGATTTTTACCTCGCTGATACCTTGGATGTCCACTAGGTTTATCGTATCGCCAGGATTGGCGCCGTCGATGTTGAGAAAAAAGAGGGACTGCTCCTTGTAACAAAAACGGACAGTGGCTCCTTCGTTTCGGCCTGCAGGTAGATCGACTTCGATCCTGTCGTAGCGTACCCACTTCTTTCCGTCCTTTTCGAAAAACGGATTGTCTTTCGGAAAAATACGATTCCACAGCTCTTCAAGATCCACCATCAGTGCGGCCATATTACTCTTCTCTCCAATGCTTACCGGCAATAACTACGGAGTCGATCTTACCGGCCTTGGCCCGATTACGTAGTTTCTGCAAGGCGGTTTTCTCACACAAACGCACTTCTCTCGGGCTCATACCTAGGGCCGTGGCAACGTCTTCATAGGACATAAAGCGTTGCTCGATATGACGGTTACCCATGTCAGACCGACACTCCCAGTTCTCGTAGTAAACGAACGATGCCTCGCAGTTTTCTACCAGTTGATCGCTCTTTGTATAAACCGGTACTGGGCCAGAAATCTATCGGGCCGTTTTTACCTTCGATGACAAGATGTATGCCCCCGTTGTGTTTGAGATATTTGATACTGTGACGGTCCAGTAAATCGGTCGAGAACTTCAAGTTGCTCCGCTTCTTCTGTTGCCGAGCACTCTTATAATCCCGCCACAGCTCGCTTACTTCATTGGTTTCGTCGTGCATCATTGGATTTGGTTATACCGATAAAGATAAGCAGCCCACAGATGGCTACCAGTGTATAAAAAGTAGATTCGTATGCGGTGCCCATCAAGGCTGCCCCCATACACCCGATCCAAACTACCAGCGCTATAATCGGCACGTTATGCTCCAAATTGTTGTTTTAAGTATTCGAGCAGGTACTTGGCGTAGTTGGTTACTAAACGATGCCCCTCAAAAGTAAACTCCTCCAATCCCTGCTTTTTCGCTTTTGTATATGCTCGTTGGAGTGCTTCGTAGTTTTCCAACGTAAAGGTGATGTACGGCGGGTCGTTAGTCATGTCGGCGGTACGAATATATGTGAGGAGTTCCAGCGGCATCTACGCCACACTGCGCATACGGCGCTGTTCCCTCAATGTAAGGGTGAGGTCGTATCCCAGCGCCGCAGCGACCTTGGTCAAGGTATCAATGCGGGGCTTGCTGGTAATACCGTGGTGCCAGTTGTAGAGAGTCTGCTGGGAAACGCCAGCCGTTTCTGACAACCAATGGAAATCGTATTCGCAGATGATATCCTTGATATCAATAAAGACTTGGTAGGTTTCTTCTTTCGGCATTAGTATCTCCACTAGCCGTTATATCGAGGCATCCATCCATCGCGTGATATAAAGAATGTCTCAACGAAATGTTGATCATCTGCTTCGTACTCAAAGCAGATTTCCAACTCCCAGTTAGAAGTAACATAGATCGCACTACTGGTAATAGGCTGAAACTCCGCGACAGCAGCTCCTAGTTCACGGGTGACACTAGTCTCCAACATCACGGAGTACAGCTCTACAGAGTACATACGAGTTCTGTTATTCGAGCTGCAATGGTTTTGGAGGGCTCCATCTTGCGCTGGAACTCCTCTCTGGTAAGTGGGTTTCTCCACGAATTACCGGTAAAGATGACGCCCTTAGCGCCCGCTGTGCCTACTATTACCGCTACGTTCCGTCCGTTTTCGTATGCGCGGTTTAGCCACCGCTGTTGAAGCGGAGTCAGCTTTTTTGTCAGGTCCACCAGCGGCGGGAGTTTGGGGTAGAACTTGTATTCCGCCCACAGGTCGCGGGCCGGTCCGTCGTACCACCGGTCCGGTGTCCCCGCCGAGTAGCCCGTCCCCATGGCTTCGTGATATACGGGCCGTTGCAGGTGTTTGTTGACGTTTGTCTCGTAGCGCTTTTCGGGCTGCTGTGACATCGACAAGATCGGTCCCGCCACGCAGGACGCTCTCAGCCATAAGAGCCCTCAGCTTCCAATAATTCACTTGCTCTTGCAAGTCGAACAGTTGGGCACGGACGGCTCGTAGGTGGCGCGTTTTTACTGGTACACGGTGTTCACTTAGCATTGATCATTCCCCAGTACATCTGAGCACATAGCACCTGATACCGGGCGTCATCCAGCGCAGCGTGTGCTACGAAGGACCGCTTGGTAGGGTATTTGGGGTTACCCGCCAGCATACGCAGGGTGCGCAGGTCCATGTCTGCTGAATACCTGAAAGGAAATTCCAGGCCATGTGTTCGAAACAGGCTGCGTACGATGTTGAGATCGAACCCAGAACCGTTGCCCCATATCCGAGTGGTCTTGTTGATCTTGGACATGTCAGCCAGAAGCAGGGCGATATCCTCAATCGGATACTGGGTCGCGTTGAAGGTTTCAGACCGGGCAGCGTTGCCTTGGGTCATCCACCACTTGATGGTACTCGCAGACAGAGTGCGCCCGAGGTCGATCTGCTGTTGGAAATCGAAAGCAGCAGATATGGCTTCGGTCTCGGGATACCCGTCGGCTGCGATGTCAAAAAACTGTGCGCCCAGGGAGACGACTACAGCGGAGTCGGTAACGTCCAGCGTCTCCAGGTCGATCATCAGGTCTGGTAAATTCATCGTACTCGCACCCATTCGTTCTGGCCTTCTGTGGCGACATCGACGTTCTTTTCCTCGACTGAAAACTGACTCAGATCGAGGCCCAGCATGAGTAGCAGGGAAACGGGCCAGACGCTATCGGGCTCTTCGGTAGTGATGTAGCCTTCGGCTACGATGATGTTGGGGGTGGTCTCCGTAACACGGATATACCGCCCGTTGATCTCGACGTCCACAGGGCGCATGTTCGAGTCTTCGATATCATCGACATAGAACACCTTGTGGACGCCGTTGCGCTGCCCGGAAAACGCGATCATA
>Ga0316201_10001110_pt1 | contig 17448 bp, 14 predicted proteins | sample CS6wburrow_MG_FD_204516 | JGI IMG/M metagenome (GOLD analysis project Ga0316201, IMG submission 204516) | Coastal sediment microbial communities from Delaware Bay, Delaware, United States - CS-6 worm burrow | ecosystem: Environmental > Aquatic > Marine > Coastal > Sediment | place: USA... | reverse complement strand
GCAGCTCCTTGATGGTGCTGGGATCCGCACCATCGAGATAGGCGGGTACCCGGTTAGGCAGGGAGTGGAAACGGATTCCATCGATGAAGAAGTTGACCGGAGCACTGGTATCCGAAATGAAGATATCCAGAACCGCGATCACGATCGCCGGGAACTTGTACGGATTGATCTGCGGCTCGGTAATGCCGACGATGTACTCCGGCGGCGTACCGACGTTGACCGTCTGTCCGATGAGGTCGAAGTTCAGCAGGAAGGCGGGGCCTTCCATGGTGACCTCGGCTTCCCAACCAAAAACGCCCTGGGGGCTGGTCGGGTGCGTGATCACGACGTAGGCCACATTCGGACCGACATCCATCGAGACGCAGTTGGAGCAGGCACAAGGATCGAAGTACACACCGATGCCGTCGTCATCCGGATCGAGCTGGGCAAAGGCGCTCCCCGATACCAGCGCGGCCGCAAACAACACAAGAGCAATTTTCTTCATGCTATCCCCAATCAACTAAGGTTGTATGGACGGGCGAGACTACGTTGCTTCATGACCGTACCCCAATTCCGCGGCATTTTAAAGTAATAATTTTGGGAATTGGACAACATATTGATCTTGCCAACACGTTGTTTTGATTATGTGTGTCGCAAATTGCTTAATTATAACGTTTTTGGGATATTATAGTCACAATATAGGTTTTTCCCTGAGAACTTCGGATGGCGGGAGCACGCGTGAGGCATTTCTCTCCCGTTGCTCTGCGCGAAAGCAGGTGTTAGATTTTCCCACTCGTTTGGTCGAGACGATCGTATACCAACCCAGCGACGGTCCAAGGGGCCCGGGAGTCCAGCCTTGAATGATATCCGGAATCTGTCCCAGTATGCGCCGCGGGGTGTCGAGGAGAAGTGGTATACCGCCTGGGAAGAGGCCGGCCTCTTCAGTCCGGACGAAACCCGCGACGGCGACCCTTTTGTGATCACGCTGCCCCCGCCGAACGTGACCGGGATCCTGCACATGGGGCACTGTCTGGGCAATTCGATCCAGGATACCCTGATCCGCTGGGCCCGGATGCGCGGTCAGCCGACGCTGTGGGTACCGGGAACCGACCATGCGAGCATCGCCACCGAACAGATCGTCTCGCGGCAGTTGACCGCCGCCGGTCTGGACAAGCGGGAAATGGGACGTGATGCCTTCCTGGAACGGGCCTGGGCCTGGAAGGAGACGACCCACGGCCGCATCACCCAGCAGATCCGCCGGTTGGGCTGCTCCCTCGACTGGGAGCGGGAAGCGTTCACCATGGACGAGGCCCGCAACCGGGCGGTGACCGAGGCTTTTGTCCGCCTGAAGGAAAAAGGACTGATCTACCGGGACCTGTACCTGGTGAACTGGTGTCCCCACGATCTGACGGCGATCAGCGACGACGAGGTCGAATACCGCGAGGTGGAGGGGCACCTGTGGCATATCCGCTACCCGCTGGCCGACGGATCGGGTCAGGTCACGGTCGCGACCACGCGGCCCGAGACCCTGTTCGGCGATACGGCCGTCGCCGTCCACCCGCAGGACCCCGACCGTAGGCATCTCATCGGCCGCATGGTCAAGCTGCCTTTGACCGACCGTGAGATTCCTATCATCGGCGATCACCATGCGGATCCGGAAAAGGGAACCGGCTTCGTGAAGATCACGCCGGCCCACGATCCCAATGACTTCGAGGTGGGCCGCCGCCACGACCTGCCCCAGGTGATCTGCATGACGCCGGCCGGTCTGATGAACGAGAACGCCGGCCGGTTCGCCGGGCTCAGCAGTCAGGAGGGTCGCCGGGCCGCCGTGGCGGCGCTGGAAGAAGAAGGGCTGCTGGAAAAGGTGGTCAAACATGTCCACCAGGTCGGGCATCATGATCGCTGCGGCTCGGTGATCGAACCCTACCTGTCGCGCCAGTGGTTCCTCAGGATGGAGGAACTGGCCGGACCGGCGATCAAGGCCGTCGACAACGGTGAGATCACGCTCTTTCCCGATCGCTGGCTGGGTGTCTACGACAATTGGATGGGCAACATCCGCGACTGGTGCATCAGCCGGCAGCTCTGGTGGGGGCACCGCATCCCGGTGTGGTATTGCGACGGTTGCGAAGAGGAGATCGCGGCCCGTCAGGCGCCCGCTGCGTGCCCGGCCTGCGGCAGTGGGACCCTGCGGCAGGAGGAAGACGTGCTGGACACCTGGTTCAGCAGCTGGCTGTGGACTTTCTCACCGCTCGGTTGGCCGGACGAGACCGCCGACCTGAGCGCCTACCATCCGACCAGCGTCCTGGTGACCGGCCCGGACATCATCTTCTTCTGGGTCGCCCGCATGATCATGGCGGGCTATGAGTTCACCGGCGAAAAGCCATTCGCCGAGGTGCTGTTCCACGGGATCGTCCGGGACGAAGAAGGCCAGAAGATGAGCAAGTCGCTGGGCAACAGTCCCGATCCCATCGACCTGATCGACGAGTACGGTGCCGACGCACTGCGGTGCAGTCTGGTCATGCTCACGCCGACCGGCCAGGACATCTTCTTCAGCGAGTCCACGCTCGAAGTCGGGCGCAATTTCTGCAACAAGATCTTCCAGGCCACCAAACTGGTGCTCGGGATCTGGGACGAGGCGGGTCTGCCGGGACGCGGCGAGACGGACCCGGCGCCGCCGCGGGAGCTGGATACCGGGACGCTGATCGAACCGTTGCTGTGGGAGCGAGATCCGGCCGGGGCGCTGGCGCAGTTGTGGGACGGGATTTTCGGCGGACCGCTGCCGGTCGCCGTCAGCGGGGATTCTCTCGAGCTCGAGGATCTCTGGATGCTCGGACGCCTGCTGGACACGGTGGCCCAGTGCGACGCGAACATGAAGCGTCGCCGCCTGAATGATGCCACCTACGATGTCTTCAACTTCTTCCGGCATGAGTACTGCGATTGGTACCTCGAAGCGATCAAGTCGCGGTTGAGAGACGACGCCAACCGGGGTCCGGCCCTGGCTGTGGCGGTTGTCGGCCTTGGCCTGTGTTACAAGCTGCTGCACCCGGTCATGCCTTTCATCACCGAGGAGTTGTGGAGCTGGCTGCCCCCGGCGCAGGGTTTCCTGATGGCCTCCTCGTTCCCGGTCCACACCGGGGAGTCGCCCTTGCGGGAACAGTCGGGGCGGTTCGAGCAGGTGAAGGAAATCGTGGGGGTGATCCGCAACCTGCGCAATGAACTCGGTGTCCCGCCGGGCAAACGCGGCCGGGCCATCCTGCGGGTACCGACGGCGGATCTGACCGCGCCGCTCCAGGAGGTCTCATCCCTGATCGTGCTGCTGGCCAAGCTGGAGTCAGTCGCGGTCGTCTGCGGCGGTGACGACCCGGCCCCGGCCGGCGCCGGCCTGGCAGGCACCGTCGAGGTTTTCCTGCCCATGAAGGGGCTGGTGGACCTGGACAAGGAGCGGGCCCGCCTCGAGAAGGAACTGGCGACGATCACCGGCTGGATCAAGGGTTGCCGGGCCAAGCTGGGCAACGCGAAGTTCACGGCCAACGCGCCCGAGCAGGTTGTCCAGCAGCAGCGGGACCTGCTGGTGGAGAACCAGGCCAAGGCGGAGAAACTCCAGGAGCGTCTGAATGGCCTGGGTTGACGGACCCGGCGGACTGCCGGATCCTGTACCGACCGAAATGAAGCGAGCCCACGACGGGGAGGAACGGCGATGAATGACATTCCCCTGTTGAGGACGCCGGGCGAACTGCTCAGCCAGGCCAGGCTCGAGCAGTCCCTGACCATGGACGAGTTGTCCGAACGGACGAAGATTCCGCCACCGGTGCTCGAGGCGCTGGAAAAGGATGAATACCACAAGATTTCCGGACCGCTCTACATCAAGAGTTTCCTGCGGACGTGCGCGGTGGACCTGGGGATCGATCCCGGACAGGTCCTGGACCTCTACAACAAGTTCGCGGGCGAGGCGCAGGCTTCATCGCCCGGCCAGGAAGCCGTCTGGCGGGACGAGGTCGAAGTGAGCCATGTCGGGCTGCCGTGGCCGCGTATCATCATGGTCGCCGGAGCGGTGGTCGTGCTGGTGGGGCTGCTGTTGTTTTCACTGCGCGGCTGCGGCGATGAAACGGCACCCGGGGCTTTCGATGCGCCGGCGACGAACGAGGTTGCCGACACCGGGAACCAGCCGGCCGTCGGGTCGGGGGATTCCCTCGCCCCGGCCGGCGACGAACCGGTGCACGAATCCCTGCTGCCCAGGGACGCGGTCGGCCACCCCGACGCGGGCGCCGAGCGGTCCGCCACCGTCGCGCCGAAGCAATCGGCTCCGGCACCGGACGACACCCTGGCGCTGGGCTGGATCCTGGGCAAGGACCAGCCGGTCGGACAGAAACCGGAACCGTTGCCGGAAACTTCCGCTGCGGATGACGGGCCCCCGGCGGTGGTCGCAGATGTGCCCGCACAGACTCCGGCGGCAGCCGTTGCCGAAACCTCGCCCGCGGTGAGGCGAAGCCCGCCGGAGGCGCCGACGACCGGATCCGACGAAGCCGCCGCGGCGGCGCGACCCCTGGTACCCGGTGACCCGACGGTCGCGTTTGCCGACGGAAAGATCTACCCAGTCGTGCTCAAGCTCATGTGCGAGGCGCCGTTGCGGGCGGACATCAAACGCGACGGGGAGAGCGCCTTCCTGGGTGCCCTCTGGCCCCACACCGGAAAACCGGCGCCGGCGGTTCCGCCCGGCGGGGTGGAGCAGGGGTGGGCCTATGCCGCTGACGGTCGCCTCGTGGTTTTCTGGGGCGCGCTCGACTACTTCAGCCTGCGCCTGGGGCAGCTGGACGGCGTGCAGGTCTTCGTCAACGGCGAGCGGCGCGACCTGTCCGGAATCAGTGCGGGCGACGAATTCCTGGTGTTCCCGCCGGCGCCGGATTCCCGGGACGGCGGCTGAGTTCCTATGGGCCTGTTCAATCTCGTTGCCCCGTTCAAACCCACCGGCGATCAGCCCGCCGCGATCGCCGAGCTGGTCAGCGAGGCCCGGAAGGATTCGCGTTTCCAGACACTGCTGGGCGTGACCGGATCGGGCAAGACGTTCACCATCGCCAACGTGATCGCCCAGCTGGATGTCCCGGCCCTGGTCTTCAGCCACAACAAGACTCTGGCCGCCCAGCTGTACGGCGAGCTGAAGGGGTTCTTCCCGGACAACGCCGTCGAATACTTCATCTCCTATTACGACTACTACCAGCCGGAAGCCTTCATCCCTGCGACCAATACCTATATCGAGAAGGACACGAGCATCAACGACGAGATCGAGCGGCTGCGCCTGCGGGCGACCAGCAGCCTGCTGGCCCGTCGCGACGTCATCGTGGTCTGCAGCGTCTCGGCGATCTACGGGGTCGGGAATCCGAAGACCTTCCGCGAGAGCATCATCGGGCTGCAGGCGGGACAGGAATTCGACCGCGATGAGCTGCTCTCGCGGCTGGTGGGTATCCGGTACAGCCGGAACGACGTCGAGCCGACCTTCGGGACCTTCCGGGTCAGGGGCGATACCGTGGAGATCCGCTCCGCCTTCGAGGAAAGGGTCCTGAAGGTGGAGTTTTTCGGCGACGAGATCGAGTCGCTCAGCTGGATCGAACCCCTGACCGGACGCACGTTGCAAGCGGTGGACAACGCGGTGATCTACCCCGCGACCCAGTTCGTCACCGACCAGAAGGGAGCCGGGCCGATCCTCGACGCCATCGGGAAAGACCTGGAGATCCGGCTGGGGGAACTGGACGAAGCGGGCAAGGTCCTCGAAGCCCAGCGGCTGGCCTCGCGCACGCGCTACGACATGGAGATGATCCAGCAGATCGGTCACTGCGCCGGCGTCGAGAACTACTCGCGGTATTTCGACAACCGCCAGGCCGGCGAAAGACCCGCCTGCCTGCTCGACTATTTCGAGGACGACTATCTGATGGTCATCGACGAGTCCCATGCGTCCATTCCGCAGATCGGCGCCATGTATCACGGAGACCGCTCGCGCAAGACCAGCCTCGTCGAGCACGGCTTCCGTCTGCCCAGCGCGCTGGACAACCGGCCGCTGCTGTTCAAGGAATTCGAGGCGATGCTGCCCCGGACCATCTTCGTGTCGGCCACGCCGGCGGACTACGAGCTGGAAAAATGCGGCGGCGTGGTCGTCGAGCAGGTCATTCGGCCGACCGGCCTGGTTGACCCGCCGGTGACCGTCCGGCCGGTCGAGAACCAGGTCGACGATCTGCTGGAGCGTATTCGCGTGGTCACCGCGCGTGGCGAACGGGTCCTGGTGACCACGCTGACGAAGAAGATGTCCGAGGACCTGACCGACTACCTGGCCCAGGCCGGGGTGAAGGTGACCTATCTGCATTCTGACGTCGCCGCGCTGGACCGCATCGAGATCCTGCGCAAGTTGCGCCTGGGGGAAAGCGATGTCCTGGTCGGCGTGAATCTGCTGCGGGAAGGGCTGGATCTGCCGGAGGTTTCGCTGGTGGCCATCCTGGACGCGGACCGCGAGGGTTTCCTGCGGTCCGAGCGGAGTCTCATCCAGACGTCGGGCCGCGCCGCGCGCAACGTCAACGGCGAGGTCGTGATGTACGCCGCCCGCGTGACCCGGTCGATGGACCTGGCCATCCGGGAAACCAAACGACGGCGGAAGCGGCAACTGGCCTGGAACAAGGAGCACGGACTGGTTCCGCGGAGCATCAGCAAGACGCGCGCGGAGATCATGCAGTCCACCGTCGCGGCGGGTGACCGCCGGAGCGAAGACAAGCCAGCCGATCCCCGGCCGTGGGAAAAGCTGATCGATCACGACATGTCGCCCCGGGAAATGGTCGTCATGCTCGAAGAGGCGATGATCGAAGCCTCCCGGAGTCTGGAGTACGAAAAGGCCGCGGCCCTGCGGGACCGGATCGAGGACCTGAAGGCGCAGTGGGGCATCGGTGTCGGTGACGGCAACGGCACCGGGCCCGAGCAGTCGAGGAGTTGACATGGCGCAGGATTACGAAGCCACTTTTCCCCGGGACGCCTGGCTGGATGACCTGGTTTCCCGGAGTATTGCCGAGGACGTAGGGGTCGGGGACGCCTCGACCGCCGTCACCGTCGGCGCCGACGTGACCGGAACCGCTGCGGTCGTCGCCCGCCAGGAAGGGGTCGTGGCGGGGCTGCCCCTGCTCGACATCCTGTTCACCGGACTGGATCCCCGCATGATCGTGACCCGCCTGGTCACCGACGGCGCCCGGGTGGCGCCGGGTCAGACCGTGGCGACGATCGCCGGACCGGCGGCCACCTTGCTGACCGGCGAGCGGACAGCGCTCAACTTCCTGCAGCATCTGGGCGGAATCGCCACCTTGACGGCCCGTTACGTCACCGCCGTCGCCGGCACCGGGTGCATGGTCCTGGATACCAGGAAGACCCTGCCCGGCTATCGCCATCTGGCCAAGTATGCCGTCCGCTGCGGCGGTGGGAACAACCACCGCATGGGGCTCTATGATCGGATCATGCTCAAGGACAACCACTGGGCCGCGGCCGAGACGTCGCTGGCCGAGCTGGTGACCAAGGCGCGGCGCCTGTATCCCGGTCTGCCCATCGAAGTCGAAGTCGACAGCCTCGATCAGCTGAAGCTGGTCCTGCCACTGCAGGTCGAGTGGATCCTGCTGGACAACTTCAGCGTCGCGGATACCTCCCGGGCGGTGGCCGTCAGGCGGGAACAGCAAAGCACGACCCTGCTGGAGTCTTCGGGCAATGTGGATCTGGACACGGTCGGCGGCTACGCCGCCGCCGGTGTCGAGGCGGTGTCCATCGGTCGGCTGACCCATTCGGCGCCGGCGCTGGACATCGGCCTGGACATGGACACGCCATGAAGCGGATCTTCGACAAGGGCACGGTGTCGCGTGACTGGTTCGGCATCGGCTCCTTTCTGCCGGGTCCGCGCTTCACGCGCGAGTCCGGCCGCCTGTTCCTGCTCGAAGCCGTCGGCAGCACCAACGCGTTCCTGCGGGGCAAGGGCGAACCGGCTCAGGGCCGGCTTTGTTCCTGGGACGGCTGGGGGTGGAAGGCCCAGGAAAGGACGCTGCTCCATCCGGTACCGGAGGCGAAGCCGGGTACGGTGGTGGTGGCCAGGCGTCAGACGGCCGGGCAAGGGCGTCAGGGACGCAAATGGGTGGATTGCGGCGGGCTTCACCTCTCGGTCGTGGTGCCGACACACCGTGCTTCCTTTGACCGGGGTTTTTCGGTCTGGGTCGGGTTGCTCACGGTCCTGGTCCTGAGGGAGGAGTTCAAGGTCGACGCCCGTTTGAAGTGGCCCAATGACATCGTTTGCGGTGACCGGAAGCTCGGCGGGATCCTGCTGGAGAAGACCGGCAGCGGTGCGGCCATGATCGTGGTCGCCGGCCTGGGGTTGAACCTGACGGCGCGGCGCGGCGATTTCCCGGCCGCCCTGCAGGAAACGGCGACAAGTATCCTGGAGGAGACCGGCCGGCCGCTGGGTCGGGGTGAGATAGCCGGTCGTCTGCTCTCGCGCGTGGAGAACGAACTCGACGTGTTCAAGGCGTCCGGTTGGGCGCCGTACCGCCCGGCGTTGTCCCACCTGGACTGCCTGCTGGGGCGCGAGGTGACCTTGGCCGCCGGCGGCACCGAGCACACCGGCCGGGCCGTCGGCATCGATGAGGCCGGTCGCCTGCAGCTGGCGGCGCCCTCAGGTGCAATCCTCAGTTTTCACGCCGGCGATGTGCACCTGGGGCCCCTCAGGGACGGCGCCCCGGCGCCGGATCACGGTCCGGGCGACCCGGAGGTCCTGCCATGAGCTTGACGAACGTGGTCATGGATGCCGGTAATTCGCAGGTCAAGTGGGGCTTATGGTCTGGTGGCGACCAGATTCCGCGCCGCGATTCGCGCGATGAATTCGGCCTGCAACCGGCCGCGCCCGTCCCGGTGGCGGGTTCCTGTCCGACGCCGTCGGCCGCAGACGACACCGCCGCTCTCTGCCGGGCGATCAGTGCGACGGTGGGGGATCCGTCCGGCCTGCGGGTCGCGCTCGTATCGGTGATCCCGGCGGTGGCCGCGGCGCTGGCGGGCATCACCGGCGACCTGCGCCTTGCCGATCATACCGCCAGTCTGCCGTTCCGGCTGGGGGTCACGGATCCAGCACGGGTGGGCCCGGATCGTCTCTGCAACATGGCTGCCGCAGCCGTCGCCGGCTTCAGCAGCGCCCTGGTGGTGGACGCCGGCACCGCCACCACGTTCGATCTTCTGCTCGATGGTGAATTCGTGGGCGGCATGATCGCGCCAGGCATGGCTTTCGCGGCGCGGCAGCTCGGTGAGGCGGCGCCCATGCTGGAGCCGGTACCTTTCGGGCCCGCCAGCTGGGAGGTCGGCCCAGATACCGCCGCCGCGCTGACGGCCGGGGCCTGGCATACCGGTGTCGGCGGGGTCCTGGCGGCCATCGCCGGTATCCGCGCGCACTACGGTGCGTTGCCGGTGATCCTGACCGGCGGCCTGGGGCGGCACCTGGAGTCGGATATCCTGCCATACGACCCCGACTGGACCATGCGCGGTAGCGCTTTGCTTTGCAATTTGTAAGGCATAATCTGCCAATTTGACAGGACCGCCGTACCTAACTCACTTTCCCCCGAAATTCGCGTGAAATTCCTTGCGGGCCTGCGGCGCCCCTTTATATTCCGCATGGTTTAGCAATCAAGGGTCGCGACTGCCAAAGGGTCCGACCACCCATCTCGCCGTCGGCGAAAATATCAGAAGGAGGAAGAAGCATGGCTCTCAATATCAAGCCCCTGGCCGATCGCGTCATCGTCTCTCCCATGGCCATGGAGACCACCAAAGGGAAGATCATCATTCCCGATACCGCCAAGGAAAAGCCCCAGCAGGGCAAGATCGTTGCCGTGGGACCCGGTTCGGTCAGCGACAACGGCGACCGGGTTAAGCCCGAGGTCAAGAAGGGTGACATCGTCCTGTACGGAAAATACGCCGGCACCGAAGTGAACGTCGACGGCGTCGACTACCTGATCCTGCGCGAGAGCGACGTGCTGGCCATTCTGGGCTAAGCCGCATCTTCCAGACAATCGGACTTTCCGCGGCGTGCTGACGACTGCGGCCAAATAAGGAGAACAGAGCAATGGCAAAGATGATCAACTACAACGAGGAAGCTCGTGATCAGCTGAAGAAGGGCGTGGACGCCCTGGCGAACACGGTGAAGATCACGCTCGGGCCCCGGGGCCGGAACGTCATCCTGGACAAGAAATTCGGTGCACCCCTGGTCACCAACGACGGCGTCACCATCGCCCGCGAGATCGAGCTGAAGGAGCCGTTCCAGAACATGGGCGCCCAGATGGTCAAGGAAGTCGCCAGCAAGACCAACGACGTCGCCGGTGACGGCACGACGACCGCGACCATCCTGGCCCAGTCGATGATCCACGAGGGCCTGCGCAACCTGGCGGCCGGCGCCAACCCGATGTTCGTCAAGAAGGGCATCGAGAAGGCCACCGCGGCTGCCGTCGAGAGCATCCGCAAGCAGTCCAAGCCAGTCAAGGACAGCGCGACGATCGCCAACGTGGCGGCCATCAGCGCCAACAACGACATGACCATCGGCACGATCATCGCCGAAGCGATGGAGAAGGTCGGCAAGGACGGCGTCATCACCGTCGAGGAAGCCAAGGGCACCGAGATGGAGTTGGACGTCGTCGAGGGCATGCAGTTCGACCGCGGTTACCTGAGCCCCTACTTCGTGACCAACGCCGAGCAGATGCGCGTCGAGCTGGACGATCCCTACGTCCTGATCTACGACAAGAAGATCAGCAGCATGAAGGACCTGCTGCCCATCCTCGAGAAGATCGCCCAGATGGGCCGGCCCCTGCTGATCATCGCCGAGGACATCGAGGGCGAGGCCCTGGCCACCCTCGTGGTGAACAAGCTGCGCGGCACCCTGAACATCGCCGCGGTCAAGGCTCCCGGTTTCGGTGACCGCCGCAAGCAGATGCTGGAGGACATCGCCATCCTGACCGGTGGCCGCGTGATGAGCGAGGACGCCGGCCTCAAGCTGGAGAACACGACGACCGCGGACCTCGGACAGTGCTCCAAGGTCAGCATCGACAAGGACAACGCCACGATCATCGGCGGCAAGGGCAAGGGCGCGGATGTGAAGGCGCGTATCGGCCAGATCCGCACCCAGATCGAGGACACGACCAGCGACTACGACCGGGAGAAGCTCCAGGAGCGCCTGGCCAAGCTGGCCGGCGGTGTGGCGGTCATCCGTGTCGGCGCCACCACCGAGATGGAGATGAAGGAGAAGAAGCACCGGGTCGAGGACGCCCTGAGCGCCACGCGCGCCGCGGTCGAAGAGGGTATCGTGGTCGGCGGCGGCGTCGCCCTGCTGCGGTCCGCCAAGGCCATCGCGGCCCTGGACCTCGTGGGTGAGGAGAGCGTCGGTCGCGACATCGTGGCCCGCGCCGTCGAAGAGCCCCTGCGGATGATCGCCGAGAACGCCGGCATCGAAGGCTCCCTGGTCGTCGCCCGTCTGCGCGACGAGAAGAAGGCCACCATCGGCTTCAACGCCGCGACGCTGGAATACGACGATCTGATGGCCAAGGGCATCATCGATCCGGCCAAGGTGACCCGCAGCGCGATCCAGAACGCGGCTTCCATCGCCGCCATGCTGCTGACCACCGAGGCCTGCGTGGCCGACGAGCCCGAGAAGGACGGCGGCGGCGGCATGCCCGACATGGGTGGCATGGGCGGCATGGGCGGCATGGGTGGTATGGGCGGCATGATGTAGCCCGACCCCTGCGTCTGCGCTGGAGAAGAATACCCTCCCGGTCGTCTGGCCGGGAGGGTTTCTCCGTTCAGGACACGTTGCAGTCGGAGACCTTGTCGGCGGTAGCGGAACCCAGCAGATGCAGCAGAACGGTTTCCGCCATGGTGTCGCAGGTCATCCGGTCCGAATTCAGGGTCAGATCGAAGTTGGCTGGGTCGCCGGGTTCGACCGCGAAGACCGTGCGGACAAAATCATCCCGGGCGCGGTCGGTTTCCTCCATGAGGGCCCGGGCTTCGGGCCGGCTGAATCCCGTGCGTTTCATGATCCGATGGAGCCTGACGTTCCAGGGAGCGATCACGCGGACCCGAACGTCCGCGCGCTCCTTGAGGATGAGATTGGCGCCGCGGCCGAGGAAGACCGCGCCACCGGCTGCGGCCAAGCTCGTGATCGTATGCTCCAGGGCGGTGCGGTATTCGTCCTTCATGAAGATCCGCCGGTTGAACACACCTTTGACCCACAACTCGGACTGACGGGCCGGCTTTTCGTCGAGCTGGGCGACGACCGCCCGGTCGAGGTTCCGGTCGCTGGCGATACGATCGACAAGAGACTGATCATGAAGATCGAGCTGAAGCCGCTGCGAAAGTTCCTGGGCGAGGGAGCGTCCGCCGCTGCCGGCAACGCGCGATACGGTGATGACCTGGCGCGGCGCGGATTCGACGGCGGAACTGTCCTCGTGGAGATATTCGCGCATCCGGTTCCAGTGGTTGATCTGGCGCAGGATCAGTTTTTCGGTCAGGGGCAACGACATCATTCGCCTCCTCGTACCGGTGCGAAGGACCGCGGTCGGCACCCGGAAAACCGTCCCGCGTGGGTTTACCCTAAAATTAGATGAAAATGCGTTATCCAACAAGGGCCCCGGCGAGGCTAGGCTTTGACCGCAGGGGGATGGTAACCTAAGATTCCCCGATGAAGATTCTTCACCTCGGCAAGTATTACCATCCCTACCTGGGCGGGATGGAAACGGTCCTGCGCAACCTGGCTGAAGGTCTGCTGGATGCCGGCTGCCAGATCAGCGTCTTGACCTCCGGTGAAGAGGGTTGGGATCAGGCGGCTTCTCTCGTCGGACCGGTAACCGGCAGCCGCGGCACGCTGGTGCGAACCTCACGCCACGGCATCCTGAACTCCCAGCCCCTCAACCCGGATCTGCTCGGTCGGCTGCGCCGCGAAATAGCCCTGCAGGGGCCGGATCTGGTCCATCTGCACCTGCCCAATCCTCTGGCGGCCCTGGCCTGGGTGACCCTGCGTGCGAGCGGCCTGCAAACCCTGCCGCCGCTTGCTGTCTGGTACCATGCCGACATCACGCGGCAGCGCTTCGGCCGTCACCTCGTCCAGCACCTCGTGGATGTCTGCCTCGAACAGGCGCGCGGCGTGTGCGTTTCCTCCCGCATGTTGGCTGCCTCGTCTCCGGTCCTGGCCCGCAGTGGCCGTTCCATCCAGGTCGTACCCTTCGGTATCGATCCTGCTCCATGGTCAGCGGTGACGCCGACGCGGGACGGGCCGTTCCTGTTCGTCGGCCGCCTGGTCCCCTACAAGGGGCTGGACCTTCTGCTGGATGCTCTGGCGGAGGTCCCGGCGGCGCGTCTGATCCTGGTGGGGGATGGGCCCGACCGATCGGCCCTGAACAAGCAGGCCGCAGCGCTCGGGATCGCGGACCGGATTCGCTTCGTGGGCTCGCTGCAGCAGGAGGGTATTGTCGATCTCATGGCCGACGCGCGGGCCCTGGTCCTGGCCAGCCGCGACGTGAGCGAAACCTTCGGCCTGGTGCAGCTCGAAGCGATGGCTGCCGGTCTGCCGGTGGTGGCCAGCGATCTGCCCACCGGCATCCGCGAGGTGGGGGTGGACGGCGAAACCTGTCTGCTTGTGCCGCCGGGTGACGCGGCAGCGCTGGCGTCGGCCATGCGGCGGCTGCAGGACGAGCCGGATCTCGCGCGGCGATTGGGTGAAGCAGGGCGGCGTCGCTTCGCTGAACACTTCACGCGCCAAGTGATGGTGGCACGGGTCCTGGAATGGTATCGGTCCCTCCTGGCCGAGACGGCCGGGGTGGTCCCATGAGTTTCGGATTCCTCGACCCGTGGCACCGGTTCCTGCCGCGCGACCCGCAGCACGTCGTGGCCCTGATGGGCTCGGGCGGCAAGACATCCCTGATGCTGGCCCTGGCCGCTCAGTACCGTGAGTGGGGTGTCCCGGTGGTGCTGACGACCACGACCCGGACCGAAGCTCTCGACGGCCTTCCGTCCTATTCCCTGGCTGCGTTGGCGGACTGCACGGAACCGCCCGCCTCCTTTTTCCTCTACGACCGGGTCGGGCCCGACGGCAAGTGGCTCGGCCTGCCGCCCGATCAGGTGGACGCCCTGGGTGGGCGGTTTCCTGACCGGGTGGTGCTGGTGGAGGTCGATGGTGCGGCCAAGAAGCCCCTGAAACTGCACCTTGACGGCGAACCGGTCTGGCCCGCACGGACCTCGCTGGCGCTGCTGGTCATGGGAACGACCCCCGTTGGTGCGCCGGTCGGCAAGCAATTGCACCGCTGGGGCGAGGTTTTCTGGCCGCCGCTGGCGGGCCTGAACGACTGGACCATTTGGGAGTGGAAACACCACAAGACGCTGCTCCTGGACCGCGGCGGATATCTGGACCAGGTGCCGGAGGACGTGCCGGTGGTCCTGGCCTTGACCGGCATGGATCAGCAGGAAGACAGCATCGGCCTGTTCGGCTTTTGCGGCGAGGCCATGGCGGAGCCGCGGCTCCCGCTGGTGATGCTCTGCGCCCTCGGGGAGGAAACCGCCGTCATCAGGACCGCCTGGCGGGAAGAAACGGAAGCACCGTGACCGCGGGCGCGACCGGCGACCACGCGGTGGTCCTGGCTCGCGGGACCAGTTCGCGCATGGGACGGCCCAAGGGTCTGGTCACCTTGCCGGGTGATGGTTCGACCTTCCTGCAGCGGATCGTCGCTCTGTACCGCCGCAGCGGCATACCGGTCACCGTGGTGACCTTGCCGGCAGTCGTCAGTTCGTATCGCGCCGTCCTGGCCGCGACCGGCGGCGCAGGTGTGGTCGCGGCGCCGGCCGGCGGCGACACGGCGCGAACCCTCCTGGCCGGCTGGCAGTCGTTTGACTCCGCTACGGAGCGGATCGAGCGGATCTGGGCCCACCCGGTGGACCTGCCCCTGGTGAAACAGGCAACGCTGCCGCTCCTGGCGGCTGCCGCCAGGGAGCATCCCGGCAGGATCGTGCGGCCGGTGTACGCCGGCACGCCGGGACATCCGGTGCTGGTTCCGGTCGGGGTGCTGGAGATCCTGGCGGCCCATCCGGAGTGTGCAGATGATAAGCTCCAGTCGTTTTTCACCCGCGGTACGGCGGCGGGCTGGTTTCCGGACGTCGTCGCGGTGGCGGTTGCAGACGCGGGTGTCAGCAGCGACTTCGACACGCCGGCGGATTTGCGCCGTTACGAACGGAGGGAAGATCCATGACCGACTCGGGACAGCTGGACAGCATGGATGTCGAAATCTACCGGCGGCTGGCCGAGATGGTCGCCCAGGGCCGGACCGGGGTGCTGGCGACGGTCATCGCCACCCGTCTGTCCGCGCCCCGGCGTGCCGGCAGCAAGATGATCATCCATCCGGACGGAACCCTCACCGGCAGTGTCGGCGGCGGTGCGGCCGAGGCGCGCGTTATCGCCGCAGCCGTGGAGGTCCTGGCCGATGGGGTGTGCCGCCGGCTGGACCTGGATCTGGCCGGTGACGTGGGCGTTTGCGGGGGATCGATGGAGGTATTTCTGGAGCCGGTCCTGCGGACGGTTCCTTTCGTGGTGATCGGTGCCGGTCACGTGGGCCGTGCGGTGGTGGCCGTCGGTCGCCATCTGCCGTTCCGATTCACCCTGGTCGACGACCGTCCCGAGTGGCTGGCCGGCCCCGAGACGCCCGTCGGCGTCGGTCTGGTCGAGTCCGATCCCGCCGGGCTGGCGGAGCGGATTGAGGTTGCGCCGCACGGTGGGGTGCTGATCGTCAGTCGCAACCACGAACTGGACGGAGACTACCTGGAGGCCCTGCTGGAGATGGAACGCGCCAGCGGCCGTGAATTCGGTTTCCTGGGGGCCCTGGGAAGTCGTGCGAAAGCCGCCAAGATCCGCAAGCGCCTGGCCGACCGGACCGAATTCGCCGAGCGGTGCACGCGCCTCCAGTTGCCGGTCGGATTGGATCTGGGCGCCGAATCTCCCGCGGAAATCGGCCTGAGTGTTCTGGCCGAGGCGATGGCGGTCCTGCGCGGCGTAACCCTGCTCGAGGACGACAAGGGGCGGCCCGTCGGGGTCCGGCTCCAGCGGAGAAGGGATTCATGACACCGCAGGGCCGGATCTGGATCCAGGGCGCCGGCGAGATGGCCTCCGGTGTGGCGTGGCAACTTCTGAATTCCGGCTACCGGGTCGTGGCCGCCGAGATGCCCGGTCCCAAGGCGGTGCGTCGCTTGGTCTGCTTCAGCGAAGCGGTCTATGCCGGAACCACGACGGTGCAGGGCGCCACCGGTCGGTTGGTCGGTGCGGCGACTGTCGCCTTCGCGGCCGGCGAGGTGACCGTGACCGTCGATCCGGAAGGGTCGGCGCTGGCGCGGCTGGTCCCCGACGCCATCATCGACGCCCGGATGACCAAGCGACCGCCGGTGCGGCCCCTGCTGGCGGGGATTCCCGTGATCGGCCTCGGGCCCGGATTCGTCTGCGGCCGCGATGCCGACCTGATCGTGGAGACACATCGGGAAGCTGCTCTGGGCGCCGTGATCGCGCAGGGGGCAGCCATGGCCGACACGGGAATACCAGGCAAGCTGGGCGGGGAGTCCGGCAAGCGGATCCTCCGGGCGCCCCGGAGCGGCCGTTTTAGCTCGCCGAAGTTCATCGGGGACCTGGTGCGGGAAGGCGAGACCATCGGTGACGTTGCCGGCCGGCCCGTGGTCAGTCTCCTGGACGGTATGCTCAGGGGACTTGTGCATCCCCGTGCGGAACTTTCTGCAGGTGAAAAGGTTGGAGATGTAGATCCGCGGGGACGGGCCATCGATCCCGCCCTGATATCCGACAAGGCTCTGGCCGTGGGCGCCGGCGCGCTGCGGGCCCTGGCGCTCCTGGGCATTTCCGGCGATCCGAGCAGGTGAGACGGAGCGGTTTCTGGAACCGGGTCGAACCGGAATTGACAGTAGAGGGGCCAGGCTATTAGTTTATGCCGGGTCCCGGAGATCAGCGGGGCTTCTTATTGCCTGCCCGTTGTTTTCTTTCGTTCAACCCCACCGGAGGTTTCCCAGTGCTGACGACGAGGTACACCATTATCGCCCGCAAGATTCTGGTTCTGGCATTGGTCGTGGCCGGTCTGATGACCGCGTCGCTGGCCGTTGCCGAATGTCTTCCCGGCCAGATCCAGGAGGCCAATCTGCAGTACCAGTCGGCCGCCGAATTCCTCAGCGCCAAGCAGTGGGATCAGGCGATTTCGCGGTTGCAGTCCATCATCCAGGTCTGTCCCGAGCACGTGGACGCCACCCGTGGCATCGGCACGGCCTTTCTGGGTAAAAAGCAGTTTGATCAGGCTATCCCGTATTTCTCGCGGGTGATCGAGCTGCGGGGCAATGACGCTGAGGCCGGCGATCACGCCAATCTCGCGACCGCCTACGCCCAGCTGAAGCAGTACAAGGAAG
>Ga0316201_10001109_pt1 | contig 17449 bp, 19 predicted proteins | sample CS6wburrow_MG_FD_204516 | JGI IMG/M metagenome (GOLD analysis project Ga0316201, IMG submission 204516) | Coastal sediment microbial communities from Delaware Bay, Delaware, United States - CS-6 worm burrow | ecosystem: Environmental > Aquatic > Marine > Coastal > Sediment | place: USA... | reverse complement strand
CATTATCGAAAATGATGCAAAATCACTTACCGCGTTACCGGGCGTGGGCAAGAAAACCGCCGAACGCCTGATCGTTGAGTTGCGTGACCGCCTGGGGGATGACTTCGAAAAAGTACTGCCAGGCACAGCCAGCACGGCCATGCTGAAAACACAGCCCACCAGCCCGGTCGGCGATGCCGTGAGTGCACTGATTTCGCTGGGCTATAAAGCACCAGACGCGAGTCGCATGGTGCGCAGCGTCGCCTGCGAAGGCCTTGAAGCCGATGCTATTATCAAGGCCGCCTTGCAGGCCACGGTGCGCGGCTGAGCTTTCGTGGAATGGATGAAATCAAGCATGAGACACGTTTATGACTGAGTCGCGGATTATTTCTGCAGAGCAGGCTTCGGATGAAGTGGCTGTTGATCGAGCAATTCGTCCACAGACGCTGGTGGATTATCGTGGTCAGCCGGCGGTCACCGAGCAGCTGGATATATTCATTCCTGCGGCGCGCGCGCGCGAAGAAGCGCTCGATCACATTCTGTTTTTTGGTCCCCCGGGGCTGGGCAAAACCACGCTGGCGCATATCGTCGCCAACGAAATGAACGCCAAGCTGCATTCCACCTCCGGCCCGGTACTGGAAAAACCCGGCGACCTCGCCGCGCTGCTGACCAATCTAGAAGCCCACGATGTGATTTTTATCGACGAGATACACCGCCTGAGCCCGGTGGTGGAAGAAATTCTTTACCCGGCGATGGAAGATCACCAGCTCGACATCATGATTGGTGAAGGCCCGGCAGCGCGTTCTATCAAGCTTGAATTACCGCCGTTTACCCTGGTGGGTGCAACCACGCGTGCGGGTTCTTTGACGTCACCCCTGCGCGATCGCTTTGGCATTGTGTTACGGCTGGATTTTTATAACGTGAGCGACCTGACGCATATCGTCGAGCGCAGCGCAGATATTCTCAATGTGCAAATGACGCGCGAAGGTGCCGAAGAACTTGCGCGACGTGCACGCGGGACGCCGCGTATCGCCAATCGCCTGTTGCGCCGGGTGCGTGATTACGCCGAGGTCAAGGCCGACGGCGTGGTTAGCGCCGAGGTCGGCCACGCCGCGCTGGAGCTGCTCAAGGTGGATCCGCTGGGGTTCGATGTCATGGACCGGCGCCTGCTGCTTTCGATTATCGAGAAATTTGACGGTGGCCCGGTGGGTGTAGAAAATCTCGCCGCCGCCATTGGTGAAGAACGCGATACCATCGAAGATGTGATTGAACCTTACCTGATCCAGCAGGGGTATCTTATGCGCACACCGCGCGGCCGGGTTGCCACTGCGCGTGCTTACCGGCATTTTGGTTTGCAGGCGCCGGGCAAGGATTCAGCCGTGCAGGCTGCGTTGCAACTCGGTAACGACAGCGAATAATTTTTATGCAGGCAAACAACGGCGGTGAATTTTTATGGCCGGTGCGTGTCTATTATGAAGACACCGATTCGGGCGGCGTGGTGTATTACGCCAATTACCTGAAGTTTATGGAACGCGCGCGCACCGAAATGTTGCGCAGCTTCGGTTTTGAACAGGACCAGTTAAAACAAGAGCGGGGGCTGATATTTGCTGTGCATAGCGTATCAGTCAAATATGAAAAACCTGCCGTATTCAATGATGAGCTGATGATAACAACACGACTATCTTCTTTGCGCCGGGCGAGCCTCGGTTTTACCCAGATCATACACCGACAGCCAGATCAGCTGCAGTTATGCAGCGCGACGGTCGTTGTCGCATGCCTCGATGCCACGCAGTTTTCAGCGCGCGCATTGCCTGCTGATATTCTCGAAATAATCAAACAGGGCGCCTGAGCATGGAAACAGAAATGTCATTATTTTCGCTGGTGGCACGCGCCAGCATCCTGGTCCAGCTGGTGATGCTGTCATTACTGGCGGCATCGGTAATGTCCTGGATTGTTATTTTTCTCAAGCACAAGCTGCTCAAAGAAGCGCAAAAAGAAGCGCTGCGCTTTGAAGACCAGTTCTGGTCGGGCATTAACCTCGCCGATCTCTACGGCCAGGTTAAGCGCCGGACTGAAAGTATCAGCGGTATGGCAAAAATCTTTGAAGCCGGCTTTGCCGAATATGTGCGTATTCACAAGCGCGGCAGCAGCAATACCGAAATGATGCTGGCCGGCGTACAACGCAGTATGAAAGTTGCACTGGCGCGCGAAGAAGACCGGCTTGAAGCCAATCTTGCATTGCTGGCCACCATCGGTTCCACCAGTCCGTATGTCGGCCTGTTTGGTACAGTGTGGGGAATTATGCGTTCGTTTACCGCACTCGGTTCGGTGCAAAGCGCGACCCTGTCGATGGTCGCTCCCGGTATTGCAGAAGCACTGATCGCCACTGCGATGGGATTGTTCGCGGCGATTCCCGCGGTAATTGCCTATAACCGGTATGCAGAACGCGTTGATCGTATCACTGGCGCTTACGAAAACTTCGCCGAAGAATTCGCGACTATTCTGCAACGCCAGAGTCATCGTCTGCCCGATGAAGCGCCTGCCCAGGCGGACGCCGAAGCGTGAGCCGGAAAAAACACAAGCTCGCTTCTGAAATCAACATCGTGCCCTATATTGATGTGATGCTGGTGTTGCTGGTCATTTTTATGATTACCGCACCATTGATCCAGCAGGGTGTGGAAATTGATTTGCCACAGGCGAATGCCAACCCGCTGCAGCCTGACCAGCGCGAACCACTGGTGTTAACCGTGAGCAAGAGCGGTGACTATTATCTGAACGTGGGCGATAACACCCGTTCACCGATTGATGCAGAAACCCTGGTACAACGTGTTTCCGTTATTATCAGGACGCAGCCACAAACCCCGGTGCTGGTGCGTGGTGATCAGGCGGTCGATTACGGCAAGGTGACGGCTGCCATGGTGTTGCTGCAAAATGCCGGTGTCGACAAGGTGGGTTTAATGACCGAGCAACCGGATGACACCGGTGGCTAAGCCGCAATAACGGATTTGTCTTTATGAGTACTCAGGGTTTATGGCACGACATCCGTAAGAATCCGATTGTGCTGGTAATTGCGGTGCTGTTGCACGTGGTGTTGATTGCGCTGCTCAGTATAAATTTGATCAATAACGAAGTCCCCCAGCCTGCTGCGCAGAAAAAAGCCACGATCAAGGCAGTCATCGTAGACGCCAGCGAGTTCGATGCTGAAAAGGAAAAGAAAAAGCGCGCTGAACTGGAAAAGCAACAGCAGAAAATAGCCGCTGACAAGCAGCGCAAACTGGAAGAAGCCAAAAAACGCAAACAGCAGGAAGCAAAAAAACGCGAGCTTGCCGAGCAGGAAAAGAAAAAACAGCAGGCAAAAGCGCAGCAACGCGAGGCCGAGAAAAAGCAGGCCGCGCTGGAAAAACGCAAAGCTGAAGAAGCCAAACGGGTTGAAGAAGCCAGGCGTCAGGCTGCAATTGAAAAGCAGCGCAAGGAGGCCGAGGCAAAGCAGCAGGCCGAGCTTGAAAAGCAGCGCAAGGAAGCTGAAGTGAAACGCCAGGCGGAGTTAAAACGGCAGGCGGAAGCCGCGAAGCAAAAACGCCTGGCAGAAGAAGCAGAAGCGCGTCGTAAGCAGGAAGAAGCTGATCTCAAAAGCCGGCTCGAAGAAGAAGAACGTCGCGAGGAAGAAGCGCGCCAGCAGGCAGAGTACTCGCGAATGCTGGACTCGTTACGCCGGCAATATGTTAAGCTCATCGAGCAAAAAGTGGAGCGCAACTGGCTACGTCCGCCGGGATTGAAGAGTAATGTTTCCTGCGAAGTGATTGTGACGCAAACCATCATGGGTGATGTCACCAGTGTGAGTTTGCGCAACTGCGAGGCCGATTCTACGTTTCAGCAATCCATTGAACGTGCGGTATGGAAAGCCTCACCCTTGCCGCCAGCGCCGAATCCAGACGTTTATGATCGCGAAATCCATTTTACTTTCAGGCCCAGTTAGGCCGTCTTACGGCAAGCAGTGCAAAACCAGGTTAATAATATGAAACTGAAAAGAATTATTATTGCAGCAGCATTGTTGTTTAATGCAACGCTGGCGAATGCTGTACTCAATATTGATATCACTGAAGGCGTAGAAGGTGCAATGCCGATTGCAGTAGTGCCTTTTCGCTGGGTGGGCAGTCAGAAACTTGCCGATGCAGATGTATCAGCCATCATTACGTCTGATCTTGCGCGCAGCGGTAAATTTTCACCCCTGTCTGAAAAAGACATGCTGTCAAAACCGACAACGCCGGAACAGGTGGATTTTAAAACCTGGCGCATTGCCGGCATAGACCATCTTGTGATTGGTGCCGTGCAATTGCAAAAAGACGGTAGCTACCAGGTGCAGTTTCGCCTGTTCGATGTGCTGAAATCGCAGCAGGTACTGGGTTATAGTTTTCCGGCGGACCGGCAGTCGCTGCGTTATGTGGCACATCGTATCAGTGATTATATTCTCGAGCAGTTAACCGGCCTCGGCCCGGCGTTCGATACACGTATTGCCTATGTCACTTCAAGCCGTAGCGCAAATAAAAAAATAGAATACAAATTGCAGGTGGCGGATACGGATGGTTTTAATCCGCAAACCCTGCTGACTTCCAAAGAACCGATCATGTCACCTGTGTGGTCACCCGACAGTCGAAAAATAGCTTACGTATCGTTTGAACAGGGCAAGGCAGAAATTTATATCCACGATATTTCAAGCGGCAAGCGTGAAAAAGTTGCTTCTTTCGATGGTATTAATGGTGCGCCTGCCTGGTCGCCGGACAGTAATCGCCTCGCCATGACCTTGTCCAAAGATGGCAATCCCGATATCTATGTTTTACATATCCGGAATAAAGCCCTCAGCCGTGTCACCAATCACTGGTCAATTGATACTGAAGCGGTGTGGATGCCTGACGGTGAGTCGCTGGTATTCACCTCCAGTCGCAGCGGCAAGCCACAGCTATACCAGGTGGATCTGTCGGCAGGGTCGACGCCTAAGCGCGTGACATTTGAAGGTAATTACAGCGCGAACGCCAGCGTGTCACCTGACGGCAAGGCCATTGCCTTTGTGCTGGGTGAAGGCAACCGTTTTCGCATTGCAGTGATGTATCCTGAAACGCGGTTGATGCAGGTACTGACCGACGGGCCACAGGATGAGTCGCCCGAATTTGCGCCCAACGGCAGCATGATTCTGTACGCCTCGCAGGTAAACGGGCGTGCAGTGCTGGCAGCAGTTTCGATCGATGGCGGGCACAAACAACGACTGGTGTTGTCAGACGGGGAAGTACGCGAGCCCTCGTGGGCGCCGGTCAGAAAAAAATAATTTTTTAATAATTATGCCTGCTCGCCTGGAGCAGGCTTTTTTACAGGGTGAAAACAATGAAAAAAATAATATTTGTAAGCATTGCGATGTTGCTGCTTTCGGCCTGTGCCGAGCAGGCGATTAAAGATGATGGATTAATGGATGCGGGCGCCAGCGGTGATCAATACGGGGCCACTGTGGGCAGCGTCGACGCGGCAGGTGTTGGTTCAGGCACCATGCTGGCCGGACAGGAATATGCCGTGTCTTATGAGAAGAGCGCCATCAATGACCCGGGTAATATTCTCTCGCAGAAAATTATTTATTTTGATTTTGACAGCAGTGACATCCGCGAGGACTATGTCGAGCTGGTCAAACATCACGGCAAGTACATGGCATTGAATACGGCATCACGCATTCGGCTTGAAGGTCATACTGATGAACGCGGCTCACGCGAGTATAATGTAGCGCTGGCGGATCGACGCGCACAGGCTGTCAAACGCCTGCTGCTGTTCGAAGGTGCGAGCAGTGACCAGGTGACCATTATCAGTTATGGTGAAGAAAAACCGGCGGATTTCGGGCATGATGAGCAGGCCTGGAACCTTAACCGGCGCGCCGAAATAATATACGAGTAATCAATTAGTTATCGATACATGGCGGATCAGCGCGGGTTGCTGATGTGTCGCACAACAAATGGGGAAACAACATGTCATCGCGCATGCTTAAAAATATAGCGCGGCCCGTCAGCGGCTTTGTGCTGGCGGCGCTTGCTGGCCTGACCTGCGTTTCGGTGTCTGCCGAGGATGATGTACTGTCCAGGATGTCTGTGCAGCAGCGACTCGAGCGGATTGAGCGTCTCCTCGGTGCTGATGTATTGCAGCAGCAAATGCACCAGCTGGATGTCATTCAGCAGGAAATTTCACTGCTGCGCGAACAGATCGAACAGCAGGGGTACGAACTCGACACCATCAAACAGCGCCAGCGCAGTCTGTATCTTGATATGGATCGGCGTTTGAGTAGTCTGGAAGCCGGTGGTGGCGGTGGCGCACGTTCATCGGGTGTTGTGCCGCCGGTGCCTGCGCCGCGTTCATCCGCCGTGTCGGCGCCAGCAGTGACTGCTGGCGCGGGTGGTGACGAAGATGGCAAGGACGAATATTCAAATGCATTTGCCCTGCTCAAGGAAGGGCGCTATCAGCCATCGATAGAAGCATTCAGTGCTTTTCTTAAAAAATATCCGCAGAGTAAATATTCAGATAATGCACAGTACTGGCTTGGCGAAGCCAATTATGTCTCGCGTGACTACAAACAGGCGCTGGAAGAATTCCAGCGCCTGATTGCGCGTTACCCCGAGAGTACAAAAATACCAGGTGCCCGTCTTAAAATCGGTTATGTTTATTTCGAGCTGAAGAACTGGTCAGCAGCGCGCGAAAACCTGCAATTAGTTATCAAGCTATATCCTGACGCCAGTGTCGCAAACAAGGCGAAAGAACGACTCGACCGCATGCAGCGCGAAGGCCATTAGGCGCCTCGCTAAAGTCTGGCGTGAATTCCAAATCAGCGCAAACCACTCGGTTGCGCATCACCGAAATCTTTTATTCGTTACAGGGTGAATCGCGCACCGTGGGTGTGCCCACCGTGTTTGTGCGCCTGACCGGCTGCCCCCTGCGTTGCGGCTATTGCGATACTGCCTATGCCTTCAGCGGTGGTGAATGGATGTCACTCGATGCAATCCGCGAGCAGGTGGCGGGTTTCGGTGCGCAGTATGTAACGGTGACCGGAGGAGAGCCACTGGCGCAGAAAGCCTGCGGCCAACTGCTGTCGATGCTGTGCGATGACGGCTACCAGGTCTCGCTTGAAACCAGCGGTGCAATTGATATCTCCGGGGTTGATACCAGGGTGGTGCGCGTGGTTGATATCAAAACCCCCGGTTCGGGTGAAGTCGATAAAAACCTGTTGAGCAATATTGACTATTTGACCGCCAGTGATCAGGTCAAATTTGTCATCTGTGATGAGAATGATTACAACTGGTGCCTTGAAATACTCAGGCAGTATCAGCTTGCAGATAAATGCGAAGTGCTGTTTTCACCGAGCCATGGCCAGCTGGATGCGACGGCGCTGGCTGAATGGATATTGCGCGACCGGCTGCCAGTACGTATGCAGATTCAGTTGCACAAGCTGCTGTGGGGAAATAGAGCGGGTGTTTAGCTATGCGTAGACCCAAAGCCATCGTTCTATTATCAGGCGGCCTGGACTCGGCCACGGTGCTGGCGATTGCGCATAAGAATTTTGAGGTGGTGGCACTGAGTTTTAATTACCACCAGCGGCATGTGTCGGAACTCAACGCGGCGCGCGAAATTGCGCTCAGTTATGGCGCAGAACACCGCATCATCCGGCTCGATGATGCCCTGCTTGGCGGATCCGCCCTGACCGAGGCATCGATCGATGTACCCGTCAACACTGATGCGAACGCCGTTGGAATTCCGGTCACCTATGTGCCAGCGAGAAACACGATTTTTCTTGCCCATGCGCTGGCCGTCGCTGAAGTCGCCGGCTCGGCCGATATTTTCATCGGCGTCAACGCGGTCGACTATTCGGGCTATCCTGATTGCCGGCCCGAGTATATTGAAGCCTTCACAGCCATGGCCAACCTCGCCACGCGCGCGGCGGTAGAGGGTCAGGAGATGCATATTCACACCCCGCTGATCGCCCTGTCAAAGGCCGAGATCATCCGTGCCGGTACCGAGCTGGGTGTTGATTACGCACTGACGGTGTCGTGTTACCAGGCAGATGCTTCCGGCCATGCCTGCGGCGAATGTGATTCCTGCCGCTTCCGCAAAGCCGGCTTCGTGCAGGCCGGGATTGAAGACCCGACACGGTATTTCCGCCGGGGCTGAACCAGGCCGGATTCCGGGCGGTGCGTTTGTTTTTCTGTGGCGGGCAATGTATCATGCGCGCCTTCGGGTCGTTAGCTCAGTTGGTAGAGCACTGGACTTTTAATCCATTGGTCCCGCGTTCGAGTCGCGGACGACCCACCAGATATATACTGAGTGGCTGATTTCAGCCCAAAAAAAACCCCGCATCGGCGGGGTTTTTTTTGCTCGAAAACGCAGTGTTATTTGCGCTGACTCGGGCCATTTACCTGCAGGCCATTACTCATATAGGTTTCAAAGTATTCGAGTGCCTTGTACTCATCACTCTGGGCCTTGAACGGTTTGGCGCGTACCTGCTTGTTACAGCCGCCATAACGACGGTGCAGGGTACCCATGCCATCACCCTTGGCGTCATCCGAAGACCACTTGTTGCGGAATACCGGGAAGCCGGTGGGATGACCGATAGCCGGGCTCAGGATGTCAGCACGAATATAGCTACCCGAATAGTGGTAGTGGCAATCCGCACAGGCCATGTTGAGCTGGCCGCGCTTGGCGTAAAAGTGCTGCTTGCCCTTGTTGTAGGCCTTGATAGCACCGTGGTCGTTAGGCACCTTGATGTCAAACTTATGATCGCGTGACAGCGATGCCAGGTACCCGCTGACGTGAGCCAGTGGACCTTTCTTGGTTTTAAACTCTTTTTCACCGTTGTCTGTCAGGCACTTGTTGATGGCGCCTTCCAGGGTCACGATCTCACCCTTGCCGGTATCGTAGTAAGGGTAGTTCTGGCGAATGCCTTTTTTGTAGTTCGGGAAACAGCTTGCCATGCTCTTGCCGTTGGCAAATTTTTTCTCGAACAGTGCCTTGCCCTTGTCGATATATGGCTCGTAGGACGGGAATTCTTCAAACGCTTCCCATTGTTCACGTGACGCGGGGTCGATCGAATACACGCCGTTGACGAAATCGTTAAACGGTGTGCTCGGGAACTTGTCCGCAAAATGTTTGCGGAAAGCTTTCAGGTCTTGATCGGGCGTGGCCTGCGATGCAACTGGCGTCACAACCATTAGCAATGCAGAGAGCGCGATAGTGATTTTATTCATTGTTCACCTTATGGTTATATTTTCCGGGACGTCTAAATAAGTGTCTCTTATTTGAGCGCTTCTTCTATCGAGTCGCTCTCACCCTTGTTGTCCACCCAGCTGACTTTCAGCGCATCGCCGGCTTTGGCGCCTTTGAACGAGAAGGAGAGAAAGGGATTTCTGGAGATAGAGCCATTCCACTGTGAATTCAGAACATTCTTGCCATTGTGTTCACAGTTGACTTCCTGGATGAAATGCGCCGGAATTTTCTCACCGGTTTTTTTATCTTTGCGCAGGCCGGTTTCCATCGGGTGACTGATGAGACATTTTACGGTAGCCACTCCGCCTTTGACCTTGGCGCGTACTTTAATTGAATTAGCCATGTTTTCTATAACCTCGTATCTTGTATTGTCGTTTAACCGCCGCAACCACCAATGGTGACTTTGACCTGTTTCTTGGCGCTGTAGAGTTTGCCATTGGCTTTGACGACAGCAATAACGTCAGCTGTTTTACCCATTTTGATACGGGTGGAAACATCGGCTTCAGTGTTGGGGCCAAGATTGAAAGTGGCAGTCAGTGGTTGTGCATTGCTTGATACAAGAATGCCGATCGACTCGACGCCAGCGATGCTGCTGCTAACAGTAATCGGTACAACAGCGCCGTTTTCAGCAATGTCAGGCGCTTTGAGTTTTACGTCACCGCTTTCACTGTGATCAGCACTGCCCATCGCAGCAGTTAAAGCTGAATTAACGTCAGCTGCTTCAAAAGCTGCTTTGGACCACGCAGCCATAACGGTTTTGGGTGTAAGCAGGCCGGCGCTAATAGCGACGCCTGCGGCACTGGCAGCCAGTGTGCCTTTTAACAGAAATCTACGATTCTGGTTCATCTAGTCTTACCTCTTACGACTTTTATAATGTGTGGATATATTTCGCGATCAGCTCGATTTCTTTATCAGACAGCACGTTGTGCGGACCAAAAGGAATCATGATCGTGTTCGGGTTTTTGACGCGGGCATCATAAATCTGAGCCTTTAAACTATCAAAATTTGGAAAGCGCGCTTTCATTGCTACCATCGGTGGCCCGATATTTCCGGCGAGGTCGCCGCCTTCAATCTGATGGCATGCAAGGCAGTTGCCTTTCTTGCGATCAAATGAAAGCTTCTTGCCTTCTGCAATGTCTGCCGCGTCGTCTGCGCTAACTGTTAAGGGTGTGAATAAACCGAGGCAGCCAACAATGGCAGCCACGGACGCGGTTGTTTTTAGTAAATGTGCGGATAGCCGCATTCTCTGCTCCTCCGAAATATTATGTAGAAAAATCTGATTCAACGAGTGAATTAGGGCTTATAGCATACTCTCTGATACGTGTATGGCAAGTACTGCAAGCGAAAAAATATATTATTAATAAAGCCTTATATTAGTGTTGCTGGATATTTACAGTGTCAATGAAATAAATTATCTACTCGAACGTCTAACTTCTCTGTGCTCGGATGTCTAGCGTCTATTTATTGTGTTTTTTCCTTTAGCTGGTCTTTCCTGGTGGTCAGTCGCTGGCGACTGGTTTCACTAATACTGGACTGTTGTAACGCGTTTTCATATTGCTGTATTGCTAGCTCGGTATAGCCTTCGCGTAAATACTGGTTACCGGTGGATTCGAGTGCCGCCGCAGTCTGCCCGTTAATATAGTATGCCCGCGCCAGCTCCTGATGAATGCTGGCGTCATCATCGTACTGCAACTGGTGTTTAAGCAGGCCAATGCTTTTCTGTGACTGATTATTGTCGGTAAGTGCCCTGGCATAGCTCAGGCTGACAGGCATGTATCCCGGGTAAAAATTTGCCAGCTGTTCCAGTACGGTCAGGGCTTTGATCGGCTGATTTTCGTCTTGATAAGCTTCCGCGAGTGCAAGTTTGATCCAGGGATGGTTGTGCTTGCTGGCAAGTTTTTCCAGTATCGGTAACGCCTGTCCAGAATGGCGTGTCTTTATCTGTGCCACGGCTTGCTGGTAAAGGCTGAAAATGTCACTGGCACCGGCATTTTTGCTAATAAACAATTCTGGCTGGCGGCTGGTGAGTACGGCAAGCCGTGCGCGCGCGAACTTGAAGTCATCACTGTCCCTGGGCAATTTGAACTGATCTGCGGCGATGCGATTACGTGCTTCAGAGACTCGGTTCTCATTCAAAGGATGGGTGCGTAAATATTCCAGGTCGCTGGCCTGACTCTGGGACAACAAAAATTCAAAAAACTCGACCATACCGGAAGGATTGATTCCTGCCTTGGCTAATATGCTGATGCCCACGCGGTCAGCTTCATACTCGTTCTGGCGGGTAAAGTTCAGTGAAGCCTGTTGTGCCCCCGCAATCCCTGAGAACAGTACCGCCTGCCCAGCCTGTGAATCCTGCGAACTGACCAGGATAGCTGCAAGGATGGTGGCGAAGCTGGCAGCAGCGGCCGTGCCCGAGCGATCGACTGCGCGTGCAATATGGCGCTGTGATACATGCGATATTTCATGCGCCATGACGCTGGCGAGCTGGCTTTCGTTGCTCGCCATCTGCAGCAAGCCGCTATTGATACCGATATAGGCATCGGGCCCGGCAAACGCATTAATGACATCTGAATTGATTATTAAGAAGCGGAAGCTTTTACCCGGTGCGTCGGAGTGTGTCACCAGGCGTTGCCCGAGACTATTAATATAGTGTTCTATCTGCAAATCGTCGACGAACTCGAGGCTGGCGCGCAGGGCGTGGTAAAACGCCTGGCCGAGTTCGGTTTCTTCCTTTGTACTGAAGCTTTGCAGCGTCGGGTCGCCCAGCTCGGGCAGTTCTGCCAGCGACTGCATTGACCAGGTCAGTATCAGGGGGAGTGCAATTTTGACGAGTAACTTCATGTATTGGATATGAATAATTTCGCTCTATTCGTGGACAGCACAAACTCAGGAAAGTTGGTCGGGGCGCGGGATTAGCCAATACATTATATATAACCTTTGCTACCCGGGTGAATATCCCCGCGGATGATTGCGTCAACAGTTTGTCGTTCTAAACAAACCTTGCGTAATTAATGGGTATATCGGCTAGAATGAATTGACAGCGCGGGTTTACTCGCCTATCTATTGTTCAGGTTTACTATAAAAACAATAAATATAATAAAACACATACAGGTCTTATTCAGCCCTATTTTCCCGAGGAGAGTCATCAATGAGAACAGCTTTCAGAAAATCGCTGTTGATTACAGCAGTTGCAGGCGTGCTTGCAGCACCCGTTGCGCAGGCGACTAATGGTTATTTTGCCCATGGTTACAGTACCAAGGAAAAAGGCCTGGCAGGCGCGGGCACGGCCCTGTCACAGGATGCAATGGCCGCCGCAACTAACCCGGCAGGCATGGCTTTCGTTGGAGAGCGCATGGATATTGGCATTGCTTTGTTCAGTCCGTCACCACGTGGTTATACAGTAACCGGCGCGCCACCCGCACCTGCGGGAACACCTGCTTCTGCGTTTTGTAGCGGCGGTGTGTTTCCTCCAACGGGCGGCGAAACCTGTCAGTTTCCATTTAGTGTTAATCCGGGCAGCGTGGAAAGTGAAAATGATTTCTTCCTGATCCCGTATTTTGGTATCAACTGGAACCTGGATGCGCAAAGTTCTGTGGGACTGTCTACTTATGGTAATGGTGGTCTGGATACTGAGTACAAGGGTGGCTCTGCAACTACGTTGAATCCAGGTACAGGCGTGATCGATGATACTCTGCCAGGAACATTTGGATCGGGCACGGCAGGTGTGACTCTGGCGCAGTTATTCGTCAATGCAAGTTACGCGCGCAAGATTGATGCTGACAGTGCCTGGGGTGCCAGCCTTATTTTTGCATTTCAACGCTTTAATGCGCAGGGCCTGACCGGTTTCGGTGGTTTTTCCAGTGATCCGGCCAACATGGGCGTGAATCAGCATGATTATTCCAATGGCTTCGGTTTCAAGCTCGGTTACCAGGGGGAAATCGTAGAAAACCTCTCGTTTGGTATCAGTTACCAGTCAGAAATCAGCATGAGTGAATTCGATATTTACTCGGGATTGTTTGCAGAGGGTGGCGATTTTGACATTCCCTCCACATTCAGCATTGGGCTGGCGTATGACTATGGTGATGCCGGTACCGTGGTATTCGATATTCAACGCATCAATTATTCTGATGTAGCATCAGTTTCAAATTCTATATCCAATGTATTTCCTGATAGCAACAATGTTCCACAATGTGTTGACCCGGTGAATGCTGCATCATTCGGCATCAGTCCGGGAGGCCCGGGTTGTTTTGGTGGCGCACGTGGTGCTGGCTTCGGCTGGGAAGATATCAATATCTTCAAGCTGGGTTACCAGGTGAAGATTGATGACAATACCCATCGCTTTGGTTACAGCCACAGTGACCAGCCGGTTCCCGAGGCAGAGACATTGTTCAACATTCTGGCGCCCGCGGTCATGCAGGACCATATAACCTATGGCCTGACCATGCCGGTGGGAACCGATCAGGAATTTAACCTTTCAGCAATGTACGCTCTCAAAGAAACTGTCAAAGGTGCTAATCCGTTTGATCAGGGTGCAACCCAGATAGAAATCGAGATGACCCAGTGGGAACTACAGGCCGGTTGGGCATGGAAGTATTAACCATACTTTATATGTATTAAAAGTACTCCGAGTATATAAAAATATAACTGCATAAAAATATAATTATGTACTTATAAGGGCCCCGTTTACGGGGCCTTTTTATTGGTGAACACCTTGCTTTAACCCTTTACTTTGCATTACATTAGCCAGCCGTCTCGTTGTTCCGGGGGGAGCAGTGACTGCATGTCAGATCATTGATCTGTTAGAAGCGGGGACAAATGACACCAATTGGAGAGTAGTAGCATGATACAAATCAATAAAAACTGGCTGGCTGTAACGGCCGCGATGGTCATCGGCATGAGTTCGATGCTTGCAAATGCCGCAGACGAAATGAAACCTTTTGTTCTTGGCTCATCGAGCGCAGGTGATGTCGCGGCAAAAGCGGCTGATGTGAAAAAATCACTCGAAAGTAATGGTTTTGAAGTTGCAGGTGAGTATAAGCCTTACGCGGGTGCGCACATCATTGTTGTTACCAACGGTGATCTGAAAAAAGCCGGCAGTACGCATGAGCGTGCCGGTTACATTGCAGCACAACGTGTTGCTTTAACAAAAATGGGTGATCAGATCCAGGTGACATATACCAACCCGGTCTACATGGCTGCGGCTTACCATGTCAAAACTGATCTGTCCGCTGTCAAAAATGCGCTGAAATCTGCGCTGGGTGCTACCAAAGAGTATGGACCCAAAGATGGCCTGACTGCTGATGATCTCGAGGGTTATCACTACACCTTCGGCATGGAATATTTTGACGAGCCTTATGAGCTGAACTCGTTCAACAGCTATAACGATGCCGTGGCTGCTGTTGAAAAAGGCCTGGCCGCTCACGCCGGTGATACCACCAAGATCTATCGCATCGATATTCCTGGCAGCAAGCAGACCCTGTTTGGTGTGGGCCTCGCGTCTGAAAAGAACAAGTATGCAGACGACACATTCATCATGTCAGAAATCGATTTCAAGGAAGTGCGTTCGACAGCGCATCTGCCCTATGAGATGCTGGTGACGGGTGATGAAGTTGAAGCCCTGCATGCCCGCTTCCGCATTGCGGTGAACTTCCCTGATCTAAGCATGATGGGTTCGAACAGCTTCATGAATATCATGCCGACACCGGATGCTATCAAGAATGCGCTGATCCAGGCCAGCGGTGCCAAGGTGAAGTTAGACTTCTAATCGTTCACCTGTACGACCGAAAAAAGCCCCGGTCAGACCGGGGTTTTTTTTGTATGCCATTAGCTATATACAAATCCAGACAAATAGTCGGTGAAATTGTTGCGCTAAACGTATAGACTTCAGGGTTCGCGTGTTATGCGAGCCTTAACAAAAGTGTATGATTTCAAAGGTTTTTTGACCAAGACGAGTAAATTGTGGAACTGACTGGCGCACAAATCATTATCGAATGCCTGAAAGCTGAGGACATAGATTATGTCTTCGGCTATCCGGGTGGAGCCGTGCTGCACATTTATGATGCATTTTATGCACAGGATGATGTGCAGCATATCCTGGTGCGCCATGAGCAGGGCGCCACGCACGCCGCTGATGGTTACGCGCGCTCAACCGGACGACCTGGCGTAGTGCTGGTGACCTCGGGTCCCGGTGCCACCAATGCGGTCACCGGTATCGCTACTGCCTACATGGATTCGATTCCGATGATTGTCATCACCGGCCAGGTGCCCAAGCACCTGATCGGTAACGATGCATTCCAGGAAGTCGATTCCGTGGGTATCACGCGGCCGATTGTAAAGCACAATTTCCTGATCAAGGACGTCAAGGACATCGCCACGACCTTCAAGAAAGCATTTTATGTTGCGACCACGGGTCGTCCGGGCCCTGTTGTGATCGATATTCCCAAGGACATCACGGCTGAAAAAACCGAGTTTTCCTACCCGGAAACCATCAGCATGCGCTCGTATAACCCGACATCCAAGGGGCACCCGGGCCAGATCAAGCGCGCGGTTGAGCTCATCCTGTCGGCAGAGCGGCCCATGCTGTATACCGGCGGTGGGGTTATCCTCGGCAACGGCAGTGACCAGCTGGTCGAACTGACTCGGCGCCTCGGCTATCCGATCACCAATACCCTGATGGGCCTGGGTGCTTACCCGGCGAGTGATCGGCAGTTTCTCGGCATGCTCGGCATGCACGGCACCTATGAAGCAAATATGGGCATGCACCAGTGCGATGTGCTTATTGCCATTGGTGCGCGTTTCGACGACCGCGTCACCGGCAACCTGGAAAAATTCTGCCCGCACGCAAAAATAATCCATATCGATGTCGATCCGGCGTCGATATCCAAAAACGTCAAGGTCGATATACCGATCGTCGGCCAGGTCGCCCAGGTGCTGGATAATATTCTCAAGGCGATGGATTCGACCGAACAGAAACCCAATGCGAGCGCGCTGCAAAAATGGTGGCAGCAGATCGAAGAGTGGCGTGCGCAGGATTGCCTGAAATATGACCGTGAAAGCAAGATCATCAAGCCACAAATGGTGATCGAAGAAATGTTCAAGGTCAGCAAGGGCGATGCGTTTATAACTTCGGACGTTGGCCAGCACCAGATGTTCGCCGCGCAGTATTACGGATTTGACAAGCCGCGCCGCTGGATTAATTCGGGCGGGCTTGGCACCATGGGTTTCGGTTTGCCCGCCGCCATGGGTGTGCAACTGGCGCATCCGGACGAGCTGGTGATGTGTGTCACCGGTGAAGCCAGTATCCAGATGTGCATCCAGGAGCTGTCCACCTGCAAGCAATACAATTTGCCGGTTAAAATCATCAACCTGAATAATCGCTACATGGGCATGGTGCGGCAATGGCAGGAGTTTTTCTATGAAAAACGCTACGCCATGTCATACATGGATGCCTTGCCTGATTTCGTCAAGCTGGCGGAAAGTTATGGCCATGTTGGTATGTATATCGATAAACCCGCAGATATTCGTGGCGCGCTGGAAGAGGCGATTGCACTGAAGGATCGCACCGTGTTCATCGATTTCATTACCGATCAGAATGAAAACGTGTACCCGATGATTCCTGCGGGTGCCGGCCTCAACGAAATGATCCTGGTGTAGTTATGCGGCATATTATTTCGATACTGATGGAAAACGAATCAGGTGCCCTGTCTCGCGTAGCCGGACTGTTTTCTGCGCGCGGCTACAATATTGAATCGCTCTCAGTCGCGCCTACGGATGACCCGTCCTTGTCACGCATGACCCTGGTCACTTCGGGTACTGATGAAATTGTTGAACAAATCAGCAAGCAGCTCAACAAGCTGGTTGATGTTGTGAAACTGATTGATCTGACTGAAGCGCCGCATATCGCGCGTGAGCTGATGCTGATCAAGGTGGAAGCGGTTGCCGACACCCGCGATGAAGTCAAACGGCTGGTGGATATTTTTCGCGGTCGCATCATTGATGTTACTGACACCAGTTACACCATTGAGATTACCGGAAATGGTGACAAGCTCGACGCCTTTGTGCAGTCACTTTCCAGCATCAGCATTCACGAAGTAGTGAGATCGGGTTTGCTCGGCATTTCGCGTGGCGAAAAGACCCTCACTTAAACCGATTGCAGGCCGGATCACCGGGTTTAATACTTTCGTATTTA
>Ga0316201_10001108_pt1 | contig 17451 bp, 22 predicted proteins | sample CS6wburrow_MG_FD_204516 | JGI IMG/M metagenome (GOLD analysis project Ga0316201, IMG submission 204516) | Coastal sediment microbial communities from Delaware Bay, Delaware, United States - CS-6 worm burrow | ecosystem: Environmental > Aquatic > Marine > Coastal > Sediment | place: USA... | reverse complement strand
TCACGGCACCGGCGGTCACGTCTGCGGAAATGCTCAGGACTGAGCCCGAAGCGATCCTGTCGCGCGCCTATGACATGGTGCTGAACGGTACCGAGCTCGGCGGTGGTTCGGTGCGTATTCACGATACTGAGATGCAGAAGGCCGTTTTCGATCTGCTGGGCATCTCTGACGAGGAGGCCGATGACAAGTTCGGCTTCCTGCTGAACGCGCTCAAGTATGGCTGCCCACCGCACGCGGGTATTGCCTTTGGTCTGGACCGCCTGGTTATGCTGATGAGTGGTGCCAGCTCGATTCGAGACGTGATGGCATTCCCGAAAACACAGACGGCATCCTGTCCACTGACGTCAGCACCTTCAGCGGTATCCAGTGCACAGCTGAAAGAGTTGAATTTGCGCTTGCGCAAAATCGAGGTGGATAAGCCGGCAGCATGAATTCATCAGAATATCCTATTTAGTCGTTGCACTTTCTGTCTGATTGAGTAACCTCAACAGATCGAAGACGTTTAATTACTCATATGAACGCAGCTGCAATTCAACCCTACGCGCTACTTGACGACCATGAGTGCGATCAGCTCATCAGGCGTGCCAGGGAGACCCTTGGCGATCGCCTGGTCATCCTCGGTCATCACTACCAGCGTGACGAGGTTTTTCAGCACGCGGATTTCACCGGTGACTCGCTCAAACTGTCACGCCAGGCGGCAGGAGCCAAAGCTGAATACATCGTTTTCTGCGGTGTCCACTTCATGGCTGAAGTGGCTGATATCCTGACACGGCCCGACCAGGTTGCCATTCTTCCTGACCTGGCCGCCGGTTGTTCCATGGCTGATATGGCGGATCTGCAGCATGTGGAAAAGGCCTGGAAGGAACTGGCCGCGGTGCTCGACCCGGATGAACACATTACGCCGGTGACCTACATCAATTCTGCAGCCGACCTGAAGGCTTTCTGTGGTGAACACGGTGGCATTGTCTGTACCTCGACCAATGCGCGCCATGTGCTGGACTGGTCGTTTGAGCAGCGTGAAAAGGTGCTTTTTTTTCCTGATCAGCACCTTGGCCGAAACACCGGCTACACCATGGGCATCCCGCTCGAGCAGATGGTGGTGTGGGATTATGACAAACCCATGGGCGGGCTCACGCCGGAACAGATCAGGCAGGCAAAAATTATTCTGTGGAAAGGCTTTTGCTCGGTTCACCAGATGTTCCAGCCCGAGCAGATTGACAACTTTAAACAGAAATATCCCGAAACGATTGTAATTGCCCATCCCGAGAGTCCGTTCGAAGTTTGCCAGAAAGCGGATTTCGTCGGTTCCACTGAATACATCATCAAGACCATTGCCGAGGGTAAGCCGGGATCTCGCTGGCTGGTGGCAACAGAACTCAACATGGTCAATCGCCTGCACGATCGGCATAAGGGCGAAGGGACCAACGTGCACTTCATGTCACCCAATGTGTGCATGTGCTCAACCATGTTTCGTATCGATCCGCAGCACCTGGCATGGGTGCTGGAGAACCTGGTCGATGGCGTTGTCGTCAACCAGGTGTCCGTGCCGGAGAAGACGGCGGAATTTGCCAGAACGGCGTTGAATCGAATGCTTGAAGTTTCCCCATAAAATACTAAAACAGTATTTTTATCCATAGCGCAGGTTGTAAAATATACCCATGCGTGAAGCAGTTGTATTAGTACACGGTATCTGGAGCAATGGCATGGACATGTGGCGTCTGCGCCAGCATTTATCGCGCGCGGGCTATGAGTGCCATATTTTCAAGTACCAGATATGGGGCAAGCCGCCTGCAAAGATCGCAGACCGGTTACATCATTACGTTGAAACACTGGATGCACCCGTGGTGAATTTCGTCGGCCACAGTTTTGGCGGCATTGTACTGCTGCACATGTTTGATCAGTTCCCGTTTATCAGGCAAGGCCGTATTGTGCTGATGGGTGCACCGGTGAATGGCAGCGTTGTCGGCAAGCGCATGTCGCGACTGGCAATAACACGATGGACCCTGGGTAAAGCAACCGAGCAGGGCATACTGGGTGACGCGCCTGAATGGAAAGGCTGGCAGGATATCGGCATTATAGCCGGCACATTCCCGCTGGGCGCGGGCCTTGTCGCAGGCGGTCCAGCCGCGCCCCATGATGGTACCGTTTCTGTTGATGAAACCCGGCTCAAAGGGGCTTCTGATTTTATTACTTTACCCGTCAGCCATATGGGCATGCTGATATCGACGCCTGCTGCCACCCAGGTGGTTACATTTTTAAGATCCGGTAAATTTGGCGACGTTGTTGGTACGCCCTTGCTGGATACCAGCGTCGCCTGATTTCGCGAAAGCGAAATCAGGCGACAGGTTCTGGGTAGATACTAGATTCTAGTTTCTAGGAACAACCTGGATGCTTACACCTAGCCCGCATTTCTCACCAGGATCACGGGAGCGGGCGCAGGATTCGTGTTCGAAAGCGCCGCTCTGGAGCGAAAAGCGTAGCCATAGCTCCGGTTTGAGTGAAGAGTAAGCTTACGGGCACGAAGACCAGCCTGAACCGTGATAGGCACGCTCGAACAACACGCTGTATTTTTGACCATCCTGGCTTTGCTCCCATATGCCAATGTCTTATCAGTATCCTATGCCGCCTGGTGAGAAATGCGGGCTAGTACCCAGAACCCAGTACCCAGAACCTAAAATCTAGTACCCAGTTCCTTCGCAGAAGCATGACCCATGCTTGCGGGGATGATACACTTCACCCCATGTCTTTAGTTGTATAGGTACTTCATGGCAGGCCACAGCAAATGGGCGAATATCAAGCACAGAAAAGCCGCCCAGGATAAAAAACGCGGAAAAATATATACCAAACTTATTCGTGAAATCACCGTTGCTGCGCGCAGCGGCGGCGGTGGTGATCCCGCCACCAATCCCAGGCTGCGCCTCGCAATGGACAAGGCGCTCTCTGCCAATATGAACAAGGACACGATCGAGCGTGCTATCAAGCGCGGTACCGGCGAAGGTGATGATGCTAATTACGAAGAAGTTCGTTACGAAGGCTACGGACCGGGCGGCACAGCCGTTATGGTCGATTGCATGACGGACAATCGCAATCGTACGGTTTCAGAGGTGCGCCATGCCTTCACCAAGGCGGGCGGTAATCTTGGCACGGACGGTTCGGTTGCTTATATGTTTGACCGCATCGGTCTGATGACATACCCGGCCGGCAGTGATGAGGACGCGATCATGGAAGCTGCGCTGGAAGCCGGTGCAGAAGACGTTGAAGCCAATGATGATGGCACGATCGATGTCTCCACCAGTTATGAGGATTTTATGACGGTTAAAGACGCCATGGTTGCTGCCGGACACACGCCGGAACATGCCGAAATAATGGAGAAACCGACCACTGACACAACGGTTTCAGAAGATGATGCCGAAAAAGTCATACGTTTGATCGATACCCTCGAGGAGCTGGATGACGTCCAGGAAGTTCACACCAATGCAGATTTTCCGGACGATGTGCTTGCAAACCTGCAGTAGCGTGAGATTCTGCTCGCGATGATACGCGTTATCGGTATCGATCCAGGTTCACGTATTACCGGCTATGGCCTTGTCGACACCGATGGCTTCAGGCACAAATATGTCAGCAGCGGATTTATTCAGATAAAGGCGGATACACTGGGCGATAAACTCGGTATCATATTCAGTGAAGTCAGCAGGATAGTGTCTACCTGGCAGCCGGAATCAATGGCAATCGAGCAGGTATTCGTAAAACGTAATGTTGATTCTGCGTTGAAACTGGGGCAGGCGAGAGGTGCGGCGATCTGCGCAGGTGTACAGGCGGAACTCCCTATTGGTGAATACACACCGCGGGCCATAAAAAAAGCAGTCGTCGGCAGCGGCGCTGCCGATAAACAACAAATACAACACATGATTCAACGATTACTGGGTCTGGATGAGCTGCCGCAGAGCGATGAAGCAGACGCACTCGCGATAGCTATCTGCCATGCCCACCATATTAAAGTTCGATCTTCCGGCATGGCGGCTGGCGTACGCCGAGGGCGTTGGGTTTGATCGGCCGTATCAAGGGCCAGCTGCTGGGCAAACAGCCACCCGAGCTGCTGGTGGATGTGCACGGGGTTGGCTATGAAATGGAAGCGCCGATGTCGACCTTCTATCAACTGCCGGCCATAGGTGAAGAAGTCGTGCTGCACACGCATATGGTGGTGCGTGAAGATGCGCAACTGCTGTATGCCTTCTATTCAACCGGCGAACGCAAGTTATTCCGTGATCTCATACGCATCAGCGGTGTTGGCCCCAAGCTGGGCCTGACCATCCTCTCCGGAATCAGTGCGCAGGATTTTGCGCGCGCGGTGCAGGACGGTGACGCGGTAGCGCTGACCGGATTGCCCGGTGTTGGCAAGAAAACGGCGGAGCGCCTGATCGTGGAATTGCGCGACAAGTTAAGTAATGAGATTGCACCCCTGTCAGAAGATTCAGCTGCGGCAGCATCGGGCTATAGCGGACATCAGCCCAGCCCCGTGAGTGATGCCGTGAGTGCCTTAACCGCGCTGGGCTACAAGGCGCAGGAGGCCAGCCGCATGGTGCGCGCGGTTGATGCCGCGGGTCTGGAAACCGAAGCCATCATCAGGGCGGCGTTGCAGGGCACAGTGAAGGCTTAATGGCTATGGCGGAAGAACGCATTATCGCGGCTAAACAGATGGATGATGAAGTCGCGGTCGACCGCGCCATACGTCCGCAGCTGTTGAATGACTATCGGGGTCAGCCGGCAGTAACAGAGCAGTTGGAAATATTTATTCCTGCGGCAAAGGCACGCGGGGAAGCGCTGGACCATCTGCTGATATTCGGGCCGCCGGGCCTGGGTAAAACCACGCTGGCTCATATTGTTGCCAACGAAATGCAGGTGGCCCTGCATTCAACTTCAGGTCCGGTGCTGGAGAAGCCTGGTGATCTGGCGGCGCTATTGACCAACCTGGAGCCGCACGATGTTCTGTTTATTGATGAAATTCATCGTCTCAGTCCGGTGGTGGAAGAAATACTGTATCCGGCAATGGAAGATCACCAGCTGGACATCATGATTGGCGAAGGCCCGGCAGCACGTTCAATCAAGCTCGATCTGCCACCCTTTACCTTGATCGGTGCCACCACGCGCGCCGGTTCGTTGACTTCACCGCTACGTGACCGCTTTGGCATCGTGCTGCGGCTGGACTTTTATTCGTCACAGGATTTGACGTATATCGTGCAGCGTTCGGCACAAATTCTGCAAGTAGAAATTGATGAGGCAGGCGCAGTCGAAATTGCAAAACGGTCTCGCGGTACACCACGAATCTCCAATCGCCTGCTCAGGCGTGTGCGTGACTATGCCCAGGTTAAAGCCGATGGCATGATTGCAGCCGAAATTGCCTCGGCGGCACTGGAATTACTCAAGGTGGATCATAGTGGCTTTGATATCATGGACCGGCGCCTGTTGCAGGCCATTATCGAGAAGTTTGACGGTGGCCCGGTTGGTGTCGAAAACCTGGCCGCAGCCATTGGTGAAGAACGCGATACCATTGAAGATGTGATCGAACCTTATTTGATACAGCAGGGCTACCTGATGCGCACGCCGAGAGGGCGTGTGGCAACGGCCACGGTATATCGCCTGTTTGGTCTTAAGCCACCGGCAGCGATGAAGCAGAACCAGGCAACGCTGGACCTGATACAAGATAATTAAAAAAAATGGGTCTTCACCACATCAAGTGGGTAAAAATTTAAATGATTGCCACAGAGTCACAGAGAACACAGAGGTATAATCCGCCTGCCGCTACACGGCAGGCGGACGAATATTCTCTGTGTGGTCAGGGTGTGATCATGGATCTACCCCCTGTACCCGGGGAAGTCCCGAAAAGATAAATAAAACAATAATAATTTTTCTGCATAATGGCAAAACAGATTGAATTTAGCTGGCCGGTGCGTGTCTATTACGAGGATACGGATGCCGGTGGCGTCGTGTATTACGCGAACTACCTGAAATTTCTGGAACGCGCCAGAACAGAGTATTTACGCGCGCTCGGATTTGAGCAGGACCAATTAAAACAAGAATACGGAATAATCTTTGCTGTCCACAGCCTTTCGATACGCTATCAGAAACCTGCAGTGTTCAATGATGCACTGACAGCAACTGCCGAGATTATCGACACGGGCAAGGCAAGACTGACATTTAAACAGATGATAACCAGAGATAAAGACAACACGGGCATTTGCAGTGCTGAAGTAACTATCGCCTGCCTCAATGCAGAGAAATTTTCCCCCGCACGTATACCGGCACATATCCAGGAGGTGATGCATGGAAACTGACATGTCGTTAATCAGCCTGGTATCACGCGCCAGTATACTGGTACAGCTGGTTATGCTGGCATTGCTGGCGGCGTCGCTGCTGTCGTGGATCGTTATCTTTACCAAGCACAAGATTCTCAAGCTCGCACGTGAAGACGCGATTCGCTTTGAAGACCAGTTCTGGTCCGGTATCAACCTGGCCGACCTGTACAGTCGCCTGAAAAAGAAAGATGCAGAAAGCCGCGGCATGGCGCGAATTTTTGAGTCCGGCTTCGCCGAGTATGCGCGTTTGCACAAGCGTACTACCGGTAGCGGTGAAATGCTGATCGCGGGCGTGCAACGCAGTATGAAAGTTTCGCTGGCACGCGAGGAAGACAAGCTGGAGGCGAATTTGTCGCTACTGGCGACTATTGGTTCCATCAGCCCTTATGTCGGGCTTTTCGGTACGGTCTGGGGCATTATGCGTTCTTTTACTGCGTTGGGTTCGGTACAACATGCAACCCTGGCCATGGTGGCGCCGGGTATCGCCGAGGCGCTGATCGCAACCGCAATGGGTCTGTTCGCGGCTATACCTGCGGTGATTGCCTACAACCGTTATTCTGACCAGGTCGACAGGCTGATCGGTTCCTATGAAAACTTTGCAGAAGAGTTTTCTACCATATTGCAACGCCAGAGTACTGCTGAGCTGGATGAGCAGCGGGCAGAGGTTGCTTGATGCGACGAAGCGGTAAGAGAAAGCCCGTATCCGAGATCAATGTAGTTCCCTACATCGATGTCATGCTGGTGTTGCTGATCATCTTCATGATTACGGCACCGCTGATACAGCAGGGTGTTGAAATCGATCTGCCACAGGCCAGCGCTAATCCGATGCCGCCCGAACAACGTGAACCGCTGGTTATCTCGGTCAGCAAGGACGGTGACTTCTACCTTAATATTGGTGAAAACAATGACAAGCCGATTGAAGAACAACTGTTGGCAAATCGTGTCTCTGCCGTGATCAAAAACCATCCGCAAACTCCTGTACTAGTTCGGGGTGACAAGGCTGTCGATTATGGCCGGGTTACCGAGGCCATGGTGTTATTACAGTCGGCTGGTGTCGAAAAAGTGGGTCTGATGACCGAATCGCTGGAACAGTAGCACTATGGCGTCATCCAGCAGCCTTTGGCCGAGCATGTACCAGGTAATCAAGCGTCACCCGATGGCGGTTGCCCTTTCTGTCGGCTTGCACGTTGTGTTAGTGGTGATGCTCAGCATGAGCCTGAGCAGCAGCGAGATACCGGAACAGCCCAAGCCGCAGGCGAAAACCATCAAGGCAGAAATGGTAGATTCAAAAAAGATCGAGGATGAACGCAGGAAACGTGAACAGGCTGAACAAGAGAAGGTTCAACAGGCACTGGCTGAACAAAGAAAGATCGAAGAAGAGAAAAAGCGCCAGGCTGCGCTGAAGAAGCAGGAAGCGGAAAAAAAGAAGCAGGCCGAGTTAAAGCGTAAAAAAGAAGCCGAGCGCAAGAAAAAACTGGAAGCGGAACGTAAGAAGAAGGATGAGCAGAAGCGGCTGGCTGCAGTGGAACAGAAACGCAAGCTTGAGGCTGAAAAAAAGCGCAAAGAAGAAGCTCAGAAGAAAAAACTGGCTGAAGAGGCCGAGAATAAACGACTCGCAGAAGAAGCGGAAAAGAAACGATTGGCAGAAGAAGCCGAGAAAAAACGACTCGCAGAAGAAGCGGAAAAGAAACGTTTGGCAGAAGAGGCTGAAAAGAAGCGGCTGGCTGCAGAAGCAGAGAAAAAGCGCCTGGAAGAAGAAGCCCGGCAGAAAAGGCTGGCGGAAGAAGCCGAGAAGAGGCGACTGGCGGAAGAAGCAGAGCTTAAACAACGGCTGGCTGAAGAAGAACGACGCAATGCTGAACACAACAGGATGCTGGATTCATTAAGGCAGCAATATGTTAAGCTCATCGAACAAAAAGTTGAAAGTAAATGGCTGCGTCCAACGACATTAAACTCAGGCCAATCCTGTGAGGTTCACGTAAGACAAACAGCGCTGGGTGATGTGATCAGTGTGAACCTGCAGGAGTGTTCCAGCGACGTAGCATTTAAAAATTCAATTGAACGCGCGGTGTGGGCGGCGTCGCCATTACCGCCACCACCAAATCCTGAAGTTTTTGATAATGAAATACGTTTTATCTTCAGGCCAAGGTCATAAGTACCATGGTATGAATGCGTATACTGGAGCACTGGTTACTGTTATGAATCGCTGGATATTATTGTTTTTTGTGGCCTTCTTTAGCCAGACTGCCACTGCAGTTCTCAAGATTGATATTACCGAAGGTATCGAAGGCGCGACGCCGATCGCTATCATCCCTTTCCAGTGGAGTGGCAGTGCAAGGCTGGCAGATTCAAAAATCTCTGAAATCGTGAGTTCAGATCTGGCGCGCAGTGGAAAATTTTCACCTGTAGCCGAAAAAAGTTTGCTTGCCAGACCACAGCGCCCCGAAGATATACACTTCAAGACCTGGCGTGTTGCCGGCGTCGATCATCTTGTCATTGGTACTGTGCAGATGATAGCGAATGACCGCTTCAAAGTTGAATTTCGATTGTTCAATGTATACCGTGGTGAGCAGGTGCTTGGTTACAGTTTTAATGCAACCAGCGCAACTTTACGCACCACGGCTCATCAGATCAGTGATCTGATCTTCGAGAAGCTGACCGGCTTGCCTGGTGCCTTCAATTCCCGAATCACCTATGTAACCTCATCGGGCAAGCCTGTTGAGTACAGGCTGCAGGTTGCCGACACGGATGGTTATAACCCGCAAACACTGTTGACTTCGAAAGAGCCTATCATGTCGCCTGTGTGGTCACCTGATGGTTCCAGACTGGCCTATGTGTCATTCGAGTCCGGTTTGTCAGCAATTTATATCCACGATATACATAGCGGTGGCCGCGAAAAGCTTGCCTCATTCAAGGGTATAAACAGTGCGCCGGCCTGGTCGCCGGACGGCAAAACCATAGCCATGACGCTGTCCAAGGATGGCAATCCTGATATCTATATTATTTCGCTGCAAAGCAAGGCATTGAGGCGTCTGACAAAGCATTGGGCAATCGATACCGAGCCGGCCTGGATGCCCGACAGTCAATCTCTGGTATTTACTTCGAGTCGCAGCGGTAAGCCGCAATTGTACGAGCTGTCGCTGGATACAAGTTCACGTCCAAGGCGTCTGACGTTCGATGGTGGATACAATGCTAATGCCAGTGTCTCTGCAGATGGCAAGGTGATTGCGTTCGTACATGGCGCAAATAATTCATATAAAATTGCGGTCCTGTATATAGATACGCGGGTAATGCAGGTGCTTACTGATGGGCCCCTGGATGAGTCCCCTGATTTTGCACCAAATGGGACTATGATCCTGTATGCGTCGCAACATCAAGGTAAGGCAATACTTGCTGCAGTTTCAACAGATGGCAGGCAAAAGCAGCGACTGGCGCTGTCGGATGGCGAGGTGAGAGAGCCATCGTGGGCGGCGAAACGTAATTAATTAATCGTTAAAGAGGTAAGGCAGAATAATGAAAACTATAACAATGAAGAGCGGGTTTTTTGTATTACTAATGGCTTTGCTTATTTCTGGCTGTACACCCGGGACAAAACCTGACAGCGAAATGGGTGCTGGCGCAGAAGGTGCTGAAGGTAGTGAATATGATAGTGGTGCAACAGTGGGTACCATTGGAGAGGGCGGTGCTTTGACGGGATCTGCTCTTGAAGGTATGACCATCTCATATGATCAAAATGCCATCAATGATCCGAACAACGTGCTGTCAATCAAAACCATCTATTTTGCTTTTGACAGCAGTGAGCTCAGCGAAGACGATGTCGAAGTGGTCAAGCATCATGGTAAATATCTTGCATTGAATTCTGGCGCGAGTATAAGGCTGGAAGGTCATACCGATGAACGCGGTACGCGTGAATATAATATTGCACTGGCGGACCGTCGTGCACAGTCAATAAAGAAATTGCTGCTGTTCCAGGGTGCCAGTTCCTCGCAAATTACTATCATCAGCTATGGAGAGGAAAAACCGGCGGCAATGGGCCATGATGAAGATGCATGGAAGTTGAATCGCCGTGCAGAACTTGTATATGAGTAATGCCGATGATTAAGCAGCAAAGTCTTCCATTATTGGTGATTGCCAGCCTGCTGTCCGGTCATGCTGTCGCAGCTGATGAAGAGCTGTTGTCACGCATGAGTGTCAAGCAGAGACTGGAGCGGCTGGAAAATATTATCGGCTCTGATGTTTTGATGGAGCAGTCTCGGCAGCTTGATGACCTGCAGCAGGAAGTTTCCATGTTGCGGGATATGCTCGAAGAAAAAGGCTACGAACTGGATCTGATTACGCAACGCCAGCGTAGCCTTTATTCTGATATGGACCGAAGGCTTAATAGTCTTGAGGGCGGCGCAAGCAGAACTGTTGTAGCTGCACCGGTGCCGCCACCGAGTGCATCATCGGCGCCTGAAGCATCAGCAGCTGCTTCTGCAGGAGATGATAAAAATGGCGCACAGCAATACACGGCGGCGTTCGACCTGTTAAAAGAGGGTCAGTACAGCAAGTCAGTTTCTGCTTTTGACAGTTTTCTGAAAAGCTACCCGGATAGCAAGTATGCTGATAATGCACAATACTGGCTTGGAGAAGCCAATTATGTATCTCGGCAGTATAAAACAGCACTGGACGCATTTCAGACGCTGATTGCGAAGTATCCCGAGAGTAAAAAAATCCCCGGCGCCAGGTTGAAGATCGGTTATACCTATTACGAACTGAAAAACTGGTCCGCATCGAAAGATGCGCTGATGCAGGTTGTAAAGCTGTATCCCGACTCTTCTGTGGCATCGAAGGCCAATGACCGCCTGGAGCGCATCAAACGCGAGGGCCATTGAGAGAAGCCTTCAGTCGGCAATCTTCTTCGTTAAAAATAAGCTGGAAATACTCATGTACTAATGTGTACACTGCGTTTTCCAGCTTATTTTTGCCTCGAATTTTACTCGACTGAAGCCTTCTAAACGACTTGATCATTTTCTTCCATGTCCAGCAGCGAACGTCTTAAGATTACTGAAATCTTTTACTCCCTTCAGGGCGAGGCGCTGACGGTCGGTATCCCCACCACATTTATTCGTCTTACCGGCTGCCCGTTGCGTTGCCAGTACTGTGATACCGAGTATGCCTTCAGTGGCGGTGACTGGATGAACCTTGGTGCAATACTCGAGCGGGTAGCGGCGAATCAAACGCGCTATGTTACGGTCACCGGTGGCGAGCCGCTGGCTCAGAAGCCATGTCTCGATTTGCTGGCTAAGTTGTGCGACGCGGACTACCAGGTATCACTCGAGACCAGCGGAGCGCTCGATATATCAAAGGTGGATTCACGTGTGGTCAAGGTGATGGATATCAAGACGCCGGGTTCGGGTGAGGAGAACCGCAATCGCCTGGAAAACATTAACTGTATCAGTGAGCATGATCAGCTCAAGTTCGTCATTTGCGATGAGCGGGATTATGAGTGGTCCAGGGAACTGCTGCAGCGGCTTGATTTGAATCAACGATGCGAGGTGCTGTTCTCGCCCAGTTTTGAGCAATTAGCAGCAGCGGATCTCGCAGACTGGATACTGCGTGATGGCCTGCCTGTGCGCATGCAGATGCAGCTGCACAAGCTGCTGTGGGGCAACCAGCCGGGTAAATGAAATGACCACGGGTGCAAAAGCAATTGTACTGCTATCCGGCGGCCTGGATTCGGCAACCGTACTGGCGATTGCAAGCAGGGATTTTGCATGCCATGCCATCAGCTTCAATTACAGCCAGCGCCATTGCTCGGAATTGCAGGCAGCATCGAGGCTGGCGCAGATAGCGGGTGCCAGCCAGCAGATTATCCAGCTCGACGAAGGCGTGATGACGGGTTCGGCGTTAACGGATGCCACCATAGAGGTGCCCGAGACCGGACCGGGTGAAGGTATACCGGTAACCTATGTCCCTGCGAGGAATACTGTTTTTCTGGCACATGCACTTGCGGTGGCGGAAGTGCAGGGATCGAGTGATATTTTTATCGGCGTAAATGCCGTGGATTACTCCGGCTACCCGGATTGTCGACCGGATTATATTGCAGCGTTCGAGCACATGGCCAGGCTGGCAACAAAGGCTGGCGTTGAAGGGGGCAAGCTGAAGATTCATGCGCCACTGATAAACATGAGCAAGGCTGAAATCATTTCCACGGGGATACAGCTGGGCGTCGATTATGCGCTGACAGTATCCTGTTACCAGGCCGATTCGCAGGGCAGGGCGTGCGGCTTATGCGATTCCTGCCGCCTGCGCCGCAATGGCTTCGCGGCGGCGAGCGTGCCTGATCCAACGGTGTATCGCCAGCCACAAATCTGACAGGCGTTTTACTCGATCCGGTTTGTTTTTCATCGCCAGTCCATGTATCATGCGCGGCTTCTGGCCGTTCGCGCGGCTGGGTGAGGAGGAACCGAATGTGCAGTGGACATTCGCAGTCCGACGAACGGCCGGTAAGGGATACCGGGCCGGTATTAGTGAAAATTAAGTGAGGACAGGAGTCCGAATGCCAGGAAAAATTATTTCCCGATTACTTGGGCCGTTAGCTCAGCTGGTAGAGCAGTTGGCTTTTAACCAATTGGTCGAAGGTTCGAATCCTTCACGGCCCACCATAAAATCAGTGGCGAGGGACTAGTGACTAGGTACTAGTAACTACTCGATAATGTTTCAGTTGGCTACTGCATAGTCTATTGATATACATTCAGAAATAAAAAAACCCCGGCATGCCGGGGTTTTTTTGTGGTTGCTTACCAGTGCTTACTTGCGCTGGCTTGGGCCGTTAACTTCCAGTCCGTTACTCATGTAAGTGTGGAAGTACTCAAGTGCCTTGTATTCATCACTTTGAGCATTGAACGGCTTGGCGCGTACCTGCTTGTTGCAGCCGCCATAACGACGGTGCAGTGTGCCCATACCGTCACCCTTGCTAGAGTCGCCAGCCCACTTGTTGCGGTATACAGGGAATCCAGAAGGTTGACCAAGCGCCGGGCTCAGGATATCCGCACGGATTTTGCTGCCTGCATAGTGGTAATGGCAATCTGCGCATGACATGTTCAGCTGGCCACGCTTGGCGTAGAAGTGATTCTTGCCGCGGTTATAGGCTGCCATGGCTTTAGCATCGTTAGGCACCTTGACGTTGATCTTGTTGCCGCGTGACAAATAAGCCAGATAGGCGCTGACGTAAGTTATGTTGCCAGTTTTCCACTTGTAAGCCTTCTCGCCATTGTCTGTCAGGCACTTGTTAATGGCGCCTTCCAGGGTGACAACTTTGCCTGAATTGGTGTCGAAGTAAGGATAGTTCTGACGAATACCTTTTTTGTAGTTAGGGAAGCAATCAGCAAAGCCTTTGCCATTGGCAAATTTCTTGTTGAAGAGTTCTTCACCTTTATCCACGTAAATTTCGTAAGAAGGGAATTCCTCAAAAGCCTCCCACTGTTCACGCGATGCAGGATCGATCGAATACACACCATTGATGAAATCATTCTTTGGTGTATCAGGGAATTTCTTGAAGAAGTATTCCCTGAATTCATTCAAATCCTGATCAGGTGTCGCCTGCGCAGCAAATGGTGTCACTACCAGAAATGCAGCGCTTAGGACGTTAGCAATTTTATTCATTGTTCACCCTTTAGTTGTTATTGATTGGGAATCAGATGGATTACTTGATTGATGCGTCAATCGAGTCGCTATTGCCCTTGTTATCCACCCAGCTTACTTTGATGGAGTCACCGGACTTGGCGCCACTGAACTTGAATGACAGGAACGGATTCTTTGAAATCGCGCTGCCCCATTGTGCACTAAGAACAGTCTTTCCACCGGATTCACAGACAACTTCCTGAATAAATTCAGCCGGGATTGGCTGGCCTGATTTCTTGTCCTTGCGCAGACCGGTTTCCATCGGGTGGCTGATCAGGGCCTTGACAGTTGCAGTACCATCTTTTGCTTTCGCCCTCAGTTTGATTGATTTTGCCATGTTTCTAATTACCTCAAATTTGCTTGTCGATTAACCGCCACAACCACCGATGGTGACCTTGACTTCTTTTTTGGTGCTGTAGAGCTTGCCGCCAGCCTTGACGACTGCAATAACATCTGATGTCTTGCCCATCTTGACGCGGGTCGAGATGTAAGCCTCAGTGTTCGGACCAAGATCATAGGTTGAAGTCAACGGTGTGTTGTTTTCTGCAACCAGGATGCTCATTGACGTAGTGCCATCGATATTGCTGGTAACAGTGATAGGCACAACAGCACCATTTTCAGCGATGTCTGGCGCCTTCAGCTTGATCTTGTCGCTGGCAGTTGCATCAGCGCTGCCCATTGCACCTGTCAATGCAGCGTTGACTTCTTTTGCTTCAAACGCATCTTTTGCCCAGGCGGCCATTACGGCTTTAGGGGTCAGTAAGCCAGCACTGACTGCAGCGCCAACTGCACCAGCTGCCAGTGATCCTTTCAGCAGTGTTCTTCGATTGTGATTCATCTTGTTTTTACCTCAAACTACAATGTATATATAAATTGTGAAACCAGTTCGATTTCCTTCGCGGAAAGCACGCCATGCGGACCGAACGGAATCATAATGGTGTTCGGATTATTCACACGAGGGTCAGAAATCTGCGCTTTCATTTTTTCATAGTCAGGAAACCTTGCTTTCATAGCAACCAGCGGTGGTCCGATATTGCCGGCCAGGGTACCACCTTCAATCTGGTGGCATGCAAGGCAATTGCCTTTTTTTCTATCGAAAGACAGTTTCTTTCCTTTTTCTATATCTGCGGCATCAGCTGCGCTGGTTGTTATTGGTGCGATCAATCCGAGACAACCTATCAAGGCTGTTACAGAGACCGATGTCTTGATCAAATGTGCGGTTCGCCGCATTTGCTCTCCTCCAGATTTGTGTCAACGGGAATGTTCTAATAGAACAACGGCCTATAGCATACACTCTAGAATGGTTATGACAAGGCTATAGAGTAAAAAAAGTTGGGAATAATTTATTGATTAACAGCAACATATATTAGGAATCAATTATATAGAGTGGCTCAGTTTCATTTTACTGTTTAGTCTCTTTGCCTGGCGATTTCCAGTAGTTCTTCTTTCTTTGTTTCAAGACGTGCCCTGGAAGTTTTACTCAGGTCCGCGTGTTTGAGAGCGTTTTCATACTGCTGTAACGCCAGTTCAGAATAACCTTGCAAAGCATATTGATTACCGGTTGCTTCCAGTGCGGCGCTGCTCTGTCCATTGAGGTGATAGGCCTGTGCAAGTACCTGGTAAATGACTGCGTATTGATCATGCTGCAGTTGACGCAACAACAGTTCTATACTTTTTTCCGGTTGCTTGAATTCATTGAGTGCCTTGGCATAAGCGAGGGTAACCGGCAGATACCCTGGATAAAGGCTGTTTAACTGTTCAAGCTGTTTTAGTGCTTTGTCCATGTCGTTGTTGGCAGAGTAGGCATCTGCAAGTGCCAGCTTGATCCAGGGGTGCTTGTGCTGCCTGGATAATTTTTCAAGTATGGCGATGGCCTCTTTGGGTCGATCAATCTTGGTAAATGCAATAGCACGCAGGTAGTCAGCAATAACGCCTTCGAGATGTTGATTGGCCTCGATAAGCTTTCTCAGACTGTTGTTATCATTTGACAGTACAGCAAGACGTGCTTTGGCAAAGAGGAAATCCTCGCTGTTCCTGGGTAAGTTTGAATGCTCGTCTTTAATGCGGTTTTTTGCCTCGGTTACACGGTTGATGTCGAGCGGGTGGGTCCGTATGTATTCAATTTGCAGACCGCTGCTTTTATCCAGCAGGTGCTCAAAGAATTCAACCATGCCATCGGGATTGATTCCTGCTTCGATGAGCAGACCGATGCCGATTCTGTCTGCTTCATATTCATTGGTGCGTGTGAAGTTGATTGATGATTGCTGCGCACCCGCAAGCCCGCCCATGAGCACGGCCTGGCCCATTTCCGAGTCCTGCGATCCGACCAGGATAGCTGCTAGCAGGGTGGCGATGTTAATCATCATCGAATTGCCGGATTCATCGATCATGCGTGCCAGGTGGCGCTGAGTCACGTGGGAGATTTCGTGGGCGAGTACGCTGGCAAGCTGGCTTTCATTATCGGCATCCAGAAAAAGTCCGCTGTGCACGCCGATGTAGCCTGCCGGTAAGGCAAACGCGTTGATAACCGGAGACTGCACGATGAAAAAGGTGAATTTTCTGCCGGCTTCATCGGACTGGGTGACCAGTTTTTGAGCAAGACTCTCCAGGTAATAATTGAGCTGTATGTCCTCGACGATGGGCAGGCTGGCTTTGAGGTAGCGGTAATAGGACAGACCCAGCTGCGCTTCCTCGCGGGTGCTGATGCTGTCGAGCGTCGGGTCCCCCAGGGTAGGTAACTCGGCCTGTGAACTATTTCCAATGATCAGCATTGGAAACAGGAGGAGATGAGTGAATCGCGCGCCGAATCTGGTGTATCTTTTCTGCATATTCAGTTAACAGACAAGTTTTGTCGCTAAAAGTTGATAGATTAATCGTTGCTTGCCTTTTGCCAACGTATCCATTATATATAGGGCCTATTTTTCAGCGCTCAAGTGCGTGCTGATCAAACATTTACACAGGAGTCTCAACAGTGGCAGATTATGACGAAGAGCTAGATGCAAGCGGCCTGAATTGCCCATTACCTATTTTGCGGGCTAAAAAAGCGCTTACCGGCATGGATGCAGGCAAGGTTTTACGCATTGTGGCAACTGACCCGGGTTCTGTAAAGGATTTCGAGGCATTTGCCAAACAAACCGGCAATGAATTGCTGGAATCAACAGAAGAAGGCGGTAAATTCTGCTTTCTGATGAAGAAATCCTGATTGACTGTTCGATCATGACTACGAAAACCCGGTCTGACCGGGTTTTTTGCGCTAATCAGTAAATTAGTAATAAATAAAATACTAATATATAAATATATAACATAACTATACTGTTTTTTAGGGTTAAATTGACAAGCTGGCACGGCTCATCTATTCAATGCCTAATTCACACACAATAATAACTTTTAATAATACTTTTTTATTCTGGAGACCGCTTTGATGAATTTTAGA
>Ga0316201_10001107_pt1 | contig 17457 bp, 9 predicted proteins | sample CS6wburrow_MG_FD_204516 | JGI IMG/M metagenome (GOLD analysis project Ga0316201, IMG submission 204516) | Coastal sediment microbial communities from Delaware Bay, Delaware, United States - CS-6 worm burrow | ecosystem: Environmental > Aquatic > Marine > Coastal > Sediment | place: USA: Delaware... | reverse complement strand
ACATCCAGCGTGGCACCTGTATTGATGGTGATGCCGGTGTCCACGAGGTGGGTATTGCCGCTGTCCACTACCGTGAATACGCCACCGCTTAAATTGAATGCAGCGGTGCCGCTAATGCCATCGCTAACGGCGCCGAAGCCATCAATGCTGCCGCCGTTGGTATTGAGCACCCGATCCAGGGTAACCGGTCCCAGGATGTTGACGCCAGCATTAAAGCTGGTGCTGCCGGTTCCCGACATGGAACCGCCCGACCATGTTGATACATTGGTCACGTCAAGATTTCCGTTGCCACGCAAGATACCGTCAAGCATCTGCAGGTTGCCGACAGTACTGTTCGTCTGTAATACAAGATCAGATGTTGAGTTACTGATGATTAGTGTACCGCCACCGCCGAGTGCACCATTGAATGTGTGCGTACCGGTATCGACATCGAGCGCACCGCCCGTGGCGATATTAAAGGCGCCAGCATGTGAATTGCCGACAATCAGTCGCAGAGCACCGCCATTCAGAATATTGGTCTGTCCATCATTGGTAAAGTCACTGGCAATTGCAGCCGAGTCGGATACATTCATCACCGCGCCGGACTGGATATCCAGCGTCGTCGAATTAACAGCACCGGCTATCCAGTCGAAGTTGTTATTGATGCTGAGAGCGTCACCGCTGATGCTACCGCCGCCGTTGAGTACCAGGTCCATGATGTCGACGATAGCGGGCACACCGCTGAAATCGACGTTAGCGCCGTTGATCAGCACAGAGCCGGCACTGAAATCAAAGTTACCAGTGAGGTTTCTATCTGTCAGTATCTGTACTTCGCCAGTACCGTTTACAAGATAGTCACCTGGATCATCAGTCGGTCCACCTGCTTCGTTCAATACCAGGGTACCTGCGCTAACATTGACGACGCTTGATCCGCCATTGGCGAGCCCTGTACTGAAAGTCAGGCTGCCACCGGATACATCCAGTTGTCCGGTGTTTGCCATGGCTATGCCTACAAACTCAGTCGTACCGGCAGTGTTTTCAAATGTACCGTTGTTGGTGAATGTGCCTGATACATCTGAGCTGGTGATATCGCCGTTAGAGGTATGCGTTACAGGTCCGCCTGCTCCCACGGTAAAGCTGCCGCCATTGATGATATCGATATCACCATCACCGAGTAATATATTGATGGGCTGGCTGCTGACGAAATTGATGCCATCGATAGTTTTGGTCGCTGCACCATTCATACTCATCGCGGTATCGATGGCAAAGCCTCCGCCGGCGCTCGCCATCCACATGCCGCCGTTCCACTCCATCGGAGTAGTCGTGGTGACATTGAATGTGCCTCCCATAGCATCGATATCACCTGCAGTGACAAACCTCAGCCCAGTGCCAACACCCATGTTGAATGTGGCGCTGGTACTGTTGTAGGTCAGTGAACCGGTATCCCTGTTAGTAAATCTACCAGTGCCGTCAGATGATCGGATGCTCGCTGATTCGTCCAGTCCAAGTGCATCATTATTGGATAACTCACCGTTGCCTCGGATATCCATCGCGTTTGATATCGAACGCGTACCGCCGGTGTTGGCCAGTGTCACGATGCCGCCGTCGAGTATCGCGTTGCCAGTGATGAACGGCACGGTCATATCGCCATTGACAGTCAGGTTGTGTGAAACCGTGCTCTCGCTCCAGTTGAATGGACCATTAACATCTGTGTTTCCTGTGCCATTTAAAGTAGCGCCAGAAATCAGATTAAAAGTGCTGATGGTGTTGTTGAGGCCATTCAATGTCGCTACCGCAGCAGAAGCCACGTTCAATTCATTGAACGTGGCGGTATTGCCAAAGCTGGTCATGGCACTACCGCCTATATTGACAATGCCGGTAGAGCTAAAAGTACCACCGACATCGAATGTGCCGCCCTGTACATCGACATCGACATTGGTAGCCGTGCCGGTAATGCTGGCATTACCAGCAATGTTCAGCGAGCTGGTCGATGCAAGCAGTGTGATACTGCCATCGTTGATAACAGTGATGTTGCCGGTCAGACTTAAACCGCCGCCGTCGGCGAGGATAAGTGTGCCACCGTCCAAAGACAGGTTGACGATACTGTCGACCGTTGAGGTGATGGTCGGGGTGAATAATCCAATACTAACGCTGTCACCCACAGTTGGTACTACGTCACCTACCCAGTTGATGGCAGTAGTCCAGCTGTCATCCGATCCGCCTCCGCCATCCCATACGATGAGTGATCCACCTACCGGGAAGTTTAATGCCCAGATACCAAACTGTGAGCCTGCTGTACCTGCCGGATCGATGACTGCTACACAACCGTTGCAATTGCCAGAGGAAACAAGCGTCGCGTTTGTGGTTCCATTGCTGGCATTGATGAAGGCATCGGAATCAGTGCCCGCCCCTGTGTTATCAATTGTGATATTGGTTGCATTGATAGAAACGCCTTCAGTATCAGTATCGCTTGATTCGATCGATGCCGACGAACTGGCACCTGTGCCTGCGCGCAGGAAGAAATCGCCACTCGCCAGGATACTGACATCTGTCACGCCGCTTTGGTTGCCGCGTATAACAACGCCGGTATTGTTTGCCGTGCCGCCGTCAATAGTGACATCACCATTGCTGGCATCGATATCAACATCGCCATTGAGTGATTCAATCAGAATATCTTCGCCGGCTACGTTGCCACCCGCAATCGAGACGAAGGCGCCGGTAATATTAATGCTGTTGCTCGATGCGATGTCTAGGGTGGCACCACTGTTATTCACGATTGTCACGCCGCCGACCAGATCGCCGTCAGTATCACCGTCGAGCGTTATAAGTGCGCCCGGCGCACTGATAGTTGATTGCACCGTCAGGCCATTCGCTGCCAGCACATCGATAGTCGTACCGCCAAACATGAAGATGCCTGAATTCAGCGACAGCGCACCAGTGATCGATTCAAGTGAGATGTTACCGTCAAACTGCTGGACAGATCCGCTGACAATAAGATCACCGGTATTGGTGATGATTAAATTTGTAATGGCTGAGCCAGTAATAATTGCATTGGTCAATTCAAGTGATGCACTAGTGTTATCAACCAGTATGTCTGCACCACTGGCATTGAGATCGAGGAAATTCACCTGTGTGCTGATATCGATTCCTGTATCCGAGTCAGCTGTAATACTCTCGGCGATAATGCTGGTCGCTGGAATAGTTGTAATATCACCCGTGCCAGTCGCTGATGTATTACTTAATATGACGCTATAGCCAGCGGCATTAACATTTCCCAGGGTGATGTTGGCGCCAGTATCGATGTTGATTTCTGCACCGGGAGAACCTGAGCCAATGATTTGCGTGCCTGCAGCCATGGTGAAACTGCCACCATTACCCGTGCTTATGCCGATGTCTCCAAAGCTATTACTAATGACTGGATTCCTGCCAGCGCCGTTATCCAGGCTTACGTTGCCAGAACCAAATATGCTTAAATTACCGGCAGTGTTTGTGATATTGGCATCCGACCTGAAGAAGCCATTGCCGATAGTAATATTGACGAATGCATCTGTGCCATTGATGCCGTACTGATTGCTGTCATCGAGAGCGAATACCTGCACATTACTATTTAAGAAATTGAGTTGTATATTTCCACCAAATTGAGTTTGTATGCCTCGGATGGTATGTGGGCCAAAGGTATCGCAACCAAATGCAGCATCACCTCGGCCATAACAGCTGTTGCCGACGGTAACGGTGCCAGAGCCATTGTGTGTAGCATTGATAAATATGCCTTCACCGCCGCCGCCAGTATTACCATGGATATGAGCGCCAATGTCGTCTGATGTTATGTTGAGCGGTGCGGCGCCGGTGCCGATAGTGCCTCCGTTTGGACCATCGTGATTGATGAAGAAGGATGTTGCTGTTATGTCACCTGTGGCGGTGCGCAAAACATCGCTTGCATCAGACAAACTGTTATTAGTGATGATCATATGATCAGTAATGATGTTTGCCAGGATGATGTCATCACCGCCGGACGCCGGCGTGTTAACACCATTGCGCATCCAGATTTCCAGGTTGCCGCTGCCGGTATCGATCGTGGTGCCATCTACCATGCGGATTTCGGCTACACCTGCTACGCGATCTATTGCAATCGCACTCGGATCATTCGCGACTAGCACCAGCTTGCCATTGTCGGTAACGATATCGGCATTCAGCGAAATACTACGCCCGGCCTGTAACGTTAGATTGCCGCCAAAGCCGCCAGCATTCACAAAAATGTCAGCGCCTAACTCCAGGATAATGTCATTGCTCGCCTGTAGCACCAAATTGCCCTGGGCAAGCTGAGCCTCGATATCAGCGGCAGTCAGGCCAAGACTGCCGCCTGGGTTATCGCCAAAGCTGATATTGTTCGCGGGTGTGGCGGCCGCGTTGGGATCCACCAGGAATACATTACCATTGTCGGTAAAACCGCCACTGTCGGCATCCGGGTTGTGCGCAATAAAGCGCCCCGTTCCGTCAAACGTTTCGATGAAATTACCGCTGCCGTATCGGTCATCGCTATTGTCACCAATAATACTGTTTGAGGAATCGAGAAAACCGACTGAGCCTGTAGCGCCATTGCCAATGGTGATAGCGCCGGCATCGCTAAAACTATTCGCAGCATCATCGAACAAGGGACTGCCGAATACGTAGTCACCGCTATCTAACACCAGCACGAATAATTCGTAGCCGTCGATGGGTTCACCGGAAATATTGTCATTTGCGCTGCTGCCGACCAGGCTGTTAGTCGGACTAATAACACCGGTTGAACTACCGCTACCGCCAATTTCGCCAGTAGTGCCATTAACATGCACTACGGCGCCAACATTGACTATTGTCTGGGCAAAGTCATCCCACGCCGGGGCGGCAACAATGAAGTGACCATTATTGAGTGCGAATGCCTGCGCATCGACAAGATCACCGCCGGTCGAACCGGTGAAGCTGTTGAGGGCAGAAACGCCACCGTGGCTGCCCGGTGTGCCAATCACAAAAGAACCGTCAGTGCCATCGGCGAGCGTGACCGCACCCACCGTGGCGCTGCCGTTATTCCACGATTCGCTGATGATGGCGAAATTGCCGTTGCCAATATCGGCCACGCTGCTACCGATGAAGTCAAATGTGGTTAAACCGATGATGCTATTGGTGGCGTCAGGTGTTGCACCAAAGAGCAGGCTCTGTGATGCAATCTCACCGGTGCTACCGTTAATCAGGGTAACAGCACCGGCACTCGTAGCAGCGCCGTTGGCCCAGTTTTGCGAGATCACCACTAGATTGCCGTTTTCCAGCCCGACGAGGCCATTATTGCCTCCAATAAAGTCAAAGTCAGTAGCGCCAAACAGGCTGTTTGTTTTCGTGATTGGGCCGAAACTGTTTGCGCTGAGTATTTCTCCAGTGGCGCCATTACCGATTGTCACCGCGCCAAGATTTGTGCCTGCGCCTGCATCTGTCCAGCGGCTGCTGCCGACTGCGAAATTACCGTTGGCCAATGGAAGTATCAGTTCACCGACTTCATCACCATTGTTTTCACCAGTGATGCTGTTGAGTGTGCTCACAGTGCCCGTGACCGGGCCGGTTCCCCAGGTCACCGCACCGACTGAGTCATTAATATTGCCATTGCTCCAGTCCGAACTTACTACCAGATAAGCAAAATTATTAGCGCCTTCAAGCGAAACAACGCCGGGGCTGTATATGCTTCCGCTTCCCACCCGGTCGCTGGAGGTATCGCCAATGAGGCTGTTCGTTGCATTCGGCGAGGCTGTTTGTTCACCAGTGCCACCTATTTCACCGAAGGTAGTGGTGACACTGATGAACGTCACCGATCCACCATCAACCGACAGGCTTTGATGGTCATCGTTGGGGCTGGCAACTACGAAGTCACCCCGGGTTGAACCAACGGTGTAAATGCCGCCGCTACTGATATTGTCGTTGATGTCATCACCAAATAGCCCTCGGCTATCGGTTACCTGTCCTGTACCACCACCGATTGCGAAATTACCTGTGCTATCGACCAGGAATGCAATGCCACCGTCGGTTGCCAGTGCGCTATCGTAGGTGGGACTGCCGACCATGAAGAAGGGATTGAAAAAATCGAAAGACGTGGCGATGATGGTGCCAATATTGTCACCATCACTTGCGCCGGTAATCGAATTGGTGAGAGTACCGATATCACCTGCATTATTTAAAGTACCCACACCCGATGCCCAGGTGACAGACCCGGCATCAAGGATTGACTGGCCGGGATCGTCCCAGTTGGGTAATGCCACCACGTAATCACCGTCAGTATTAAACAGGCGCGTCACTGTAGCGCCAGAGCCGTCACCTGGGGTAGATCCCACCAGGCTGTTTGCGTTGGAAACAAACCCTGTAGTCGGGCCGCCGCTGCCACCGATTTCTCCGGTATTACCGTCAATGAATGTCCATGCACCAACAGTGCCGTTCCACTCGCTGCTGCCGATGACAACAGAATCAAACAAACCTACAAGCGAAGCGCCATCGGTGCCTACCTGGTCGGTGGTGGTGCTGCCGGTCAGGGTTGTAATCAGGCCACCCGCGGGATCAAACATGTAAGCTGCGCCAGTGCCATTGTTATCGGTATTATTGACAATCACTGTATTGCCGTTAGAGAGCGGCGCAACTGTTAGAGTTAACGTGGCATTGTTATTAACTGCCGTAAATAGATCAAAGCTGCCACCGAAATTGTCGCCGTTGGCAATATTTGCAGGATCGATCAGCTCTATAAATGAAAGTCCACCACCCCCGCCCGCGGTAATGTTGATGTCTACCGGGTCGAGCAACAAGGTGCCCACTTCACCATGCGGTGCACTGCGCGTAACCGTGCCGCCAAATGCAAATGCGCCTTTACTGGATACTTCTGCAAAGCCACCGTCACCGCCAAAGCTACCGGCATCAATTGCAATAGTGCCTGCAAACCAGGTTTCTTCATCTGACCAGACCACGGCAGTGCCGCCGTTGCCGGAAAATATTGCTCTCGAACTCAGCAAGGTGTTTTCGTTGATGAGCGTGTTGCGTGCTGTGATCAAACCTTCGCCGCCCTGGAAACCGCCGCCGACACGGATGTCACCGCCACCGAAAATGCCATCTGCCAGCAGCGTGGCAGATGCGAGCGATACCGTGTTTGCGCCCAGCAGGTTGATTTGTCCGCCGGTCATGCCGCGCGCAGAATAGGTTGCAGACGTGAGCAGGCGTTCATTGGCATTGATATCAATGCTGCCGCCCTCGCCTCGTCCACCATCGGCGCTGACATACGATGACTTCACCGAGGTGATGTTGTCTGCCTGCATGTGTACAGTGCCGCCGTTTCTGACACCGCGCGCGGTTATGGTTGCTGAGGTCAGCGCAACATCGACATCGATATCAACATTGCCGCCATTGATGCCGTCGGCGCGGATGTCGCCGTTCTGCAACAGCATAGCTTTGTCGGTATCACTGTCGGCGTGGGCATCGATGCTGATAGCGCCGCCGTCACCGTTGCTGCTCGACGCGGTCAGCTGGCTGCCCTGCTGAAGAATGACGTCATCCTGCGCGACAAAACGAATATTGCCTGCAGCATCCACCGTAATTGCATTGGCACTGATGTTGCCCGCATTACTAATGCTGCCGGCGAACACACCGATCGAACCACCGTCGCTGATCATCTCGCCGAGGTTGACCACGCTGTGCTCAGGCGCCTGGACTTCAAATTCGATATTGTCGTAGTTGAGTGAATTAATCGTGACGCTCTGGCCGGCGGCGAGTACCAGCTTGCCCTGCTCGACATTGATCACGCCTTCATTCTTTATGTTCGGCGCAACCAGGATGACTTCACCGGCATTGCTGGTATGAATAAAGCCCTGGTTGAGCAGTTCGGCATTATTGGCCAGGTCTTCGAAATGCAGCCGGCCGTTTAAAAAGTCGTTATCGCTGATGTTGAGTGTGGAGGCGATAAAACCCGAGGTATTAATCGTGGCATTGGGACCAAACAGAATGCCGTTACCATTCACCAGGAACACCCGGCCATTGGAATTGAGTGCGCCGAAAATTTCCGACGGGCTCAGCCCGGTGACGCGGTTGAGCACGGCGCTGGATGCGTTTTGTTGAATAAAGCGCGTGACTTCGTTGTGGCCGATATTGAACTGCTGCCAGTTGATGATGGCACCGGGGCTGTTGGTAATTGCCAGTGTGCTGCTGTTGGGCTGGCTGAATGTGGCGCTGCCGTTGACGACCGTGGCGCCCGTGGGGTTTGCGAACGCTGACTGGGCAGACACAGAAGTCATAAACATTATGAATAATGTCTTATAACTACATGTTTTATATAAGCAAGATTTTAATAGTCCTTTAATTTTCATTTGCATGCACCACATTTATCGCAGTTCATAAAAACCAACATACCACCCGGCATGTCAGCATCACAAGACCGACTCGTCGGACTGTTATTGAATCTCACAGACCATATCCTTGTTTTCTATATCGCCCAGCGCACCGCCCACTTCGAGTCCTTTGGGCGTGAGGTTGTCAGGTGACGGGTACGCATCGTACTGCTGGAACGCTGGCACCGACGGCAATTGCTGCAGCAACTGTCCGCCTATACTGGCGAACGCCGCCTGCCCCTTGGTGATTTTCACCAGTTCATCCGTAGTATCAGATTTGATAATGACTTCACCTTCCTTCACGCTGACATAAAGTCCTTCGGGGGCAGCGTCACCCTTCCTGGCTTCGAACAAGGTGCTTTCATCGATTTCAATAGTGTTGGGTTTTGGTAACGGGTTGTCGATGAAGAAGCTTGGCACGCTTTGCAATATCCGGGCAGGCTCAGCTTTGTTCTGCACAAACGCGGCCTGGTTAAGCCCGACGACCTGGTCACCCAGCATGACTTCACCGTCCCATACATGGGTATACAGACCATCACCGTTTGGCATAGGTGTTTTTGCGGGTGCGCCATCGGCCGCACATGGACCGGTGCACAACATGTCATAACCAGTGCCGCGAATACCCAGCGTGGCCACGGTGGTGCGCATGCGATACTTATCCGGACTGACCTTGCCGATCAGGCCGGTGATGGTGCGCAGACCGCCACGCAACAGGCTGAACAGGCCTGAAACCCCGGTTTTATCTGCATCATTCTGGTAACGCAGCTCATCAACGCGGAACTGGGTGTCCTCCTGCAGCGATACCCGGCTTTTGTCGCGGAAGATAAGGATGGTGTAGGAATCGTCGCCGGTGATGATGGTGTCGCCTTCAAATATCGGTGACAACCTGACCAGTGAACGTTCTTTATCGAGAAAGTTATTGGCCTTTACATCACCGCGGATGAACACCGCTTTGGCGACAGTGCGTTTTGCTTCGGCCGCGATGCGTTTATCGAGTTTCTGGTTTTCTTCGGCGCAATCCTGTGCACACAGGCGGGCATCAAATTCGGTGCCGCGTATGCCGATGGTGGCGGTGGCGGTTTTAATTTTATAACCGCCGGGGTTCATCTTGCTGATAAAACCGGTAATGGTACGCATGCCACCGCGGAACAGCCTGAGCAGTGCGCTGGCTTTGCTGTTGCGTTGCGCAGTGTATTCTTCGACCGCGAACGAAGTGCCCGGCCGCAAGGTCATCCGGGTGTCGTCTTCCAGGCGCAGAATGGCAAAGCTTTTCGAGCCGGTTTTAACCACTTCGCCCTGGTTGAGATTATCCCCCTGGCCGATCAATCGTGCGCCGCTGCCATCTGCCTGCTGCACGGTGACCGCGCCGCGGGCGTACTTGATTTCACCCACGCGTTCGGCTGATGCAGCAGCGCTTGCAATCATGCCGGCTGCAAGCATTGCTGAAGTGATCCATGTTCGAATTTCAGTTGTCTTCATTCGGTTTTCCTCGATTCACATCCCTGGCGGTCACGCTAGAACCGGTAAAACATGTCCAGGTGCGCACGTGTGTCACCGTCCTTTACCAGGCCAGCAGCCGAGGTGACATAGCCATAGTCCAGCACGACGCTTAGTTTCTGTTTCCAGGACCAGCGCAGGCCCGCGCCGATAGATGCCGGGTCTTCTTCAGGTGGCAGTCCCGCCGGGTCGATCAGTTCGACGTGACCGTAGTCATAGAACACCAGCGGGCGAATATCATATGACGTCACGGTGGGAAACCAGAGTTCCAGGTTTAGCTGGTATCCAGTGTCACCAAGAATAATGCGTTCATCAAATCCGCGGATCGAGTTCATCCCGCCGAGGCCGAATTTTTCACCCGGGATAAGCTCATCACTTGTTTCCTGGCCGTTGAAACGTAACCGGAAGATCCAGTTGTCACTGAAAAAGCGTGTGTAGTTTGCGCCGTAACGTATAACACTCCAGTCGGCGGTGGCAACATTATTGGCGATATAGTCAGCGTCTTCGTTGAGTGAGCCACCGGAAATATTCATCGCGCCACCAATAGTGAAATCGATAGTGCTGCGTGTGCCCGGGCGTGAGCCTTTATAGAACAATGAAAACGGACGGCTGACAACATCGGTGCCGAGAAATGCGGTGGGGCTGCCTGCAAACGTTGTATTGTCTTCAAACTTCTTGTGATCAAGCCCGAGTTCTATTTCGTGTTTGTAAGCACCGACCTGTAAAAAGTTTTTGTTATAACGCAGTGCAATCACGCGGCCTTTGCCGGCGACATCAAACGTCTGCTGGATAATGCCGGAGTCGACATCCGACTGGGTATACAAAAAACTCAGCCGCGATCCTGATTCGTAAAACGGCGCGCTATAAAAGGCGCCGTATTGACTGACCGCGCTGGTGTCGTCCGGCGCCGTGGTATAACTCAGCGCCAGTGAATGGTCGCGATTAAACAGGTTGGTAAACTGGTAACCGCCGGTCAGTCGAAAATTGCCGGTGTCGTCGGTGCCGGTGTTATTGAGAATGGCAAAGAAGAAATCCGGTTTCTGGTCTGTGACGCTGACCTTTGCGTCTATTGCACCGCCGGTTTCACTTTCGGCAAACTTCACCTTGAGGCTTTTGGAAGGATGATCACTCGCCATATTGACAGCGCGTGACAGTTCGTTCGTGTTCGGGGTTTCACCCGGGGTTAATCCCGGCAGGTTGCGCAGCAGGTTCTGTTCGTCGAAATGCTGGTTGCCACTGATGTCCACCTTGTTCAGTTTGAACACGGTTACTTTGAATTTGATTATGCCCTGCTTGAGTTCCTGCGGCACCAGGATGACGCGGTGAAACGCAAAGCCCTGTTCGCGAAATGCTTTTTCGAGCGAATCTGCCGCGGCCTGCAGGCCGGTCAGGCCGTAATGATCACCGGTGAACGGTTTGAGCACATCGCGCGTGGTGTCTGCTGACAGCGGGTTATCGCCGAATACCTCGTAGGCATTCACCACGAAGTGGACCTGGGGTGGCTCGTCCATTGCCAGTAGCCTGCTAGCGCTTGTGAGCATCGCCAGCATGGCAAAGGTGGCTAAAAGTGTTTTTATTTTTTTCACAATTTGGTCACACACTGCATCCTACAGGGTCTCTAAATCTAAGCTTATTGACCGCTTTGGTCAATTAATCATGGCCATGAATCACTTGTTTACATTCATTTATGAGAACTACGCCACAAGACGGGTTAGAATTGAAACCGCTTGAACATCATTGAATTCTAATATTCCACCCTCAGGAACGACTGTTATGACTGCTGATAGTCCCCAGGCCGCACCGTCAAAAGGTCGCTTTGACTGGTTACATGTTTCGCTGATCACCCTGCTGGTGATTATTGTCAGCGTGCTGCTCACCATCTGGGTAATCAAAACCTACATTTTCCCGACAGAATTTGAGCCAGTGACCCTGAGCAGCAGTGAACAGCAGGTACTGGACAAAAAAATCGAGGCACTTGAATTTGATACCACGGGCCGTCTGAATCCCGAGAAATATTCTGAACAAGGCGCCGAGCGCAAGGTGGCATTCAGCGAAAAAGAACTCAATGCCCTGCTCGCCAGCAATACTGATCTCGCGCGCAAGTTCGCGGTCGACCTGTCTGAAAACCTGGTCAGTGCAAAACTGCTGGTACCGATGGACGAGGATTTCCCGGTGTTCGGTGGCAAAACCCTGAAGTTCAGGGCCGGGGTTGAATTTGCCTACCGCGATGCGCGCCCGGTAGTGGTGCTCAAAGGTCTTAGCATCATGGGTGTGCCCATGCCCAATGCGTGGCTCGGTGGCCTGAAAAATATCGACCTGGTGCAGGAATTCGGCAACGAAGCCGGGTTCTGGAAAGCATTTTCCGATGGCGTGGAACACATCAGCGTTCAGGAAGGTGAGTTACTGGTCGAACTTAAAGAATAATCTGTGTAATAAAATGCGAACTGGGTCACAGGTCTGTAGCATTATGTGACCCTGGTCACACTAATTCTGACCTGCATCATTGAGAATGTGACTTTCCAATGTGAAAGTTGATGCATGAAAACATTGCTCAGATCCGGCCTGAATATTTCCTCGCTGACCACAATCCTGTGTACCGGTGCACTGATTTTATCCGGTTGCATGGCTTCAGATAATCGAAGTGATACGTCCGGCCAGTGTCCGCAACCGCGTGATACCGAGCTGGCCTCGGCGCATATTGCGTCGAAGCACAATCCGCTTATGTCAAGCCGTGAGAATATCAATGCCGGCGAAGAACTGTTCCAGGATTCTGCCGAACCGGTGGCCTGCGCCCAGTGCCACGGCAAGCGCGGCAATGGTAATGGCCCGATGGCCAAAATGTTCAACCCTGCTCCGCGTGACTTCACCTGTGCACAGACCATGGCCGCGATTCCGGACGGACAGCTCTACTGGATAATAAAAAGCGGATCGATCGGCACCAGTATGCCGGCATTCAATAAGCTGAATGATGATCAGATCTGGCAGCTGGTGAGCTATCTGCGCGAATTTTCCCGAGAAGCGCAAAAGCTGACTAAAAAATAAACGCACGATCACTCGCAAATATTACATTGCCACATATATCGATTGATATATGTCACCACCCGAATTAGATCTGTTGGCCATACTGGCACCATCATAATGGAGTGTTTACTAATGAGATGTTCGCTCGTTTGTACGATGTTGATAATAGTAATTACTGGCTGTGCGGGTGTTGAGAGTAACGCACAGCTGGATAATTGCCCGCAACCACGCTTTACCGGTAAAGCACCACAGTCATTTCTTGAAATGACTAATGCTGTCGTCGCAAACAAGGCAAATATTGCCGCGGGCGAAAAACTCTACCAGTCCGGCATCAAACCTGTCTCCTGCGCGCAATGCCATGGTCGCAAGGGCGACGGTATGGGCCCGATGTCGGCCATGTTTGAGCCACCACCGCGAAATTTCACCTGCGCGCAGACGATCAATAATGTACCTGACGGCCAGTTGTTCTGGATTATTCAGAACGGTTCGACGGGAACCAGCATGCCTGGTTTTGCACAGCTGAGTGATACCGAGATCTGGCAAATAGTGCATTACATCCGCAAGCTCGCAAATGGCCACGAGCCATCTTAACAGGCCATAATCGCCTGTAATGTTCCAGTGTTCCTGGTGTAATATCCGCCTAGTTTTAATTTCCAGTGGGTACGCAGCATGTTCAAAGTGAATGAATATTTCGACGGCAAGGTAAAGTCTATTGGCTTTACCACGTCTACCCTGCCCGCGACTGTCGGCGTCATGGCGCCGGGTGCCTATACCTTCAATACTGCACAAAAAGAAGCTGTCACTATCGTCAGCGGTGCCATGGATATCCAGCTTCCCGGCAACGATGACTGGAACCACTACTCGGCAGGCGACACCTTCAAGGTACCCGCCAACAGTGCATTCAATCTGAAAATATCCGAGGACACGGCTTATCTTTGCCTCTATGGTTAACAGCCGGATGCATACGCAAACGGCCTAAATCATTAGGTTTGTTGCGCGTATCAAACGCTGAGGCTGGTGTAGAGTGCCGGGAATGACAACCGACCCCAAACTCACACTCGAACAACTGCAGCTGGAAAATAGTTATCTCGCCTTGCCCGAGATCGCTTTTTCCCGACACCCGCCACGCCCGTTAAAACACCAGCACCTGGTGCACTTTAATAATGCTGCAGCTGATCTCATCGGCCTGGACCCTGCGCAGGCGCAGCGTGCCGATTTTCTGGACCTGCTCACTGGCGAAAAGCCCCTGACCGGGATTGACCCTGTTGCGCTGTGTTATGCCGGGCACCAGTTCGGGCACCTGGTGCCGCGACTGGGTGACGGTCGCGCCATCCTGTTATCACAGGTCAGGAACCATGATGGCAGTCTGTGGGATTTACAGCTCAAGGGTGCGGGGCTCACCTTGTATTCACGTGATGGTGATGGTCGCGCGGTATTACGTTCAACTATTCGTGAATACCTCTGCAGCCATGCAATGCATTCTCTCGGCGTGCCGACCACGCATGCCCTGTTTATCAGCGGCAGCGACGAGGAAGTCTATCGTGAAAAAATCGAAACCGGCGCCATGCTGATGCGCATGGCGCCCAGTCATATTCGATTTGGAAGTTTTGAGTATTATTTTTACAGCCAGCGTTATGATGATTTGAAAACGCTTGGCGAGTACGTCCTGCAAACGCACTTCCCGGAATTACTGCAGGCTGAGAATCCATACCAGGCATTGCTTGCGCATGCAGTGCGCAGCACCGCCAGCCTGATAGCGCAATGGCAGGCGGTCGGGTTCTCGCACGGCGTGATGAACAGTGACAATATGTCAATTCACGGGATTACACTCGACTACGGCCCGTTTGGATTTATGGAACAGTACGATCCTGGTTTTATCTGTAATCACTCTGATCATCATGGCCGTTATGCATTTGAAAAACAGCCGGAAGTTGGCCTGTTTAATCTCAGCTGCCTGGCACAGGCGATGCTGCCGCTGCTGGATGAGAACACCGATGCCGCGGTTGAAATCGCAAAACATGAATTACAGCAGTACCAGCCACAATTCATGACTTTTTATGCTGCGAACATGCGCGCAAAACTCGGTTTGCTCGATGCCATGGAACATGACCAGCAACTGGTCCAGAAATTGCTCGATATCATGCAGGTAAACAAGGTGGATTTCACCCTGTGTTTTCGTGCCCTGTCGATAGAAGACACCCAGACGCGACATGCCGCTGTGCGTGACCTGTTTGTCGACCGAGAAGCAGCGGATAACTGGCTAAAGGACTACCAGCAACGCCTGGCAGAGGAAGACAGTATTGACGCTGAACGCAGTGCTTACATGATGCAGGAAAATCCGAAATACATTCTGCGCAATTACATGGCAGAAGTGGCGATCCGCAAGGCCAGTGAAGACCGGGACTATTCAGAAATCGACCGGCTGATGCGCTGCCTGTCAAGACCCTATGCTGAACAACCCGAGTTTGAAGACTATGCAGGCCATCCACCCGACTGGGCTGAATCGTTGTCAGTGAGTTGTTCTTCCTGAGCCAGTTAAAAGCGAAACCGCAGAGATATTTGTATGATTAGAAACAAAAAATTAACAGCGAAACCACAGAGGCACAGAGGACACAGAGAAAAAACATTATCGTTGTAAAAGCTTTTACACTAAATGCTTTCTCCGTGTGCTCTGTGCCTCTGTGGTTTCGCCTTTAGCTTCTAAGCTTGAAACTATAATTTTCTCCGCGACCCCTGCGTCTCTGCGCTTGCGCTGTTATTTAAAAATCTCTTTGAAAAACGCCTGCAATTGCGCCCAGGAATCCTTGTCGGCGTGTTCGTTATATGCCAGCGGCATGTCAAACTTTTCACCTAAGGCTGTCGCGCCTGGATTGGTGAAGCCGTGTTTTGCGTCAGCATAATTCACCACTTTATAATCCACGTCTGCTGCGAACATTTCGCGTTCAAAGGCTTCGATTTGTTCGGGTGTTACCATCGGGTCGGCTGCACCGTTAAAAACCCGGACCGCTGCCTTGACCTTGCCTCTTTCAGCCTGGATTTTGCTGGCAACACTGCCATGAAAGCTGGCGACGCCTTTCAGGTCTTGCCCGAGGCGCGCCATCTGTAACACGATACCGCCACCGAAGCAGTAGCCAATCGCAGCAATTTTGTTGGCATCGACAACGCTGGTCTGCTGTTTCAGCGCATCGAGCGCAGCTTCAAATCGTGCTTTGGCCAGGGGCAGGTCACCGCCGACTGCATTCGCGAAGGTGCCGGCATCTTTTGGGTGATCTGCAGTCATGCCTTCGCCGTACATGTCCAGAGCAAACGCTGTATACCCCAGCGCGGCGAGTTCCCGCGCACGTTCGCGCGGATAATCATTCTGGCCCCACCATTCGTGGACTACCAGTACGCCGGGGCGTTTGCCATTTATGGCGTCGTCGTAGGCCAGCATGCCTTTCATCACGGTATCGCCCTGTTGATATTCGATATTTCGAGTGACAACTTCGGCGCTCGCCAGTGTGCTTAGCAGGCTTAAGGCCAGGATAGCAATGTGTGAAATTTTCATTTGTGTACTCTCCGTTGATATGCAGGCAGCTGTGCGTCGCCAGATGTTAATTAATTCTGTAACGAATATTTTACCAGCGCAAGGGTTTAACCGGGGCTTCCATCCAGCTTTGATCGTGTTTCCAGTCGACAACGAGATTGTCTACATACAATTCGAGCTCATTGCCGTCGGGATCGCGCAGGTAGATGCTCTGGCTGATAGTGTGATCAGAAACCCCGTCAATATCGACACCCAATTCGTTGAGTCGTTCATAGGCCTGTTTCAATTCATCCATCGAATCACCTATTTTCCAGCCGACATGGTATAGCCCGATGCGTTTGCCGTGCAAGGGCCCGGGTGCATCGCCGACTTCGATCAGAAGCAGCTCGTGGTGCGTGCTGCCCCCGCTGAGCATGGTCGCGCGACCGCCGAATATTTCACCTTTTGGTTCCAGCCCGACGGCAGCCTGGTAGAAGGCGACCGACTTTTTCAGATCGCGCACGTAAAACACTACATGACCGAGATTAACCATTGCCTGACCTCCTCCTTCCGGATTTGATTAAACCTGTATGGCTCTGGTTTATCGTAACAAAAAAAACGGGCGCATAGCGCGCCCGTTTTGTGTACCCGTGAAATAGTATCAGGCGGCCATGGAATGAATCACCTGACCAAGTGCATGCTGAAAGGTAGAGTGGTCAGCAATAAAGCGTGACTTGTTGCCACTGAGTTCAGCGGCAAAATCTGCAGCATCTTTCTCGATGACCTTAAGGCCTTTGCGATCGACGAATACGAGTTTGGCAACTTCGGTCAGAATGACCGAGAGTTTCAGCCTGCGAACCGCCTTGTCTTCTCCGTTGTAGATTTCGAACCAGACGCCTGGATGTACCATGGTGGGTAACTGGCTGAGTTTGTCCTGTGCAAGCCTGGCAATTTCTTCGAGGTGGGTGACAGGCAACTTTTCTGCATCTTCATTCTCGGCTGGATCATTCTCGGCAGGAACATCATTCTCAGGCTGGGATTTCTCAATCGCGACACCTTCATCTTCAAACA
>Ga0316201_10001106_pt1 | contig 17470 bp, 13 predicted proteins | sample CS6wburrow_MG_FD_204516 | JGI IMG/M metagenome (GOLD analysis project Ga0316201, IMG submission 204516) | Coastal sediment microbial communities from Delaware Bay, Delaware, United States - CS-6 worm burrow | ecosystem: Environmental > Aquatic > Marine > Coastal > Sediment | place: USA... | reverse complement strand
AAGTATTCAAACATTCCGCCTAAACGAGTCATTACTGCGGTATTGGTGCGCTGCCAAACCAAACCAGTCATAAACATCAAGCCTGAAATAGCCAATCCAAAATTGATAGCCAGCATGATGCCACCTTCAAATCCATTGCGGCTTAAGGTGAATAATCCAATCGTGATAATACCTGTGTGGCTAATCACGCCATAAGCCATCAATCTACGTAGATTTGTTTGACGCATGGCGAGAATGGCTGCATAAAAAATACCAGCCATGGCAAAGAGAACTGCATATTTATGCCAGCTGATAACTGCTTCAGGCAGAATCGGGAAAATAAAACGCAACATACCGAAAATGCCGACTTTTAATCCAAGCAAAAATACTGGCGCAATTGCAACATTGCCGTGTTGCATGGTAATCGGTAACCATCCATGCAATGGGAAAATGGGGATACGTATCCCCATGCCATAAAATAACGCAAAGAAAATAAAAGTTGCTATTGCGGGCTCAACCGGTGTTTGTGCAAGATCATATAGGTCAAATGACCAGCGGCCACCATCCATAACGCCTGCATAAACGAGGCTGTTTAAATCGTGATCCGAATGATTCCAGCCGAGCATGAACGTGCCAATTAGTAGCAACAAAATACTGATCAGCATAAACTGAGCATATTTTGTAATCATTGGGATTGCGTCAAAAAATGTTGCCCAGCGATATAATAAATAGGCTACTGAAATCATTTCCAGAGCTGACATGACCACGAACCAAAGCAGATCCACGGTTACAAACTGGCTCATCAATAAGGCCTGTATCAGCGCCATCATCGCGAGCACACCGGTATTATAGCGTTTTCTAAAGATGATAAACAAAACTGATAATAAGCCAAGCAAGGCCGTTAATAATACAAACAGAATACTAATTCCATCAACTGAGGCGTGATATGGCAGACCAAGTAAACTCGTTTTATTCGCAAACTGCATTGCAGCAGTATCAATATCAAAAGCACGATATAGCAAAATAGCTAATACCAGTTCCAGTACAGCAACACCTAATGCAATGATAATCGCAGGAGTATTTCTAACTTTCCATAAAATCAATGCACCAATAACCGGTAATAACTGTAAACTTTCAAGAATTGGAAAGATGAAAGGTGAGGCTGATTGGATTTCTATAAATTGCATATCGTTGCTTATAGAACCAGAACGAAAGTTGCCATAATTAATAAAATGACATACCGCGGTTTCATTAATAATTGATCGATGATCTCCAGATAGCCGCCTAGAACATTAATCACTTTTAAAAGGCTATCACCACTACTTTTTAATACTAAACGCTCCTCAAACCACTCAGATAATGTTGCCAACCATTCCAGTGATTTGCCGAAAAAGCCTCTACCTTTGCCTACCTCATTGCTTAGCGTAGTTTTTCCTTGCTGTGTTTCTTCCCAGTGCGACAGTGTTCTAACAATATTCGAATGTGAAGGGATTCCGGTGATGCGATCAACAACCTGCTCATCAAACAATTGAACATCGTGGGCCAAAGATTGGGTAGGCCGTGTCAATAGCCAGTCGCTGATTCCATCAAGCCAAAAACGTTGCAATGCCGCATCATGTAACCATTTGTTTTTCCTAAGCCAGTGTGGAACAGGCTTCATTGTGGTTTCAACCTGTTGCATAAAAGAAGGAGCATGTAGAAATTGATAAGCTCGCCAGATTGCATGTAACACAAGGTGAGCCAGAGCTAATTCGAACCATCCGTTTCCTATCCAGACAAACATCAAAGCAACTTGACCAAGTGTAGAAAACATAAAGGAGGACTTAACGTCAGTCTGAACCAGTCCCACCAAAACTGCATAACAGGCTGTAATGACACCAAGAATCAGAATAAAAAGCTGCAAAGCCGGAACCTGAGTTAGCAAAGGCTCTAACCGCAGTAATAAATAGACACCTGCATGAACCATTATAGAACCATAAAATACTGCGCTTGAAGGAGTTGGTCCTTCAAGGGCTCGAGTTATCCAGGCTGAAAATGGAAACTGTGCAGATTTCACCAAAGCAGCTGAAATAAAACCAAAAAGTATCAAGCCAATATGGATTTTAGAAGTAATCATGAAAGACATATCAATCCAGTCAACTGAGGTAAACCAGAATAATGAAAATACTATTCCCAGTAAAAAACCGGCATCACCGATTCGGTTACTGACAAATGCGCGCGTTGCATTGATGGTTGCTACATCACGATGCCATGAATAGGCAATCAATAGGTAAGAACTGACTCCTGCCAGCTCCCAGGCAATGAAAGTAAGCACTGCATTACCGGATAATGCAATTAACATCATTGACGTAGAAAAGACAGAAAGCATCATAAAAAATCGTTGAAATCCTACTTCACGGTGCAAATAATTAACCGAGAAGCGGGCGACCAGAAAATTTATAAATGCAACCAAAGTAGCCATGATCAGGCTTTTGTAATCCAGTAAAAAACTAATGTCGAGATGGATATTTCCTGATGATAACCAGCGCCCTAGTTTTACCGTTTCAGTGGGAAACGAATCTTGAAATACATAATAAATATCCAGAACAAGGATCAAAATCAAAGAAATTGATAATGAGCCAATAACACTGATACGGGTTTGTTTTTCCCCTGCCTCTCCCCGGTTCCAGCCGAAAATAAAACCAACGGCTATCCATAAAGCAGCTAATAATGGCAATAGTGGGATTAACGCAAGGCATGTCTTTATTAGTGCGTCAGGCATGCTTCACCGTTTCAATCAATACCGAAGGTAAGTGATGGTATTTTCCGTCATACCAACTCGCCGAGTCGTTAACTGTAGGAATCTGAATCTCAGGAACCTGCCACAACTCCCAGCCATTTTCAGGATCAAATGTATGGATAGTGTCTGAATCAGGATCTTTAGCCGAAAGTAATATCCAGCCATTACCAACTAACTGCTGTATCGGTTCTTGCCTGTTATAAATAGCAGTGAGTATTTCAGTTTTTGCCTCAACCACTAATTGCAAACGCATCGGCTCATGTATTTCAATCATCTGTTGAGGTAAACCCGTCCGCAAGTCACCCGAGCCGCCTTCCATCACACCAAACAATCCCGCAATATTATGCGTGATCTTGGAACCGCTGCCATAGCGCTCGTTATTAACGCTGGAAAAATAATATTCAAGATTAATTCCCGCCCCTACTGGACCAGCACTTAACAGGATTCTTTCAAGAAAAATACCATCAGGGTCAGTACTTGAGTCGTAAGAAATGAGAAAACTACGCCTATCCAGAAAAGTTCCCTGGCTAAGATGGCGACGTCCTATAAAACCTGAAGCAATCGTTGCGTGGCCAAGCTCAGGTCTTGCCTGTGAGAAGTCTACTGCCCGCCCGACTATATGTTTCAGCGCATTTACCAAACCCGGCTTCTTCGGTGCGGATGCTAATTTGCGGCAGCGTTCATGTGCCGAATGAAGGCAGGCCTGATCCGTATCAGCCTTGAGTTTTTCAAAACATTTTTGCAATTTGGATGGTATTAAATCAATATCACTCCAGGCAATGTGTTCATTACAGGTGTCATGCTCGGCACCGATAAACCAGCTATCTTCTGGAAGATATATTTTTCGATTCGTGAGTTCTTTTCGCACTTCGATATTGTTCGCCATAGTGGCAAAAACACGACCATTTGGGCCACTGTATTTACCGCCACAGGCACCACAACCATATGCCGCAGTATGTGGGTTATTCTGGTTGCGTGAATAATGTCCCATCATCACAATCAAAGGAGCAAAACCAGCGAGCAAGCCGATATTCTGAAGAAAATCTTCAACAATATCCGCTTGTTCAACAATCGTATAACCCTGCTGCCTATTTTCAGCCGTAGGTTCAGCTACAACATCCTGGTCTGCGACTGTCGTTTTAACACGTGTAATTTTGTGTGTTTCTTCATCTGCATATTGCTGCTTTAGATTTGACACAATACGATTCCAAGTCAATGGAGCTAAAACTTTTCCAGCTAAAACAGATAGAGCTAATGGCGCGAACAAAGGTAACAATAAAGTGGTTCTGGCTAAACTCCGACGAGAGTCCTGATGAATAAAATCACGGATCCTTCTAAGTAAGGATTCACGCTTTTTAAATTGTACTACCAATTCATTATGCTCAGCATCTTCAACTTCTCTAATTTCATGCACAGGGGTAACAACAACAGGGCACAGTACTACTGATTCTTTATCAGTAAGGGCTTTCCAGTTCATCACAACGCCAAAAAATGCAGCAGCGCCAAATGTTTCAATGGCTGGGTTGTGGTGTTCGAGATGACGGCGGAAGCCTTCTTCTCTATCATCCATACAAAAAACAAGTTGCGCTTCCGGTTGACTTTTTTCCCTGTTCGCCCAGGTACCACGACCTTGATTTTGTGAAATCGTAGTGAATAACTGATCACGATAATTTCTTTCATAGGCTTGTAAAAGGATAAAACCCGCACGTTCTTTATCTATCTGTTGAATACAGTCGAAAATTGTATCCAGTTGATCCTGTCCCAGGTTTCTTATATCGAATCCGCTGATGCCTAAATGCTGTGATAGACGAAATAACTTCCATCCATCATGATGAAGCAGTGAAACACGGTTTTTTTGATTCATCGACTTGAAAGCTTCGAGCTGATCTACAATCATCGAACTCCCATCAGCTAATGGACACTGTCTCCATGTCCAAATCAGCTGTGCAAGTAATAACCAGTCTTCGTCCTTGTGTGTTTCAAACGACTCTTTTTCAATCAACTGTTGTGAAAGACTCACTAAATATTCGGGTAAATTCTGGTTATATACCGAATAACGAACGAATGATTCTGCATACTGATTATGTAAATAAACGCGAATGGTTGCCAGGTCCCCTTCAAACAACCATAAACTCCGACAGAGTTTTCTGATATGTAAATGTTCGAGTACCAGACGCACAGCCAAATAGTCCATCATATTAGTATGGGTTTGTTCAGGTGTTTTGTAGTCTGGATGTTTATGCCTCCAGTAAAACATCCCTGACCAGCCTGGAAGTTCAAGTGCTAGACGCGTAATGTAACTGCCCCATTTATCTTCCGGGATGCCCATACGTGCAAGTTCTGCCATTACCGTTTTTGTTGAATCCTTTGGTAATGAGTGGATGTGTTCTTGCCAGTCAGTCAAATCATTAAATAGATAACTTTGGTCAAGAACTGCACTCTCTTTCCATGTCTGATAAAAGCCCTTGTTAGGGTCGCTTGCTGGTCTCCATGCTGCTACCCCTTCATCTAGCCAGCTAGAAATATACGGGAGCAGATAAGCAACAATTTCATTCTGAACATCATCTCCTGTAAGCTGTTTTAGAAATCCGCGTAAAGTGATTTTATCTCCGACTTGTTCGATGAGTTCGTCGATTAGTATTTCAGATTGATTTTTTATGAAAGGATCTACAGTTGCAGTGCCGGCGTTAGCTGCACTCACATCCAGTTCTTTTTTCTGACTAATCTGAGCAAACATTTTTTCAGCACGTTCTGGTGTTAAATCAAGGAGTTCTTCAGGATGCAATAAAACCGGATCAAGACCCAGGCTTTCTACGCAGGCTTGCCATAAATCCTGAATTACATCGTGTTCTGATAACAAACCCTGACTTTTAGCAGACGCTAACAATGATTTTCTTGCGTTTTCTGGAACATCCTTCTGGAATCTTTCAAGCGCATGAGCCTCATCTGCTTGCCACTTGAGTTGGCAACTCGAAATATGCTTTAAGGGGAATAATACTACGATTCGGTAAATATCTTTTTTACGAATTGTTACTGTCTTACTGCTGTTATCATTTACGCGCTGAATTTTAAAAATCTCGGCATCTGAATCCAGCTTCTCATCCTTGACTAAAACAGACTCTATATCGTCATCTGAAATTCGTCCAGCCAGATATTCTTCCCTAAATTTAAGCTGGGGCCAATAACCGTATGCACCCGTAGTTTCATTTGATGCGCGCAATGCATCCTGAAATTTTAATGACTCATATCCATGCAGTGTATTGTGGTGGACAAAATCGCGAATTGAAGCCTGTGCCGGAAGAATATGATCAAAATGCTCGATCGCTTTTTCAAGTTGTCTGCGTAATTCCTGTTGCGATAGATTCGCTTTGCGTTGATAACTGGCCATTGTTTAGTGCGCTATCTGCGTTGCGTTAATGTAATTGGTTATTGTAGGTGTAATTAAATCAAGCAATGGAGTGGGATAAAAGCCAAAGGCAAGCATCACAGAAACCAGTACCGCAGCTGCCATTAATTCTATTTTTTTCAGGTCTTGAACATTTTTCATACGAGCATTACTTGGTCCAGTAAATAGTTTTTTGATGGTTCTAAACGAATAGGCTGCACTAATAATGACAGCAAATGACAGGATCAATGCAAGCCATCCCCACTGCTGAAAAGTCCCGATCAGTACATGTAGTTCAGCGACAAAACCCGCAGTTCCTGGTAAACCGACTGCTGCGACAAAAGCGATAATGATAAAAAAGGCAAAGCGCGGTGTAATTCCAAGCAGAGATGCGTAATCATTAATATCTCTCGTATGCGTGCGTTCATATAACAGACCTACCAACATGAATAATGCACCTGCGACCAATCCATGTGCAATCATCTGATACACGGCCCCCGTCATACCAATAACATTCAAGCTTGAAATCCCTAATAACACAATGCCCATGTGTGAAACTGAGGAGTAAGCGATCATTTTTTTCATATCGCTTTGTCGCCATGCCAGCAAGCCGCCATAGCTAATCGCTATTAAAGCCAAAACCTCCAATAGTGGCAATAAAGCGTTTGCGGCCAGTGGCAGGATTTCAACCGCACGAATAAGTCCATAAGCACCCATCTTCAACAAAATGCCAGAGAGTAAAATACTCACAGGACTCGGGGCTTCAACATGCGCCAGTGGCAACCAGCCATGCAGAGGAAAAATCGGCATTTTCACCCCAAAGCCGATCAACAATCCGAAAAATATGAAAATTTGTTCTGACGTTTTGAGTTGTTTTGCACCTTCCGCGATTGCCTCAAAGGAAAACGATTTTCCTCCTGTAGCATCGAATAACACCAGCAAGCTCAACAGCATGAATACTGAACCACCCATGGTATAAAGCACAAAATTAAGCGAGGCAGTTTGCCGGTTTACCCCTCCCCAACGGTCTATTAAAAAAAACAGCGGGATTAACGTTGCCTCCCAGAATATGTAAAACAGCGCCCAGTCACGTGCCATAAAAACACCCATAATCGCCGTTGTTAATACCAACATTAACAGGTAATAACCTTTCGGGTGGTGATTAATGGAGTTTGATACAAGTAGCGCAACCCACGCCAACAAGGTCGTTAGAACTACCATGGGATAGGAAAAACCATCTACACCCAGTGAAAAAGAGGTACCCATACGAGTATTCCACGCATGTGTATAGCTTTGCCATAAACCAGTAGCTGTAGGTTTAACGTCACCTGCAAAAATAAGATAAAGCGAATAGAACAACGTGGAAGAAGAGACAATAATCGCAATATTGCGTATCAGCTGAGGTTTGGTATTCGGTATGAAAGATATTAGAAATGCGCCAGTAAGTGGCAATAACAAGAGGAACAGTAAACTTGAAGACTGCATAGTATTTTATATAGTTACGATAAGACAGCTACCAGGCAGCTTGATACAGGAAAACTAAATTCGAGCTAATCATACACCTGTTCTATTTTGTTTAATAGACGCAGTCACTCGCAATAGCCATCTTAATGACACCCCCCTACTTTTAAGTGATTATTCATTTTTGTTTTATAAAAATGACTATAAGAACTTATGCAAAGCTCAAGCGGTTTTTTAACCGTGCCCCTACGGGTAGTCGTCACTATGCTCCGACATTGTCTCGGTTATGCCTCGGCTAAGTGATTTTTATGCGGTTACGCCTTCCCTGCCGGGTCAGAATTAAACAAAAATGCTGTTGACTCACTGAAGCTAGGCTCATTTTTGTTATTTGCAAATGACTAAAAGAACTAATGCAAAGTTTGGCTGTTTTTCATTTAACCATTAAATACAGACAAAAAAATGCCGGCTATTATAGCCGGCATTTTAAATAGTAAACACTAAAGCTTAAAAAATATCACTGTAGAATTAATCATTCGCTGGTGTTACAGCTTCTTTTACTTCTTCCGCTTTTTCCATGACTGTACCAGCAGCATCTTTAGTAGCATCAACAGCCGCATCTTTCATCTCAGCTGCTTTTTCAGAAACCGCCTCAGCTGATTCTTTAACCGTTTCTACTACTGCATCCTTTGCATCACTCGCAGCTTCTGTTGCGGCATCTTTTAGATTTTCAACTGCATCTTTACTAGAATCAATTGCATCTGAAGCTGCTTCTTTAGCTTTATCCATAGAACTAGGTGCTTGTTCAGTAGTAGTTTCTACCGCCTCATTTACAACGTCGTCTGTTTTTTCCATTTTATCGTTATCACATGCCGTAAGTGCAACTGCGGCTAAAAGGCTAGCTAATAATATTCTAAATTTCATTTTGGGGGTTTTCCTGGATTATAAAATAAGTAAAATTGTTCTAACATTGCGAGTATACATACAAATAGATTAGCATATCACTATATACTTACATTATATGTCAATTATATTTACTGAAAGTTCAGTTTAATTCATTTTAAAATAGACACTATATGTTTATGTTACAGAACCTGGGCGAGTTTCAGTTTTTTAAAAGTATGAGCCTAGTCTTTAATTTCACGACTTGATCTATCTCCTTCATACTGTGGTAGTCCATCACAAATAATGCTCCAATTAGCTTTTGAACCAACAAAAATATGCACATCAGGTTTAATATCCAATGGAGTCTCGAGAGTACCGAGAGAAAACTCAACCACATCAGAATGTTCAGCTGATGCTGCAAAGGTCATACTTGAGCCACATTGTTGACAGAATCGTCGCACCGTTCCATTTTCAGCTTGATAACTGCGTAAAAGATTCTCACCTTCAATCCAATGAAAATTCTCGCGTCTAGCCTCGCCAAATGTCGCAAAAGCGGCGCCATGAAATTTACGGCACATACTGCAATGACAATGTCCCATCTTCAATTCTATTTTATCAACAGCATATTTGATTGATCCACAAAGACACTGGCCTTTATAAGTAGTCATAACTTGTTCAGAAGCTCCGAAATGAGAGTGTTATTGCAATCTGCTTAGACGACAATTCAATCATATTATAAACAATAAATGACACCCCCCTACTTTTAAGCCCTTTTTTATATAAAACATTTAATCACAGGTCAATGATCTAACAGGATGTACAGGTCAAACAAAACAGACATAAACCCGGCAAATCTTAGTTCATCTGCTATATTTCAGCTTTAACAGGTTACATCAATTATGCCATCCAACTTTAAGCTTAGACCAAGCACGTGAGTCAAACACGCAGTGACCAGACCCGCGGAATCCAATTGATGCTGCTTGGCAGTATTGTCCTGCCATTGATGGATGCAGCGGCAAAGACCATGGGCGAAACGATTGGCGCTAGCACAATTGTTATGGCGCGCTTTGTGTTTCAGAGTTTGATTTTATTACCGTTTGTGTGGAGCTCATTATACCTTCCTCGTGGCACTGAGCTGCTTTTGCATATTAAACGTTCGATGGGTTTGTCAGTCGGGACGTTGTGCTTTTTTACCGCCATTCAGGTGATGCCAATAGCCGATGCACTTGCAATATTTTTTGTGATGCCATTGATCGTTACCCTACTCGCACCCTGGATTCTGGGTGAAACGGTCGGCTGGCGCAGAATAGTCGCTGTCGCAATCGGATTAATCGGTGCAGTCATCATCATCCAGCCGAGTCAGGCAGTATTTGGCTGGCGCGCAATTTTGCCTCTGGGTACAGCAATTGGATTTTCGTTCTATTTGATCTACACCCGTAAACTGGCACGCACTGGCGATGGAGGTGATGTACCGGCACTTACCATGCAATTCTGGTCAGGTACGATCGGGGCTGTGATTACTGCTATCGCGATAATACTATTACAGCCGTTGGAGTGGCCCGTGTTTGAGGTCGTCTGGCCAGAAGTTTGGCAATGGAAGCGTTTAGTTTTAGTGGGATTATTAGCCGCGATCGGGCATTTAGTACTAACCAGTGCCTTCAAATACGCAGACGCCTCAATACTGGCCCCCTTTCAGTATATTGAATTAGTTGTAGCAGCCATAATCGGTTGGTGGATATTTAATGACATCCCAACTCTGACCACATTCATCGGCACATTGATACTGGTGGCATCTGGTTTGTATATTTTTTATCGAGAACGGGTTGTTGAATCTGGATAGTGGTTTTTGGAACTCTCAAATATAAATAAAAAGACACCCCCTACTTTTAAGTGATTTTTCATTTTAGTTTCTTAAAATGACCAAAAGAACTTATGCATGGCTCGGCACTTTTTCTAGTCATTATGTTACAACAACACAACATCAAACTGTTCTTGCGTATACAGAGATTCAGCCTGAAACCGGATTGGTACACCGATAAATTCCTGTAGCTCTGCGAGGCTGTCTGATTCTTCATCGAGCAATAAATCAGTTACATCCAAAGAAGCCAGTACCAGTAATTCGCGTGCATCAAACTGGCGCGATTCGCGCAGAATTTCACGGAATATTTCATAGCAGACGGTGGTCGCTGTTTTAATATAGCCGCGGCCTTCGCAGGTACTACAGGATTCACACAGGATATGTTCGAGTGATTCGCGGGTGCGTTTGCGCGTCATTTCTACCAGCCCTAAACTCGACAAGGCTGTCACGGAGGTTTTTGCAGGGTCTGATTCTAGTGCTTTTTCCAGCGCACCCAGTACCTGAGCTTTGTGATCTTCCTGTTGCATGTCGATAAAATCGAGGATAATAATGCCACCCAGGTTACGTAAGCGCAGCTGACGTGCGAGTGTTTGCGCGGCTTCGAGATTGGTTTTAAAAATGGTTTCTTCGAGATTACGGTGGCCGACGAAGCCGCCTGTATTGACGTCAATGGTGGTCATCGCTTCGGTTTGATCAATAATCAGGTAACCACCTGATTTCAAATTGACTTTTCGCTTTAAGGATTTCTGGATTTCATCTTCGACCGAATGCATATCAAAAATCGGACGCTTGCCGATATAATGTTCGATTTTTTCAGCGAGTTCCGGAATATAGGTTTTTGAAAATTCTAAAAGACTGATATAAGTCTCGCGTGAATCCACTTTAATTGAGTCGATATCTTCGGCGACCATATCGCGCAAAGCGCGTTGTACCACTGGTAGGTCGGAATATATTTGTTTGGTTTCTGAGCCTAAACCAGAGGCATCGTTAATTCTTTTCCAGAGTTTGTTAAGAAACATGATGTCCGCTTTGATTGCATCATCGCTAATACCTTCTGCTGCGGTTCTTGCAATATAACCAAATTTGTTTTCAACCAGGTTCTCTGTCAGTAGTTCAGTGAATAATTCTGATGGTTCTTCATCATCGAACTCCCGGTATTCCTTGATAATACTTTTGAGGCGTTTGCGTTCATCTTCGTCTTCAATTTTGCTTGAAACGCCGATAGTATCGGTATCCGGCATTAATACGACATAGCGGGAGGGTATGGTGACATGCATGGTCAGGCGCGCGCCTTTTGTTCCCAGTGGGTCTTTAATCACCTGCACCAGAACATATTTTCCTTCGTGTAAAAGTTCTGAAATTGGCGGAGGAGTGATAATTTCTTCTGGCGCATCGCCATTAAAGATCATTTCTTTGGGAAAACGTAAATCAGAGGCATGCAAAAATGCAGCTTTTTCCTGGCCTATGTCGATAAATGCGGCCTCCATTCCCGGTAGTACACGGCAGACTTTGCCTTTATAGATATTGCCGACAATGCCCTGATTTGAAATGCGTTCGATCATCACTTCCTGCAGGATGCCGTTTTCCAGCAATGCGACGCGTGATTCTTGTGGTGTTACATTTATTAGTAATTCTGCGCTCATCTTCTTCCCGAATTTTAATTGTTTTATCTATTTTATGTTTTTATGATGTTTATCCCAATTTCTTCCAGTAACTGTGAGGTCTCAAATAACGGCAAGCCCATTATGCCAGAATAGGAGCCTTCGATACGCTCAATAAAGGCCGCAGCGAGTCCTTGAATCGCATAGGCGCCAGCTTTATCCTGTGGTTCCCCAGTTTGCCAGTAAGCTTCAATCTCTTCACTGCTTATTTGACGAAACAACACACGATTACGATTAAGTTTAACCCGTGTTTGTCCATTATAGCTTAGTGCAATTGCAGATAAAATTTCATGCCAATTGCCTGACATGCTGGATAACATCGCATGGGCATGTTCAAAGTTCTTTGGTTTTACCAGTAACTCACCGTTTAATACACCGAGAGTGTCTGCTCCTAAAACCGGAAAATCTGTTATAGAGTTGCTATTTGGACTAAAAAGTTTACTGCTATTATTAGCTACTGCCTGTGATTTTTCACTGGCAAGACGCTGAACCATGAATTCTGCCGACTCATTTGGCTGCCTGCTTTCATCAATATCGACTGCCTGAACGCGATAGCGAATACCTATCTGATCGAGTAATTCAGCACGTCTTGGAGATGCTGAAGCGAGAATGATTTGTGACCTGTTTAATGCCATGTTTTAAATAGCTATCCTGCCCTGTGGTATGGATGATTTTCAGTTATCGTGTAAGCGCGGTAGATTTGTTCGGCAAGTATGACTCTTACCAGAGGATGTGGAAAAGTCAGTGCAGATAAAGACCATTTTTCATGCGCAATTGACAATATCTCATCGTTAAAACCATCTGGCCCGCCGATTAATAAAGCAATATCCTGCCCACCCATCATCCAATCCTGCATCCGGCTTGCGAGTTTTTCAGTACTCCAGGATTGACCTTTAACATCTAGCGCAACGATCTGGCAGTTTGCCGGAATTGCAGCTTTCAATTTCTCGGATTCTTTATCAATTATGGCTGGTATATTACTGTTTTTTAGCCGTTTTTCTGCAGGTATTTCTTTTAGTATTAGCGCACACTTTGAAGGTAAGCGTTGTGCATATTCCTGATAGCCCTTTATAACCCAGTCCGGCATTTTAGTACCAACTGCCAGTAAATGAATATTCATACGAGCGTTACAAAAAAGAGTCCACAGACAGATATTTGCTACTGAGTTTTATCTGCCAGTGCTTCTTCTACGGATTTATCATTGGCATCATCTGCTTCCCAGAGTTTTTCCAATTGATAGAATTCTCTGGTACTTGCCAGCATCACATGTACGATCACATCATTCAGGTCAACTAGCACCCATTCTGCTGTGCCCTTACCTTCAGTTCCGATTACATCTACGTTCGCTGCCTTGGCATTAATCACAATGTTTTCAGCGATCGATTTCACATGCCTGGTTGAGTTGCCTGTTGCTATAAATAACAGATCAGTCATTGATGACTTTCCTTGTACATCGATTTTTACAATATCGACTGCTTTCATGTCTTCTAGACTGTTTTCTACCAGGTCACTTAATTCATTCAATTTCATATTCAGTTGTCTTTTAAATTTATGTAAAGTTTATGTTTGCGTATGTAGTTGCATACTTTTTCAGGCGATAAATAACTACAGCTATTGCCTTTAACTACATGATTTCTAATATTTGTTGCTGAGATATCCAACTGGGTAACTTCACAGAAAAAAATCATTCCTGCCGGTTTTTTATGTAATTCTTTGACATTACTCTTTAACCGTCTTTCTACCCAGTCTTCTTCGTTCTTTTCGAGCTGATACCCAGGCCTTGCAGAGACTACAAGATGCGTCAAATCGAATATCTGCTGCCAATCTTTCCAGCTGGTGAAAGATTGAAAGGCATCCATTCCGACTATCATACAGAGCGGTTTATCATCGCCGATTTCAGTACGAATCGATTTTAGGGTATCTATCGTATACGAAGCGCCTTCACGATGATACTCCCGATCATCCAGGGCGAATTTATCGTACGATTGAATGGCCAGTTTGACCATTGCCAAACGGTCCTCAGCGCTTGCAACAGGCTGCCAGCGGTGTGGTGGTTTTGCACTCGGGATAAAACGCATTTCTTCAAGAGAAAGTTGCTCAGTAATTTCAAGCGCTGGTCGCAAGTGACCAAAATGAATCGGATCAAATGTGCCGCCCAATATACCTATCACTGTTTTTGTTCTCTAAAAATCTGCAAATCAGCTACGTATATGGCCATCACCAAATACAACGTATTTGAGCGAGGTTAAGCCAATTAACCCAACTGGCCCGCGCGCATGAAGTTTATCGGTACTGATGCCAATTTCTGCGCCGAGGCCATACTCAAAACCATCGGCAAAACGCGTTGATGCATTAACCATCACCGAAGCAGAATCTACTTCACGCATGAAGCGACGTGTTTTAGTGATATCTTGAGTAATAATACTGTCAGTATGCTGCGAACTGTATGTATTGATATGCTGAATAGCCGCATCCAGATCCTCCACCACTTTTATGGATAAAATCGGTGCAAGGTATTCGGTATGCCAGTCTTCTTCAGTCGCTTGATTACATTCGATGATCTGACGCGTTTGTTCGCAACCACGTAACTCAACACCTACTTCAACAAACATTTTGCTGATTTCAGGCAATAGCTCCTCGGCTCGAGAGTTCGCAATCAATAAAGTTTCCAGAGTATTGCAGGTTCCGTAACGGTGACTTTTGGAATTTAAAGTGACTTTTAATGCTTTATCTTTATCCGCATCATCATCGATATAAACATGACAGATTCCATCGAGATGTTTTATTACAGGAATTAGAGAATCATTACTGACACGTTCGATCAAACTCTTGCCGCCTCGAGGAATAATCACATCCACATGATCCTTGAGTCGGAGCAGTTCACCGACAGCCTCGCGATCCGTTGTTTCAACGACCTGAACACACTCAGAAGGTAACCCTACCGCTTCTAATCCATCCTTAATACATTGCGCTACGGCTTTATTGGAGTTGATCGCTTCAGAGCCACCACGCAGGATTGTGGCATTGCCCGATTTCAGGCAAAGTGCCGCCGCATCCGCCGTGACATTAGGGCGAGATTCGTAAATGATGCCAATCACACCAAGTGGAACACGCATATGGCCCACTTGAATCCCTGACGGCATATATTTTAAACCATCAATTTCACCAACGGGATCAGCCAGTGCAGCTATTTGTCGCAGACCTTCAGCCATTTTTTCAATGCCAGAGTCGGTCAGCGCCAGCCTATCAAGCATCGCACTCTCAAGGCCTTTTTCTTTACCTGCCAGCAAGTCTTTGGTGTTTTCTACCTTGAGTGTTTCACGCTGTTGCAGTAAACGGTTGGCAATCGCGTTAAGCGCATCATTCTTTATTTTAGTCTCGACAGCCGCGAGTACGCCAGATGCTTCCCTCGCCTTGTGACCTAATTCGTACATATACTGCTTTATTTCTTTAACCATTGTGTATTTTCTTTATCTATTCTTGGTTTAAATGCAAAAAAGTGCCAATAAGTAGGGGGGTGTCTTTTAAAGTATTCCTACCAGTGAAAACACTATTGAGTAGGAATAATCTCTGTTCCAGCCAATAATAGCGATAATTCTAACAAGTCTGACCAGACTCTGCCCAATCCTTTATTCGCAATTTCACCCTGTCCCTTGGACAATCGGTCAATATCGCTATTCATTTTCAGAATAATAGGCCAGTTCGCTTGCTGCATACGCTGCATTGCCTGTTGGAATGGTTTCTGCCTGGGTTTAGGCATTCTGGATAGAATCTGTGAAGCTTGCATGCCATTTTTTAAATTGAAGCTCGCTGAATACAACTGGCGGCTTAAGTCACTCAATGTCCATAATATCAACTGTATCGGTACACCCTCTTCTTTCAGATTATGATGAATATGCTGCACCCGGTGCACATCGCCCATCATCACTGCATTTGAAAGATCAAAAATGGAAAAACGTGAACTATCACTGACTGCTGCCAACACCTGTTCTTCGTCAATTAGTGTTTCCTGTTTATCATCTTTATGAAATAGCAGCTTTAATTTACTGATTTCCTGTGACGCAGCGAGTAGGTTCCCCTCTACTCTTTCTGTCAGCAAACGAACCGCGTCAGCACTGGCGCGCATACCTTGCTGGCGCAACTGCTTACTTATCCACGCCATGGTCTGTGCTGGTGACAGCTCCCATATCTGTATTAACACGCCTCTAGATTCGATCGACTTAACCCACGCTGCATTTCGTGCATTTCCGACTAATTTTGGCATTTGTATCAGCAGGATTTTATCCTCAGGCGGATTGTCCATGTAATCGCGAATCGCCTGGCTACCCTGTTTCCCCGGTGTTTTCGTTTCTATCCGCAAATCAATCAGCTTTTTTTCACTAAATAATGACAGGCTGTTAGATGAACCGAGCAATGTACCCCAGTTGAATGATGCGTCAGCATGCAAAACCTCACGCTCTACAAAGCTATTTTCTTTTGAATATTGACGGATAGTATCAGCTGATTCCATTATCTGATAAGGCTCGTCACCGCTTAGCAAAAACACACGAGGAATGCTCTTTTGCTGTTGTAAAAAATTGGCTAATTGGTCGACATTTAATCTCATGCGGGGATCATAACGCCTTGTGTTTTAATATGTAAGCCTTCGACTAATGAATATTTCTGCTATGTTCACCTGAAAAAGACTACCGTTTATTCGGTTACTTTGACTTTGCGCTATCTATTTGATCATATACTCCACAGCACATCTCGGATCTTTGAAATGATGGGTTTGCTCAAAGGGTTCGCCAATTTAGTATGTATAAAGAATTATAAAGGAATATTTTCATGAAAATGACTACCAAACTTTCTGTCTCAAGTGCAATCCTTGCAGCAGTCTTATCAGGATGTAGCCAGCAACAAGTTATTGGCGGATCACAAGTAGGTGGCTCTCAGCAGCAGGTTAAAGCAGCGGCTCCGGTAGTTGTATTGCCACCTGTTGCAAAACGCGCACCCGTTCGAGTCTACCAAAAGCAAGCTACTGCGCCTAAACCACGTATGACTCACTCAGTTAAACGAACTGGCACAGGACTTCCACCCGCAAAACCTGGTCAATGTTTCGCAAAAGTAAAAGTTCCTGAAAAATACGTTACCAAATCAAAACGTGTTCTGATCCAGAAAGCATCTAGCCAACGTGTTCTAGTAAGAGCGCCTCAGTATCGCTGGATCAACAAAAAAGTACTGGCTAGAAAAGCGTCATACCGAACTCGTACAATCCCAGCTCAGTACAGAAATACAACACAACGCGTATTGGTGAAACCAGCATATAACACATGGCAAAAAGGTCACGGTGCAATTACACGTATTGATAATATGACAGGACAGATTATGTGTCGTGTCACAGTACCTGCGGTTTATAAAAATGTCACAAAACGCGTTTTAGTGCGTAAAGCCCAAAATGTGAGAACATTTGTTCCTGCTGTATA
>Ga0316201_10001105_pt1 | contig 17487 bp, 11 predicted proteins | sample CS6wburrow_MG_FD_204516 | JGI IMG/M metagenome (GOLD analysis project Ga0316201, IMG submission 204516) | Coastal sediment microbial communities from Delaware Bay, Delaware, United States - CS-6 worm burrow | ecosystem: Environmental > Aquatic > Marine > Coastal > Sediment | place: USA... | reverse complement strand
AGCAGCGGATCGACCTGTTGCTTAAAAATGGTATCGGCGGTTTGATACTAGTCTTACTGATCTTATACATCTTCCTTAATGGCCGCGTCGCGTTCTGGGTAGCCATCGGCATACCGACATCATTCCTTGGTGCCCTCGCCGTATTATACTTTTTTGGTGGCAGCATCAACATGATCAGCCTGTTCGGCCTGATCATGGCACTCGGCATCATCGTCGATGATGCCATCGTGGTCGCTGAAGATGCACTCACCCATTACCAGACCGGCGAGAACTCTTTAATGGCAGCTGAAGGCGGTGCCATGCGTATGCTGGCACCGGTCATGTCCTCATCCCTGACCACGATCGCAGCCTTCTTCCCTTTGTTACTGGTCAGCGGCATCATCGGATCCATCCTGTTCGATATACCGTTTGTCGTTATCTGTGTCATCATCGCCTCGCTGATCGAAAGCTTCCTGATCCTTCCCGGACACCTGCGCCACAGCTTCCATAAATATCACCACAAGAAAAATTCGAAACTGAGACAGAAACTCGAAGACGGTTTCAATTCGTTCCGTGATAATTACTTCAGACCTGTTATCGTCCGCGTGATCGACCACAGGTTTGCCACGCTGACTATCGCTTTATGCTCGCTGGTACTGGCGGTATCGATGGTCGTGTTTGGCCAGGTCAAATTTCAGTTTTTCCCGCAACCTGAAAGCACCGTGATCAACGCCAGTGCCAAGTTTTCCGCCGGTACGCCACCGGAACAGGTAAAAGCTTTTGCCTTGCAGATGCAGCGACAGCTGCAGGAAACAGATACCGCATTGAAGTCAGATAGATCATTGATCAAGGCAGCGATAGTTCAGATCAATACAGCGACTTTCGATGGTGGCCGTAACTTTCAGAATGGCAATCAATACGCCATGCTGAAAGTAGAACTGCTGCAGCCCGATGAACGTGAGGTCCGTAATAACGTCATCATTGAAGACTGGCAATCGCGACTGGAGTTACCTGCGGGTTTGGAGCAGTTGTCCATAAGCAGTCCGCGAGGCGGCCCGCCGGGCCAGGACATAGATATCTTCCTCAGTGGTAAAGACGCGATAACACTGAAACGCGCTGCAGAAGAACTTGCCGAAGCGCTGGACAGTTACGACGGCCTCAGTAACATCCTCGATGACCTGCCTTATGGTCGCCAACAGTATATATTCGAACTGACGGCACTGGCGCAATCAGCGGGCCTCAGCATAGCAGAGGTTGGAAAGCAGTTACGAGCCGCACTGGATGGCCAGCTGCTACAGGTTTTCTATGATAGTGATGAAGAGATCGAAGTGCGCATCATGCTGCCGGCCAATGAACGGAAGTTTCAGAGCATCCTCGAAACACTACCCATCATTACCCCATCGGGACAACGACTCCTGTTGAGCAATGCAGTCTCACTGACGTCACAACAGGGGCTTGAGATATTACGGCATACCGATGCCAAGATGGGGGTACACGTCACCGCAGAAGTTAATGCGAAAGTCACTAATGCCAATGACGTACTCGCCAGCCTGCAACAGTCGACGATACCTGAGATCGTCAACAAATATGGCCTGCAGGTCTCATACAAGGGACGAGCAGAAGAAGAACGCGAGACCGGTGGCGATATGAAACAGGGCGGCATGCTGGCACTGGTGATGATCTACATCATCCTCGCCTGGGTATTTGCCTCATACAGCTGGCCGCTGGCGGTGATGCTGGTGATTCCCTTCGGCATAAGCGGTGCGATCTTCGGTCACTGGCTGATGGGTATCGACCTGACCATCCTGTCTCAGTTTGGTATGTTCGGCCTTTCCGGCATCGTGATCAATGACTCGATTATCCTGGTCACATTTTACAAACAGCTCAAGGCAAAAGGCCTGCCGATACGCGAGGCACTTATCGAATCTGCCTGCCTGCGCCTGAGAGCCGTCATGCTAACCTCATTAACAACGATCGCCGGCCTTACACCATTACTCTTTGAAACATCACTGCAGGCCCAGTTCCTGATCCCTATGGCTGTCAGTATCTCGTTTGGCCTGGGCTTCGCTACCCTGCTGGTACTGTTTGTCGTACCGGTTTTACTCTCTTATATAGAACAACTTTCAAATTACCTCGGTCAGAAACGCTTTGATAAAACGTTACCCGGTGAGGTAAAAACATAACAAACCTGTAGGAGCGGAATTTATTCCGCTCCTACATATAAACTGATATGCTTTACCTGTTTAATTTATCAAGGAGGATAAATCATGGTAAAGCAACATGGACGTGACCTCAGAAAAGGCCGAGTATCGATTCCGGGACAAATTTTTTTAATCACCACCGTTACTCATAAGCGACAGCCGACATTCTCAGACTTCTACTGTGCACGGATCGTTGTAAATACCTTAAAGTACACAGAGCAGACCTGTGGACTGGAATCACTTTCGTTCGTGCTCATGCCCGACCATCTGCACTGGCTATTTTCTCTCGGAGAAAAATCATCCTTATCTCAGGTGGTGGGTAATATGAAGCGAAGGTCTTCATACAGGGTAAATGAATTTAAAGACAGGTCCAGTTTGCCTGTCTGGCAGCCAGGCTTTCACGACTACGCCTTACGCAAGGAAGATGAGATAAGGGATGTAGCACGGTATATCGTTGCCAATCCATTACGTGCCGGACTGGTTGAAAAGATTGGTGATTACCCGCTGTGGGACGCGGTGTGGTTATAAGTTACTCTGTAGGAGCGGAATCTTGTTCCGCGATTGCGTTTATATGCCACTGATCGCGGAACAAGATTCCGCTCCTGCAGAGATATTTTAAGCAATAAAAAGGCCCGATTTAATCGGGCCTTTTTATAGGACTCTTTTTACAAGTTTATTTACTAGCCATTATTTGCTCGCAATGGCTTCCAGCTGTTTAGCCTTGATGATCTGTCCATCGAGACCAGACTCTTTGCCGTTTTTACCATAAGCAACTGACATCAGCGTACTGTAGTAAGTGACAGGGATATTGAACTTGGTGCCATACTTCGCATTGATCTTGTCCTGGTAGACTTCTACGTTCATCTGACAAACAGGGCAAGGCGTAACGATCATGTCTGCACCGCCGTCATAAGCCGCTTCGATGATGTCCTTGATCAGCGCCTGTGATTTTTCCGGTTCCGAGAATGCTAACGCACCGCCACAGCAAGAAACTTTCTTGTCATAGTTTTCGACCGGCTCAGCACCCATGGTTTCGATGAACTTATCGAGGTATTTTGGATTTTCGAAAGACTCACCTTCGATGCCAAACGGACGGTTAGTCTGGCAACCGACATAACCGGCAATCTTGATACCGTCGAGAGGTTTCTTCACATGCTTGCCCATCTCTTCATAACCGATGTCTTCGATCAGAACTTCGACCATGTGACGGATCTTGCTGTCGTTTTTCAGGGTTAAGCCCGCTTCAGCAAGCGCCTGGTTGGTCTCATCCATCAGACCAGCATCATCGTCTAAACGTTCCTGTGTTTCTTTAGTCGCTAACCAGCAAGCTGCACAGGTTGCGACGATGTCCTGACCAGCATTGTGCTGCTCTGATAACGCGATGTTACGTGCAGACAGTGCCAGACGAGGCAGCTCACCGCCACCACAGTATCCGATTGATGCTGAACAACAGTTCCAGTCTGGAATTACGTTAAGTTTCACATCCAGTACATCACACATAGACTGTACCGACTTCAGGTAGTTAGAAGAAGACGCGCCTTCTTGCGATGAACAACCCGGGTAAAATGAATATTCTTTAGTAGCCATTGTTATATACCTGCTCCAATCTATTGAGCGTTATCAACACGAGCTGCTTCCAGCTCCTGTGCTTTTTTGATCATTGCCTGGAAGCCTTTCTTGTCTTTTACGGTATGACCGCCAACAAGCTCTTTAAGGCTCAATCGACCTGCTTTCAGCATGCCCAGACCGATACCAGCCATACCCAGGGCAACCTTGACACCTTCGACCAGGCCGTTCATGAAGTACAGATTAACACCTAACCATAGTTCGTTCACACGACCGTTCTTGGCAAGGTTGTCCCAGAACAGCTGAGCGAACTGGCGTGTCGGCTGGCCTTTTGGCTCGATACCAAGACGTGTCGCATAATGCGCCAGGCCATGCATGATGTGTGTTATCGGCAGCTCACGAGGACAACGTACGATACAGTTGTAGCATGAAGTACACATCCACATAGATGTCGATTGCAGTACTTCATCACGTTTACCGGCACGGATCATCATGAACAGTTCCTGCGGTGGATGGTCCCAGTCAGCCCCTAGTGGACAAGACCCAGAACATACACCACATTGCATGCACATCTTCACCCAATCGCCTTCTTCGACATTGGCTTCAACTTCTTTGAGGAAGTTATTGCGGTATTTTTCAACCATGCCTGTATTTAAATCACTCATGGCAGTCTCCTAGAATTTGAATGGGCTCATACCGATCTGTTCGATCGTCTCAGCCATTTCGTTAATGATTTTCGGAACTTTATGGATATCAGTAATCGATATCTCATAAGTTTGTACACGTTCTTTCTCAAGGCTTAACGACTCAAGCGTATCGCCTACTTTAGACATACGCTCCTGCGCCATCAATGAACCTTTCACAAAGTGGCATTGATAATCGTCACCGCTTGGGCAACCCATCAGAATGATACCATCAAAGCCGCTGTTTAATGAGTCAGTAATCCAGCTCAAACTAACTGAACCTAAACAGCGAACCGGAATAATACGGGTAAATGCACTGTATTCCAGTTTATTCTGAGCGGCCATATCCAGCGCAGGATAAGCATCGTTTTCACAGGCAAGAATCAGGATACGCGGTTTTTCTTCAAACTCGTCAGGGATATCAACCGCTTTAAGCTGCTGACCCACGGTATCGATTGAATAGTTCTCAAAGGAGATAACGCGTACCGGACAGGCGCCCATACAGGTACCACAACGGCGGCAGCGTGATTCATTGAACTGAGGATAACCGTCGTCAGTTTCGTTGATCGCACCGAACGGACATTCCACTGTACAACGTTTACACTGTGTACAGCCTTCCGCACGGAAACTCGGGAAACTTAAGTCAGCAACACGCGGATGCGCTGCTTTACCTAAACCTGAGTTTTCAGCTGCAGCAATTGCTTTCATCGCCGCACCCACAGCATCATCCATCGCCTGCTGTGTATCCATCGGGCGACGAACTGGTCCCGCAGTATATATACCGGTACGCTGTGTCTCATAGGGAAAACATATGAAATGTGAATCAGCAAAACCGTTAGTCATGTGCGGCACGTCTTTACCCTGACGGTAATCAAGATTAAGTATCGACTCAACGTCGACTCTGATTACCTGTTCTTCTCCACTAGATTTCGCCTCCGCTTTATCTTCGTCATCCTGAATAGTTAAATCAGCTCTAGTCTCTTGACCTGAATTAGGCACCATACCAGTCGCCAGTACAACCATATCGACTTCAAGATCGATATCTTCATCGAGAATCAGGTCTTTAAATTTGACAGTCGGGCTAGCACCATCGACAACTTCAGAAGCGATACCTTTTCTGAAGGTAACACCTTTGTTCTGACCGCTGCGATAGAAGTTCTCACCACCTACACCCGGTGTACGCAGATCAGAGAACAGCACTGTTGTTTCTATTTCAGGATTCTGATCTTTGAAGTACATCGCCTGTTTGATAGACGCACTACAGCAGTAACCAGAACAATGCTCCAGGTGACCTTCTTTCTTGCTGCGCTGACCGGCACACTGAATGAATAATACATTAGTAACTTCTTTGCCGTCAGAAGGACGTTTGATCGCACCGCCACTAGCTTCTTTCGCCAGTGCTTCAAGCTCCATCTGGGTTACAACATCTTTGTTCTTACCGTAAGCAAATTCAGGAAGCTGGTTAGCATCATACTCAGTAAAACCAGATGCCTGAACGATGGCGCCAAAGTTTTTGGTTTCTGTGCTACCGCTCTCAGTACTGATATCAGCAGCAAAACGGCCTGGTGCACCCGCAGTATTGGTTAATGTAGAGTTCAAACAAACCGTGATATTGCTGTCTGCTTCGACCGCAGCAACCAGTTCAGCAACACCGTTATCTTCCGGATCAGCATAAGGAGCTTTTGTTGGAATCTTTTTATAAAGCTGTGCAGTTGCACCACCCAATGCACCTGTCTTCTCAACGATAGTACAGGGGTAACCGGCTTTAGATGCTTCTATAGCCGCAGTCATACCAGAAACACCGCCACCTGCGATGAGAATATTTTTATTAACTTCCTGCTCACCGCTGGCTGCAGGTATCTTCATATACTTGGCTTCTGCACAGGCCATACGGATGTAGTCGTCGGCCATTTCCTGCGTGGTTTCACGCTGGTCATCCTCATCAGGACGAACCCAGATCACACCTTCACGCAAGTTAGCGCGAGACAAAGCCACATTTTCAAAGTTAAAAGCTTCTGTTTTAGCACGACGTGAACATGCAGCCAGAACAACATGGTTGACACCTTCGTTGTCGATATCGTCCTGGATCATCTTGACGCCTGCTTCCGAACACAGGAAGTCATGCTGCTGACATATTGCAGCCTTGCCATCACGAGTTGCTGTCATCTCGAGCTGACTGGAGTCCAGTCGCTCGCCGATACCACAACCATTACAGATATAAGCACCAATTTTCATTTCATCAGCCATGGCTTAGCCCTCCGCCTGTGCGACTTTATTAACAACCTGGATGGCTCTTAACGCAGAAGCTGTTGCACTTTGTACTGCACGGTTTACGTCCAGTGCATCCGATGAACAACCAGCGGCGAAAACGCCGCCGTTAGCTTCGTCATGCTCGATGAAGCCTTCGTCATTCACTTTGAGTTCGATCGGGAATGTATCTTTATCGACACTTGGTTCCATACCAATGGCAAGTACGACCAGGTCGTGCTCATTTTCATAGCGGTTGTAGCCTTCGGTGTCGACACCTTTCAATACCGGGTTACCGTTTTCTTTGTTCTCAACGATATTCGCAACTTTCGACTTGATGAACGTAACGTTTTCATCGTCCTGTACTTTCTGGTAGAAGTTGTCAAAACGGTCGATGGCACGGATATCGATGTAATAGATCGATACATCAGCATCGCCACCAAACTTCTCTGAGACGTATGTCGATTGCTTGAGTGAAGCCATGCAACAGATACGTGAACAATGTTTCAGGTGGTTGATGTCACGAGAACCGGCACACTGAATGAATGCAACGTTCTTCGCTTCTTTACCGTCAGAGGGACGAACCAGTTTGCCACCGGTAGGACCAAAGGGGTCCATCAGGCGTTCGAACTCGACACTGGTGATAACATTGTCGATACGATCATAACCATAAGGCTGGATCTTGTTGGCATCATATGGACGCCAGCCTGTTGCCCAGATAACGGCACCAGCTTTTAATTCTATCGTCTCTTCCTGCATGTCCAGATCGATTGCATCGTATTTACATGCATCTTTGGCTTTCTGCGCATCATCGGTACCGATCATACCCGGATCGATGACATAACGTTTTGGCATCGCCATGTTATGTGCGAGATAAGCCCCTTTATGCTTATCCATGTTGTAGTTATGCTCGTTATCGAACTCGGCTTCTACTGCATCAGCACAGGCACCGCATGCGGTACAGTTTGAGTTCACATAGCGCGGGCTAACTTTCACAGTTGCTGTGTAATTGCCAGCTTCACCCTGAAGGTCAGATACTTCCGCCATGGTCAGAACAGTGATGTTCTTGTTCGCAGCCATACGGCGCTGGTTAATTTCCAGACCACAGGTCGGGAAACATAACTTGGGGAAGTATTTATATAATTTGGTTACTCGACCACCGACTGATGGCGTCTTTTCAATAACAATAACCTGTTTGCCGACTTCGGCAGCTTCTAACGCAGCAGTCATGCCGCTTATGCCACCGCCAACAACCAGAATTGTCTGATTAGTTGCAACTATGTCCGACATCTTATTCCTCCAAAGGATTTGTGTCAGTTTGAAAGCCCTGGAAAAATTAATGAAAATTCAATAACTTATCCGGATAAATATTTTTTATAAGCGCGCCAAAATAACAGCCCTGACGCTAGGAGTGCGTATGATACATGTTTCGGGTAATTTTCTCTATAAAATGGGCAAAAAACAGGACTATGGTTGTTGTATGTTTGGATAAATTTTATTTATGATAGAACAATTCCATTTATGACCGGCGATGACTGGTCACACACTAATGAAAACCAAAAAAGAACTAAACAAGTTATGTCCGTGTGGCAGCGGCAACCCTTATCAACGTTGCTGTCAGCCCTATATCGAGCAAATCTCGGCAGCACCAACTGCTGAAGCACTGATGCGATCTCGCTATACGGCTTTCGTCTTACTCGATGAAGATTACCTGCGTTATAGCTGGCATCCTGACTTTTGTCCGAAAAACATCCGTCTCGACGAAGACACTCAATGGCTGGGACTTAAAATAGTAAACACTGTTGCTGGAAACGCGGATGATGAAACCGGTGAGGTCGAATTTGTAGCACGTAGCAAACTCAACGGCAAAGCTAGCCGTATCCATGAAAACAGCCGTTTTTCACGTTACGAAAACCGCTGGGTATACCTCGATGGAAAATTTAGTTAATAATAGCTTTTATTTCTCAGTTTGAACTAAACTTAATGGTGAGTAATATTTCTTATAACTGTCGACGGGCAGTTAACTCGAATAATTGTAGAAAAAATAATATCACCGGGAACACATACAGGTTATGAAAGAAAGCCTATTATTATTGTCGTTTTCTTCGCTACTGGTTGCCTCTTCGGGCATCCTCAGTCAGCCTACGGACAAACCAGATTCAGCTACAAGCAACAATCTGTATGATCAGATCGATGCAGTTACCGTTACTTCAGGGTCGAAAGGCATCACACCTGACCAGCCACTGCTGCTGGCAAACATAACTAATATCGATGATAGCCAGATATTAAAGGCAGAATCAGTCAAAAAACTCCAGACAAATACACCGGCAGATGCAGACAGTATAAAACCGGCTATCGACAGCCCATACGACCAGGCAGATGCGGTTCAACCTGATGCAACCCAGCAATCGATATCTGAAAACCTCACCGATGAAGAGATTGCGCACCTGCGCCAGCTTTTTCTGCAAGCTGAAAACGCCTTGAAGAAAAATGATGACGCCGCATATTTCCTGCTGGCTGATCAGCTGAAAGATTATCCGCTATACCCTTACCTGCAATACCAGTGGTTGAAAAAAAATCTCGAACAGGAGCAGCAGGTAAAACATTTTCTGACGGTTCACAGCTCGTCACGGTATGCCGGAATGTTGAAACGCAAGTGGCTGCATCACCTCGGCAAGACCAAACAATGGTCGCTGATAGTACAGAACCAGGTAACGACAAAGGACGCAACACTCAACTGTTATTATCACCGCGCGCAATTCAACACGGGTAACCAGCGAGCCGCACTGTTTGCTGCCAGGGATCTATGGGCCGTCGGCCATTCACAACCGCGTGTATGCGACCCGCTGTTTTCACAGCTGAAGAAATCCGACCTGTTCACCCAGGATCTGCTCTGGCAGCGTTTTGATGCTGCTTTAAAAAACAACAAGACCAGCCTGGCATCCTATGTCGCCGGCCTGATGCCGAAAGAACACCAGGCTACGACTAGCCTGTGGCTGAACCTGCACCGTAACCCTTCACGTTACGTTCCACGGCTAATAGCGCAACCGAAGAACGATCAATCAGCACTGATGTTCCGTCATGGCATAGACCGGCTTGCAGGCAAGGATGTAGCTACTGCGATCAAGCTCTGGGATACCTATAAAAAGGATTACGATATCGATAAAAATAGCGCCAACAAACTGGAGAAACGCCTGGCGTTCAAACTGGCATATGAAAAGGATGCCGGCGCTTACGACCGCTTCAGCCAGCTTGATGTTACTGATGAGAGCAGCAGAACGTGGCGTATCCGTACAGCCTTGCTCGAGCAGAACTGGCCGAACGTGATAGCAGCGATAGAGGATCTTAACGAAGAAGAGAAAGCCCAGGATAAATGGAAATACTGGCTGGCCCGCGCTTACCTGGAAACTGACCGGGCAGATCAGGCTGAACTATTATTAACCGATCTTTCTGACAACCGAAGTTTTTATGGCTACCTCGCTGCGGACAGAGTAAACAGCCTGTACCAGCTTTCCCATAAACCGGTAGACGTAACAGAAGAAGAGATTGACCAGCTCAGACACCAGAAAGAATTCCGCGTCGCCTTTGAGCTGATGGTACTCGATAAAAAGAATGAGGCCAAACTTCAGTGGTGGCATGCATCGCGACACCTGGATAAAAAAGAAATCCTGGTTGCAGCAAAACTTGCGCAACGCTGGCAGTGGGATGAGATAGCGATATTCACTATCGCTAAAGCAAAATACTGGGATGATGTAGAAGTCCGCTTCCCTCTCAGCTATACCGACAAGATCCATGAGAACTCAGAACAGAACAACCTGAACCCGGTAATCGTATATGGTCTGATCCGTCGAGAGAGCGCCTTCAATGAAAAGGCCACTTCACCGACCGGTGCGCGCGGTCTGATGCAGATCATGCCTAGAACAGGGCGTGATATTGCCAGGCGCCTGAACGAGCGCTGGGGCGGCAAAAACAGCCTGTACAACCCTGTCACAAACATAAAGTACGGCTCGTATTATTACCAGAAGTTATTGACCCAGTTCGATGGACATTACGCGCTTGCGCTGGCAGCGTATAACGCCGGACCAGAAAGAGTTAAGAAGTGGTTACCGGAAGATAAATCCATACCTGCAGACATCTGGATAGAGACCATCCCCTACCGGGAAACTCGAGACTACGTTGCCTCTGTGCTGGCCTATGCACTAATCTATCAGCAACGAACTCAGTCTGTGGATACTGAAGATGCGCTGTCGACGGACGACTTCATACGCGATATTGAGCCACGCGACAGCGACTCTTAAGTAACGGCTTAATCAACTACAGCATCTGAAACTCGCAGATAGTGCACACTGAATAACTGTTGCTCATCGAGCCAGGTTTTCACTCTGCAAAATCCGGCATCTTCAGCGAGTCGCTGGAAATGTTCGACCGTATACTTATGTGAATACTCTGTAAGGATCGACTGCTCCTTCTCAAAACCAAAGACCTGGTCACCGATTGTTACCTGTTGACTCTGCAGACTGACCAGGTGCATCTCTATACGGTGTTTTTCTTCATTAAAGAAGGCATGATGGCGAAACTGATCGAGATCGAAATCAGCGCCGAGCTCACGATTGATCCTGAGCAACAGATTCTTATTGAACTTCTCGGTGAATCCTTCTTTATCGTTATAGGCGGCATTTAAAATCGCACTATCTTTCTGCAGATCCACACCGATCAACAGTCCACCACCATCACCCACCATCATCCTGATCTCACGTAATACGGTGACAGCCTGTTCAGGCAAAAAATTACCGATGGTTGATCCGGGAAAAAAAGCCACTTTATTCACTGCTTCGACATGGTAGGGCAATTCCAGCTTGCCAGTGAAATCAGCACATACTGCATGTACGTTTAGCCAGGTGAACTCGGCTGCTAACTTCTGTGCCTCATCCTGAAGATAACGCCGGGAAATATCGATAGGCAGGTAGGCGATAGGCCTGAGCGCATCCAGCAGCAGGCGTACTTTATAGCTGTCGCCACTACCCGGCTCTATCAACAGGCAGTCTTTTCCCAGTGTGTTAACGATATCGTCAATATTATCGCGGATGATACCGACCTCTGTCCGTGTCGGGTAATACTCTTCAGTACTACAGATATCCTCAAACAGTCGCGAACCGATTTCATCATAGAAATATTTTGGCGGGATATAGGGTTCCGATGCAGACAGCCCCTGGATAACATCTTCACGAAAATCGGCCATCTCAGGATGCTGGTCAAAAAACTGGTAGCGCTGTGATGATGTGTCTGTCATTGAGTGCGTAGATTTAATAAACAAGAATTCAACTCACCATATCGTAGTCATTATCAGGCTGCAACAAAATCACCAAAATTAGTCATCTTTCTGATGACGCAATATTTTTTATAACAACATCGCTGTAATACAGCCATAACTACGTGTAAGCTAGGTCATGATGTTTCATCAAATACCGAGATTTCGAAGTAATCCACCTGTATGAACAACGCTAACACAATACCGGTTATAAAGGATCTCGTGCTGGTCGGCGGCGGTCACAGCCACCTCTCTGTGTTGAAGTACTTTGCCATGAACCCTGTACCTGGGTTGCGCCTGACACTGATCACACGTGATCTGCACACGCCCTACTCCGGCATGTTGCCCGGGTATATCGCTGGCCATTACCAGTATGATGAAGCTCATATCGACCTGCGGCCACTGGCACAGTTTGCACAGGCACGCATCTATCATGCCGAAGTAAATGACATCGATCTTGAAAATAACAACATCATCTGTGCCGGCCGACCGCCGATCCATTTTGACATCGTATCCATCAATATCGGCTCACGTCCGGGCACCTTGCATGTCCCTGGTGCCGATAGTTACTCCATGCCGGTCAAACCGATTGATCGCTTCCTGGATCAATGGGCCCTGCTCTCTGACAGGATAATAAGATCCGAACAGGATTTTCACCTTGCAGTGGTAGGTGGCGGCGCGGGAGGTGTCGAGATGGCACTCGCAACGCAGTTCCGTTTAGAACATTTGCTCAAGCTGCGGGATCGCTCCAGCGATTTCCTGCACATCGACCTGTATTGTGGTAGTGATGGCATTCTTCCCACACATAACAAACAGGTGCAAAAACGTTTCCGACGTATCCTGGAACAACGTGATATCCGGGTACACTACAACACACGTGTAGAAGAAGTGCAGGAAAACCACTTGCTAACCAGCGATGGCGAACGACGACAGGCAGATGCTGCGTTATGGGTCACCAATGCTTCAGCGCCTGCATGGTTAGCTAAAACAGGCCTCGATATAGATTCTGCTGGTTTTATCTATGTAAATGACAGTCTGCAATCCACCTCGCACGAGAACGTTTTCGCTGCCGGTGATATCGCTGCGGTGATCAATCACCCACGCCCCAAGTCAGGTGTTTTTGCAGTCCGCCAGGGACCGCCGTTAGCTCGCAACCTGGCGCGTGCGATACAGAATCGACCACTAAGAACCTTTACTCCGCAGACAAGTTTCCTGGGCCTGATCAGCACCGGTGATAAATACGCCATCGCATCTCGCGGCAACTGGTCACTCGAAGGCGCCTGGTTATGGAAGGTCAAGGACTGGATCGATCGACGCTTCATGGATAACTTCAATGTCTTACCAGAGATGGATAAGCCAGATCTGCCCCAATTCAACCAGACCATGGCAGATGATAAGACGCTACATGAGATTTCAGCGATTGCCATGCGCTGTGGTGGCTGTGGCGCCAAAGTCGGCAGCACGGTATTATCTCGTGTGATCAATCGATTACAGCCGATCAGCCGCGACGATATCATCATCGGGTTAGCCGATCCGGATGATGCCTCGGTTACCGAAGTACCCGCAGGAAAACTGGTGGTACAGAGCGTCGATTATTTTCGTAGCTTCATAGATGATCCATACATCTTTGGACAGATAGCCGCCAACCATGCGCTCAGTGATATTTATGCAATGGGTGCGGAAACACAATCAGCGATGGCTATCGCAACCATTCCTTATGGTATCGAAGACCAGGTTGAAGATCAGCTATTTCAGACCATGTCCGGCGCCATAGACGTGTTGAATGCCAGTAACACTGCGCTTGTTGGAGGTCATTCCAGTGAAGGTGCCGAGCTCTCATTTGGCCTCTCGGTGACCGGCCTTGCTACTCGCGAGCAGGTGATGCGAAAATCCGGCATGCAGGCTGGCGACGTATTGATACTCACCAAGGCATTGGGTACCGGCACCCTGTTTGCTGCCGACATGCGGCTCAAAGCAAAAGGCCGCTGGATCGATGCAGCTTTACAGAGCATGCTGTTATCAAACCAGGCGGCCGGCTTTTGCATGCATCGTCATGGTGCCACCGCCTGTACAGATATCACCGGTTTTGGTCTGCTCGGACACATCGTCGAGATGACCCGTGCATCTGGAAAAAGTGTCGAGCTCGATCTAAATTTTCTGCCCATTCTGGATGGTGCGTTGCAGATGATCGAGACAGGCATATTTAGTTCGCTGCAGGAACAGAATGTACGTCTGCGACGTGCGATAAGAGAGCCGGGACAGTTAACAGAGCATAAACACTTCCCTCTATTGTTTGATCCACAGACATCCGGCGGCCTGCTGGCAGCAATCCCGGCTGATAATGCCGAGGCATGTTTAGCTGAACTGCATGAGCTGGGCTACCCTGTTAGCGTGATCATCGGCTCAGTGATCGACAACGACCACAGCGTGGAAAGTGTTACTTTAAAGGCATAAGAACTCAAACACAGATTAGTGCAGGATGCCCGTAAGTCGAGTAATGCAGGACGCTTACAGGGATGAAAGCGGTAGAACGACTCAGGAGACAAAGTCGAGCGATTGCCGTTGCGCTGAGGCGCAGACAATAAGATTGATGATTACGTCATTGCGAGCGGAGCGTGGCAATCTTATTTTAGACGATTGCGTTGCTAATGGAGATTGCCACGCTCCGCTCGCAATGACGGTAAATATACTGTTCTTCTCTGCGCCTCTGCATTAATAGATGATAAAACTCAATACCCCATTTCCTTTAACAGCTCAGCCCAACCCTGCTTTTCAGCTTCGCGTGTAAATAAAACCGCTCGTTTTCGGCACTGCTCATCCAGCCTGTTCACATAATCCGGCTCTGCTTCTGCCTTTATCAATAGTTCAGACAACGATTCCGTGTTCTGTACCGGGTAGTAACCTTCATAATCATCACCGAGCAGGCCGATCGAACCATCGATATCAGAGGCTATCACCGGCAGCCCGGCAACCACCGCCTCCGAGATCACGTTTGCACCGCCTTCCATGATGGATGGCAGCACCATCAGGTGACAGGATGCATAAGCCCGGCGAATCTTCCAGTGCGGTACTTCACCGAACCAGTGATAACGCGGATTAATTTTCATCTCTTGCTCAGCATATGATGTCCATTCATCATTATGCGCCTTGCCATAATGCAGTATTCTGATCCGACTGCTTGCTGGCAGGTCTCTCACTGCATACGCCGCCCGCATCGAGTCTTTCTCTTCACGCAGATGGCCGACGACACAGATATCAAAATGCCTGAGCGAACGCCTGGAGGGACTTTTCAATGAAACCGGTAACGGTATAGCCGACTGATGGATCACATGCACCTTATGATGGGCAGACTTTGGCAAGACACGTTTAGCAAGTCTGTGTAATGTAACCAGACGATCTGCAGACTTGATCGATGCCAGCGTTGGCCCCGGATGGCTATTGATAAAACCATACAGGTCAGTGCCTGTCATCGCCAGCACCAGGGGACGATCCGGGTATTGCTGTTTGAATGCAGCAATCGATTCAGCACTTCGCCAGGCGTGTAATGCCAACATAAGATCATATGCAGTACCATCCCAGTGCACATCGATGCTGACACGGTGGCCGAGTTGACGCAGAAAATTTGCCCAGCGCAGTGCAGTCGCACGATTACCGTTTAGTGATTTTGCCGCCGCAGGTGTTATTATTCCTATATGCATCAGCTCATATTAAACCAAATAGTAACTTAACCAAAACATGTCAGGCACCAATATCACAGAGCAGACTATCGCTGCATTGATCAATGATTTAAAAGACGCACGCAAGCGGACACTGGAGCTTGTAGAAGGCCTGGATCAGCGACAGATCATCGGTCCGAAACTCGATATCGTCAACCCGCTATTATGGGAGATCGGGCATACTGCTTATTTCCACGAACTATGGACGCTACGGTACATGGATGGCAACGCCCCTTTCCTGGAAAATGCTGATGAACTCTACGATTCCATCAATATCGCTCATGAAGACCGCTGGAACCTTCCCCTGCCATCACTGGATGACACCAGGGCCTACATGCAGCAGGTTCTCGATGCTGAAATAAACCGTCTTAAAAATAAAGAAGTCACAGCATTAGATGTCTACCTCACCCGCTATGCCGTGTTCCATGAAGACATGCATACAGAAGCATATACCTATAGCCGCCGCACTCTGAACTACCCCGCACCTGTTTTCGCAAATACTGTGCTGGTCGATGAACATTATGACACGGGTCCTCTCGAAGGTGATGTCGAAATTGAGGGTGGCCGCTTTTTTCTCGGTGCAAATGAAGATACCGACTTCTGTTTCGATAATGAAAAATGGCAACACCCGGTAAACATCGAAACGTTTAGCATCGCTAAAGCCGCGACTAGCTATCAGCAATATGCCGCGTTCGTTGATGATGGTGGTTACCAGGACCCACAATACTGGGACCAGGAAGGCTGGAACTGGTTACAGGAAAATAACCTGCATGCGCCGGATGGCTGGAAAAAAGATGTGAATGGAAACTGGTTGATAAGAGAGTTTGACCAGTGGAACCCGATGCGGGCGCATGCTGCGGTGATCCATATCAGCTGGTATGAAGCCAGCGCCTGGTGCCATTGGGCGAAGCGTCGCCTGCCGAGTGAAGCCGAGTGGGAACTGGCGGCTTCCGGCTCACCAGGAAATATTAACGAGAAGCGAAAATACCCATGGGGCGATGAATCGCCGACCGTGGCGCACGTCAATATGAATGCTCGCGCCATGCGCACCATCGATGTTAGTGCACTGCCGGCGGGTGACAGCGCTTTCGGCTGCCGGCAGATGTTAGGCAATGTATGGGAATGGACTGCTGACACTTTCAACCCCTACCCAGGGTTTGTCGCCGATATGTACCAGGACTATTCTGAGCCGCTGTTCGGCCAGACAAAAGTTTTACGTGGCGGTGCCTGGCCGACACGTTCTCGCATGATCCGAAATACCTGGCGTAATTATTATGGGCCGGACAGAAATGACGTGTTCGCCGGTTTCAGGAGCTGTGCTTTATAAAATACGTTTCACTACGGAGACACAGAGAACGCAGAGAAAAGATTAATCTCATTTTTATAGAACACGCGAAAAACCTCTGTGCTCTCTGTGGTTTGTTTTAAAGCTTAGAAACTATCACCCCAACTGTCACGTTTTTTACGCCAGTTGATGCGGGTGATGATAAGGCCGAGTATCAGGCTGCCGATCGAAACCGCACCACCGATGATGAACCATTCCTGCGCGACATTACTGCGTAACGCCTGATTATCTTTGTCCAGCATCGACACATTAGCTTCTGCTTTCTCAAGATCTTTTCTAAGCTCTTTGTTCTTCTTCGACAATGCTAATGGATTAGCTGCAGTAATCTTCAGGTCTTCCAGTGAGTTACTCAGGTTGATGCGTTCATTTTCCAGTTTGCTCTTCTCGTTTTTTAACTGTCTGATCTCGGTCTTTAATTCTTTTATCTTGTTCTCCAGATCAG
>Ga0316201_10001104_pt1 | contig 17489 bp, 16 predicted proteins | sample CS6wburrow_MG_FD_204516 | JGI IMG/M metagenome (GOLD analysis project Ga0316201, IMG submission 204516) | Coastal sediment microbial communities from Delaware Bay, Delaware, United States - CS-6 worm burrow | ecosystem: Environmental > Aquatic > Marine > Coastal > Sediment | place: USA... | reverse complement strand
TGGATGGTCAGATCTATAAAAAAGGAATGCTGGATTTCAAGAAACAGATCGCTGCGGAAATCGATGCACTCGATTACCTCAATGACCCCGAGGCAACCGACCGATATGAGGAACTCACCGCGATGGCGATTTCCTGTGATGCGGTCATTGTTTTTGCCGAACGGCATGCCGAACTGGCCGATCAACTGGCCGAAAAAGAGCCGGATTCGCAACGCGCTGCCGAACTGAGGAAAATAGCCGAAGTCTGCCGATGGGTACCGGCGAACAAGCCCCGTAATTTTCACGAGGCGATCCAGATGTACTGGTTTGTTCACCTCGGCACCATCACCGAACTGAATGGCTGGGACGCCATGAACCCGGGGCATTTAGATCAACACCTGGCGCCATTTTACGAGGCGGAAATCGCGGCAGGCACCCTGACCCGTGAGCAGGCCAAGGAGTTGCTCTGCTGTTTCTGGATCAAGGTCAATAACCACACCGCACCACCCAAGGTGGGCATCACTGCACGCGAAAGCGGTACCTATAACGATTTCACCAATATCAACATCGGCGGCATCACGGCCGATGGCAAAGACGGAGTCTCCGAGGTTTCCTACATCCTGCTTGAGGTCATTGAGGAGCTACACATTTTGCAACCGGGTAACTCGGTTCATATCAGCAGCAAAACCCCGGACCGTTTCCTGCATGCGGCCTGCAAGGTGATCCGCCAGGGTCACGGCTACCCGTCGGTCTTTAACCCGGATATTTATGTCACTGAACTGCTCCGGCAGGGAAAATCTCTGCAAGATGCCCGTGAAGGCGGCTGCAGCGGTTGTATCGAGGTCGGCGCATTTGGCAAAGAGGCGTTTCTGCTCACCGGTTATCTCAATGTTCCGAAAGTGCTCGAGATAACCCTAAATAACGGTATCGACCCGGTTACGGGCAACCGTGTGGGAATCGAAAGCGGCGATCCGCGTGAATTCACGAACTATGAGCAACTTTACGACGCATTTAAGCGGCAGCTTGATTTCATCATCGATACCAAGATGCGGGTCAGTAACTACATCGACCGGATGTTCGCCAGGTACGCCCCGGCACCGTTTCTTTCTGTGGTGATCGAAGATTGCATCAGCAATGGCAAGGACTACTACAACGGCGGCCCACGCTACAACACCAACTACATCCAGTGCACGGGCCTGGGAACCACCACGGACAGCCTGTCGGTACTGAAAAAGCACGTCTTTGAAGAGCAGCGCTTCAGCATGGAAAAAATCCTCGATGCGGTGGCGAATAACTTCGAAGGAGAGGAGTTCCTCCGCCAGACGGTGCTTAACAAGACACCGTTCTTTGGTAATGATAATGACTATGCCGATGACATCGCGCTCAGAGTTTATGCTGACCTGCTCGATGCCATCGATGGCAAACCCAATGTAAGGGGTGGAGAGTTTCACCTGAACATGCTCTCGACCACCTGCCATATTTACTTTGGCAAGGTCATGGGCGCCACACCCAATGGCCGGCTGGCCGGTAAATCCATATCCGACGGTACCTCGCCTTCCCACGGTGCCGACACCCATGGCCCTTCCATGGTGATACGTTCATTGACCAAGCTGGATCACACCATGTCCGGTGGCACCCTGCTTAATCAGCGCTTTTTGCCCAGCCTGCTCAAACGGGACGAGGACATCACCAAGTTGGGCCAATTGATCCGCAGCTACTTCACGCTCGGCGGTCATCATATCCAGTTCAATATCGTGGATACCGCGACGCTGAAGGCAGCCCAGAAGTGCCCGGAGGATTACAAGGATCTGCTGGTGCGGATGGCGGGCTACAGTGATTACTTCAATGACATGAATGCCGATTTGCAGCAGGAGGTCATCGAACGCACAGAGAACGAGTCGTTTTGACACAGTTGAAAAACGCCTCCGAAGACTCCCGCGCATCGGCTCAGCCTGCAGAAGCCGACAAGCACGGTGCAGGTGTATTCGATGTAAAGCGTTACGCCATCAATGATGGCCCGGGTATACGCGTAACCATATTCCTCAAGGGCTGCCCGCTTGCCTGCCGTTGGTGCCACAACCCCGAAGGTATTTCCCCCACCGTGCAAAAGATGTACTCCCGGGATAAGTGCATCGGTTGCGGTGAATGCGTCAGTATCTGTCCGATAGAGGCCTGCGAATTAACACCGGACGGAATCGTTACGGATAACAGTATCTGTCTTCGCTGCGAACAATGCGCCGAGGTCTGCCCGGCACTGGCGACCGAAATGTCCGGGCGTTATGAATCAATCGCTGACCTGCTCAAGGTGATTGAGAGTGAGCGTCCGTTTTTTGACCAGTCGGGTGGCGGGGTTACTTTTTCGGGTGGCGAGCCATTGCTTTATCCTGACTTCCTGATAAGGATTCTCGATGCCTGCGGACAGTTAAATATTCACCGCACCATCGACACTGCCGGTCTGGCCAAAACCAAAACACTCCTGAAAGTTGCCAAGCGGACTGATCTTTTTCTTTACGATCTGAAACTGATGGATTCTGAAAAGCACAAACAATGGACCGGTGTCGGTAACAGGCGAATCCTGCAAAACCTGGAAGCCCTTGCAAATACCGGTGCTGACATCCAGATTCGTATCCCGCTGATCAACGGGGTTAACAGTGACGAACAGAACATCAATGCAACCGCCGAATTCATTGCTGCTTTACCCGGTCCCCGTAAATCTGTCAGACTTTTGCCCTATCACAATATGGCAGCGGGTAAAGCCGCCAAGCTTGGTCAGGAGTACGACCCCGGCATCATGGCGGAACCCAGTGAAGAGGAACTGCTGCGAATTATTGACCAGTTTGCTGCGGTCGGTTTAACCGCGAGTGTTGGGGGTTGAGTGGGATCGTTCTGCTGCTTGTGTCCAATTCGGGCATGACGCGCGAGATTTTTGAACTGATCGAGCTGTCCAGGAGACATAAAATCGAATCCTGGTGCTTCGCTCGGGGCCTCCTCTCAGACTTTTGCCAATCCGAGACTAGTCGCAACATCATTCAGTTTCCGATCAACCGTCCACAAACGGGACGGACTCGATAATGACACGCTTGCAAGCAGGTGTGCATCGACATAACCAATCCCGCGACCCATTAAGTTGTTATGTTCGATAAAGAACAACACCTCCTGATCATCGGCCAGCCTGCTAGCCGGCAAATCGTCAAGCAAGTTGAGAATTCGGCTCCGGTTGTGAAGGTTTCCACATGCCAACTCTCCAATCACAAATGGATGAATGAGCACAGCCGAATTCAAAAGCAGTGAATTTAGCAGAGTGCTCCCCTTGCGAAGGTGATTTATCCATACTGATGTGTCGACCAGAATCATGCATCCGCCGCCCTACGGCGCGACGCGTTGGTTAGCTGCGGTTCTGAACCTCCCAGTGCGGCCAGGCGACGGGCCGACTCCTGTTCGATCAGCGCCTTCAAACCAGCTCGAAGCAAAGCCGCTTTCTCTTCAATACCTGTGAGCTTCTGAGCAGCCTTCATCAACTCATCGTCAATATTTACGGTTGTTCGCATGATTGTGTCCTGACTCTTGAATTACATCATATTATACATCATATGATGCCATTTATGATGTCAGTGGTTGCTATAATAAATGTAGGAAATTTCAGTTTTGACTCGTAGAAAGCGGGGTTTGTAATTTCCGGGAGGGATTGACTCGGGCCCTGGTGCTGCGCACCGGGTTCTGAATCTTACCGACCTCTTCGGCAGATACAAAAAAACCCCGCGATGCGGGGCTTTTTTGTATCTGGCGGAGAGGGAGGGATTCGAACCCTCGATGGGCTTTTGACCCATACTCCCTTAGCAGGGGAGCGCCTTCAGCCGCTCGGCCACCTCTCCTAAAACTATCATTGTCACGTTGTCGATTATTAGTCGTTTTCGCTCCCCTGGGAGCGCGTTATTCCGGGCCTCCTGCCCTCCACCCCTTCGGGGCCGTCTTCGCTTCGCTTCGACGTTCTAATTCACTCATTGAGCAAGGATGCTCAGGTGCCGTGTAGCACATGGAAGTGCGTGAACGGCCCCGGCGAATTAGTCAGCCGCTCGGCCACCTCTCCTAATACTATCGTTATGTCATCGATTTTTTCCGGAATTTTAAGATCAAAAAAACCGGGATGCGAAGCATACCGGTTCATTGTTTCGGGGTAAAGAAATAAAGTAAATTACTTGCGGCCGTGAGTACCGTCCAGATCTTCCCGTTCTTGAAGAATGCGCTGAAAAATTTCTTCGCGATGCACTTGCACTTCAGGCGGCGCATCGATACCGATGCGAATCTGGTTACCCTTTACACCTAACACGGTGATTGTCACATTTTCTCCAATTACGAGCTTTTCCCCAACTCGTCTTGTAAGTATTAGCATGCGTACCTTTCCTTGGTGTCGGGTCTGTTGGAGCACCTTATCCCTGTTCTTTTTGTAAGTCCATACCCCTCAAGGACTTCTAATTCTTCAATTTAAGTTCAAGTCTGTTCAGCTACCCAAGCCGATACGGAGGATAACGCATTATCCACCAAATCAGGACGGTTGCCTCCTGCCTGGGCAAAATCGGGACGCCCCCCCCCTTTACCACCAACTTGACTCGCCACAAAGTTTACCAGATTTCCTGCCTTTATCCGAGTGGTTAGATCTTTACTTACACCTACGGCAATTCTGACCTTGTCACCATCGACGCTGGACAGCACGACAACTGCGCTACCCAGGCGGTCTTTCAGGTGATCAACACTATCTCTCAGATCGCCCGCATCGAGGTCATCCATGCGAGCTGAAAGAACCTTTATACCATTGATTTCACTTACATTATCAAGCAGACTATCGCTACCGGAGCTGGCTATACTGGACTTTAACGCAGCCAGTTCCTTTTCCAGTTGATGACTGCGTTCCAACATCTGTTTCATGCGTGACGGAGTTGCTTCCTGACTCACTTTCAGGGTATGAGCAACGGCCTGAAGTTGCCTTTCCATACGCTGAATGTGTTCAACTGCTGCCTCACCGGCCACGGCCATGACGCGACGAACACCGGAACCAATGGCGGATTCGGACACAATTTTAAATTGCCCGATCTCGCCTACCCTGCCGACATGCGTGCCGCCACAAAGCTCGGTAGATAAATCGCCGAAACGTAAAACCCTTACCTTGTCGCCATATTTTTCACCAAATAAGGCCATCGCGCCGGTTTTCAAGGCATCATCAAAACTCATCACTTCGGAAACTGACAGGGGATTAACCCGGATCGCGTTGTTAACATGACGTTCAATCTGTTGTAATTCTTCCACGCTGAGTTGCCTGGGGTGGGAAAAATCGAAACGCGTATAGTCGGGCGCAACCAGCGAACCTTTTTGTTCAACATGGGTTCCGAGAATATCCCGCAGAGCACGATGCATTAAGTGGGTAGCGGAATGGTGGATGACAATCGCCTGCCGCCTGTCAGCATCCACCTGTGCGGAAACCTGTTGACCCGGTTTCAATTGACCGGCGCTCATCCGCCCGATGTGACCAAAGAACGTACCACCCAACTTGATGGTGTCTTCCACTTCAAACCTTGCATTTCCAGCACTGATGAAGCCCGTATCACCCACCTGGCCACCGGACTCGGCATAAAATGGTGTCTGGTCTAAAACCAGGACCGCCGAGTCACCTTCCTGAAGCTGATCAACCAGTTGGCCATCGACAAGGATACCGGCAATCACGGCCTCATCCGTTGAAAGCTCCTCATAACCGAGAAAGCGCGTGACCGGGAATGTTTTGACGGCCTCTGCCGATAACTGATCCTTGTGTTGGAACTGACCGGCGGTGCGGCCTCGTGCACGCTGTTTCTCCATTTCGATATCAAAACCTTCAAGATCGACTTCCAGATCGTTCTCACGGGCAATATCCTGGGTCAGGTCCAGCGGAAAACCATAGGTATCGTAAAGTGTAAAAGCAATTTCACCGTCAATTTTGCCGTTTGCGGCAGACGCTTTTTCCATTACGCTCTGTAGCAAACCCAAACCCTTGTCCAGGGTCGTTGCAAAACGTTTTTCTTCATCCTCCAGCGTGGTGGTGATATGTGCCTGCTGTTTTACAAGTGACGGGTATGCAGTACCCATCTGTTCCACCAGCGGGGCTGTCATACCGGCAAAAAACGGGTCTTTCTGTCCAAGCTTGAACCCATGCCGTATCGCACGCCGGATGATACGCCGTAAGACATATCCGCGGCCCTCGTTGGATGGCAGTACACCATCTGCAATCAGGAAAGCACAGGCGCGGATGTGGTCGGCGATGACATTCAGGGAGTTGTTGGATAAATCGGTGCTGTTGGTCAGTCGGGCCGCAGCATTGATCAGGGCCTGGAAAAGGTCGGTCTCGTAATTGCTGTGAACACCTTGCAGCACTGCTGATAGCCGCTCAAGCCCCATACCGGTATCCACACAGGGTTTGGGCAATGGTTGCAGGATTCCGTCGGAGGAACGGTCGAACTGCATGAAGACCAGGTTCCAGATTTCAACATAGCGGCCACCATCTTCATCCTCGGAGCCGGGCAAGCCACCCTCGTAATCCGGGCCATGGTCATAAAAGATCTCGCTACAGGGGCCACAGGGGCCGGTATCACCCATGGCCCAGAAATTATCGCTCTCGTAGGCTGTGCCCCCCGGCTTATCTCCAATACGGATCACGCGTTCGTCTGCAAGCCCGATATCATTTGTCCAGATGTCAAATGCCTCGTCATCGGTTTGATAAACAGTAATCCACAAGCGATCTTTATCAAGACCAAAGTCTTCCGTCAGCAGGCTCCAGGCATAGCGGATCGCGTCCTTTTTAAAGTAGTCACCAAAACTGAAGTTTCCCAGCATTTCGAAAAACGTGTGGTGACGGGCGGTATAACCCACCTGATCGAGATCATTATGTTTACCACCCGCGCGAACGCATTTTTGCGAGGTGGCCGCACGTGGGTTCACACGCTTCTCGGCGCCGAGAAACACATCCTTGAACTGGTTCATACCCGCATTGGTAAAAAGCAATGTCGGGTCATCTGCCGGCACCAGTGAACTGGAAGCCACTACCTCATGTTGCCTGGCGGTAAAAAAGTCCAGGAAGGCCTGGCGAATTTCAGCTGTTGTTTTCAATATGTCCTGCCTTAAAACGGTAATACGCTGCCTGCGCGTAACGGGGGTGCAAGTTTACAGAAACATAGCTGATGAAGGAATCAATCTGATGAATTTAAACGATCAAGGGCAACATTCGCCTGCTCGTGGGTAAAACCCCGGTTCATAAGACTTCGATGAATCTTTGCCCGCCCCGCATAATCCAACTCGCCGTGGCATCGTTTTTCTGCCCATTGCGATGCACTGTCAAACCAGGTTTCCTGCTCAACGGGCATCGCCTCTCCAATCAGAGAGTCCGAAACACCCAGGCTTCGCAGTTCACCACGGATTTTCAATGGCCCGAACAGACGGCGAATTCGCGTACGGACATACATCTCGGTGAATCGCTGATCGGAAACCAGGTTTTCATCGGCCAGGTCAGCAACGACCTTTTCAGCGATTACCGGGTCGGAACCGCGCTGGATGAGTTTTTTCCTGAGTTCCTCCATACCGTACTCGCGGCGCGTGAGATAACGCACCGCGATATCATGGGTTTCGGACTCTGTTAATTCACGCGCAGTCTTGCCACGCAAAGCAAATACCCCCGATCTAGGCTTCTACGGATTTTGGAGGCTCCACCCTGGGTTCATTCTTCGGCAGTAACAGGGCACGTAACCGGCTCTCGATATCCGCTGCCATTTCAGGGTGTTCTTCCAGGAAGGCACGGACGTTTTCTTTACCCTGGCCAATCCTGTCTTTCTCATAGCTGTACCAGGCACCGGCTTTTTCGACGATACCGTTGGCAACACCAAGATCGATCAGCTCACCCAACTTGGAAATGCCTTTGCCATAAAGTATTTCGAATTCTGCCTGCCTGAAAGGAGGCGCCATCTTGTTTTTGACTACCTTGACCCGGGTCTGGTTACCGATCACTTCATCACCCTTCTTGATCGCGCCGATACGGCGGATATCAAGACGTACCGATGAGTAGAACTTGAGTGCATTACCACCCGTGGTGGTTTCGGGGCTGCCAAACATTACACCGATCTTCATACGAATCTGGTTGATGAAGACCACCATGCAACCGGAACGCTGTATATTGGCTGTGAGTTTGCGTAAGGCCTGTGACATCAGGCGTGCCTGTAAACCGACATGACGGTCGCCCATTTCACCTTCAATTTCGGCCTTGGGTGTCAGTGCTGCTACAGAATCTATAACCACGATATCAACAGCACCGGAACGCACCAGCATATCGGTGATCTCCAGTGCCTGCTCGCCGGTATCCGGTTGTGAAACCAGCAGGTCTTCTACATTTACACCCAGGTTTTCAGCGTACTGTGGATCGAGTGCGTGTTCCGCGTCAACAAACGCCGCCGTACCACCAATTTTTTGCGCTTCTGCAATCACTTGCAATGTCAGCGTGGTTTTGCCGCTCGATTCAGGACCATAGATTTCAATGACACGCCCACGAGGCAAACCGCCAATACCGAGTGCCACGTCGATCGCCAGGGAACCGGATGAAACCACGTCAACATTTCGCTGTGGAGAGCCATCACCCATACGCATGATTGCGCCCTTTCCGAATTGTTTTTCAATCTGGGATAGCGCTGCTGTCAACGCCTGCTTCTTGTTGTTATCCAACTGGTCCTCTCCTCTAAGAAATATTAGTTTTCAACTCTGGGGGACATTATGACACAGGCATGTCAGCGTCTTAAGTCCCGTTTCGGTCAGCACTGCAAATTCCTACAATCATCATCGGAAATTTGCTTCCAACCCTCTATAAAATGGTCCCCGCGTACTAACCGGGGTTATGTGATTGGGTGTAGTTTGCAACAGCATATTCTCAAATTGCGATAATCTGAAATAAACAGTGAAATAAAATCAGGTTTTTACACCGATACGCGAAATGATGCCCTGCAGGGCATGCAATACCGTCTGCTGACGCACAGATCTTCTATCACCTTCAAATACTGTTGCATCACAAACTGCGGGTTGATCACCGATGCACCAGCCAAAATGCACCAAGCCGACCGGTTTACCGGGCATACCGCCACCCGGGCCCGCGATACCCGTTGCTGAAACTACTACGGCGGCTTTTGAGAGCCGCTTGGCTCCGGTCGCCATTTGCCATGCAATCTCTTCGCTGACTGCACCATGTTTCACCAGGTCGTCATGTGATACACCCAGCATCTGTTCTTTCGCCCGGTAGCTGTAGGTCACATAGGCCCGGTCAAACCACTCAGAACTACCCGCCACATCCGTGCAGCATTTGGCGATCCAACCACCTGTGCAAGATTCAGCCGTGGCCATACGCCAGCTGCGCGCGGTCAATAGCGCCGCTATCTTGGCAAGCGCGTGATCAATTTCTATTTCAAATTTCGGCATTCGTCCGTTTTCAGCCTACAGCAAGGGGTTAATTGTTTCTCCAACTTAAACAGGCCATATTTACTCACCCGCAACTTACCAAGTTACACTTTCAGCGATGTCATCTCCAGCCGTTTCAGAACAAAGCTTGCACACACCCCAGATGCGGCAGTAGCAGAATGCTATTTTATCAAGCCAAGCGCACTGGTTGACGCGCATTCGGGGCTGAGCCCCTTCCACATGCCATTTCATGTATTAGAATGAACTGATGCACGAGCAGAAAATATCACTCAAACTTCTTAGCCTGGAACATATACCACAGGAAAGCTGGAAACTCTTGAGAGAAGGCGTAAATTCCGTCAAGTCAGCACTTCATACACCCTGCCTGGCCACCGTCGGCGAATATGGTCCGTCTCTGCGCACGGTGGTTCTTCGTTATTGTGATGAGGAGCAGCGCATACTCGCCTGCCACACTGATTTCCGGTCAGCCAAGATACGTGAGGCCGAAGCAGATCCGCGCGCAAGCTGGTTGTTTTATGATCCTGAGCGAAAACTGCAACTGCGCCTGGCCGGACAGCTAAGTATTCACGTCGATGATGATTTCGCCGACAGTCGCTGGCGCGAAACCACGGCCATGGGCCGCGCATGCTATAACACTGCATCCGGATCCGGTCGGCACGTGTCCCAGCCTGCCAGCGCACCGGGCTGCATCAGTGACGAAAAAGAGGCGCGTATGGCACGCAGCCAATTTGCCGTTATCGCCTGCAAAATCGAGTTCCTGGATTGGCTGCTACTGTCCGCCAAAGGACACCGCCGCGCGCAGTTTCACTGGCGGGCAGACAACCAGGAAGCATCGTGGGTAACTCCTTGATCCAATAAGTGACCTTTCAGCCGGCTCCATAGTTGTGTGAATGTCCCCTCTTCGAGGGTCGTCTGAAGCTGCACACAGGCCTTCGGCATCGAATGGGAATTGCCAATCTTACCCACCTTGAATTGGAAAACGTAATAACCCGAACTTTGCACCAGTCGGCACCGGCTGTTCCGGCTAGACCTGGCAGACGGGACAGAAATACAGGCGGCGACCGGAAAAGTTCTTACGCTGGATGCCTGTGCCACAGGCAAAGCAGGGTTTCGATGCGCGCGCAAAAACCCAGAACCTTTCAGTTTTCTTGCGGCCCGGTCCCTGTGTTAGTGTCCTGCCGCCGGTGCGATAGGAACGGCGACACATCCTGATAGTCTCCTGAGCAAGGCGGCTCTTGCCTTCCAGCTCGATATCGACAGGGCGACGCGAGGGGTGCAGACCGGCTCCAAACAGTATCTCCGAACGGAGATAATTGCCCAAACCGGCGAGAAAAGACTGGTCCAGGTAGAGCGCCGCCAGGCTCCGCCTCATGAAACGCTGCTGATCCAGCCGCTGGGTGATGACGTCTGTAGCAAGACCCTCATCCAGCACATCCGGCCCCAGCCGTGACAGGAATGGGTGTAACTGTACTTGCCCCGGGGTCAAAACCGATATATCCGACGCGCTGTAGAGCAGAGCGCTGTGGGAGTTCGTGTGGAGCGCGACGCGCAGGCTACGCCGGGTGTCGGGCAACTCACCCCGCTTTACAATAAACCACCGCCCATAGAGTTGATTGTGGCTGTACAAAGTGAGTTCATTATCAAAACGCGTTAGCATGGCTTTGCCGCGGGTGTCGACCGCCTCGACCACTGATCCCGTGAGCCGTTCTTCAAAGGGCTGAAGCTCTGGAAAAGCAAAGCAAGCCTTTTTGATTGAATGTCCGACAAGGACGTTCGCGATCCGGTCTGCCGCGCGGCGGATTTCAGGCCCTTCAGGCATCGGCCCGCCGCATACCACGGCAACGCCGGGAACAATACTTGACTTCATCCCAGCTCGAAGACCACTTCCTGCGCCAACTGAAAGGCCGCTTGCAAGTAGCACAGATCTTTACCGGAAGGTATGGTTTGTTATGCATGAGAATAGAAGTAAAATATTTATACAATAATTATACATTATAGCATTTCAAATGTACCAGGGTCTAAATACTTTTACAAAAATAGAAAAATTTGATCGTTCAGGACGGCTAATGAGCCTTTGCCATCAAACTTTCAATGCAATTCAACCGTGACCTGTAACCGTGGGTTGATATTAATCTGAGCCAGTTCATTAGAAAACTTTATCCGGCCCGATATATTCACCCTCAGCTACCTAAGTTCACGCTCCACGATGTCATCTCCAGCCGATTCAGAACAAGCTTCACACACTCCGCTGATGCAGCATTAGTGGCGGGTTCCCTTATAATTAATCTGTTAGAGATATAAATCGCATTTTAATCACCCAAGTACCGCTTTTTTGATACCGGACTGTTGGCTTTTATGCTTGGCATTGAGAAGGCCAGCCAGGTCAGTAGAGGCCCCAATTAATCTAGCTCTCGTGCTCCAGGTATTCCCTGATATGGCCACCCGGATCGCCATGGCCTCTAAAAGGGGACGGGGCAAATTTAGCCATGGTTAATCTGCTCCGTCCCTTTTTCCGGAAGCATCTATATCTTCTATACTACCCGCATGCATCAATCTAGTAACCCAAGCCCCGGAGGTGTTCCAATGAGCCGAATAGCCTTATGTCTGGTCATCAGCCTGCTCACCTGCAACGCTGCCAGCGCTGCCGCAGTATCGTTCACGGGACGTATCCTGGAAGTAGCGCAAGACAGTGGCGGAGTATTCACGGGAACCACCATCAACACCGAGTTCAGTGCCAGTCTCACCTACCCCGATGTTGGCGGCGCCTCGACCATCAACGAGCCTGATGAAGCGGACTATGAGGTGGTCGGCAACCACTCGCTTAATCAGGGCCCGACCGTCGTTACCGGCAATGAAGTCAATGTCAACATTCAGGATAACCATCCGCTAGATCAGGAGGAGGCCGACTTTATCAATTCGCTGCTGAATCCGGTTCCGCCGATCACCGTCGGCACCCCCGTTGATACCTGGACGATCGGCGGGCTGCAACTCGGCGCCTTCGAAAATGACCCAACTCCAGGAGATGGAGACGACACTGAACTACTGTACAGCGGGGTTGGGTACGAATTCTCACTGCTGTCGCTTGATGACACGCTCTTCGATGATCTGAGCTATCGACCCGTACCACCCGCATTCGACCAGGTTGACCTGCGTGTGTTCGTGGTCCGCGAAGCCGACGACGCCGGAAATCTTATCTTCGAAGCGATTGGCATCATCGATCAGATAATCCCGAATCAGATTTTCGCCAATGATTTCGAGAACTAACGTCTCTGGACACTTGCTGAGCACCTGGTCACGTATGAATTGAGATTTCTTAGGGAGGGAGGTGGCTGTCTCAGTTCTTGTTCCTATCTGAATTGGTGGTTGAAGATTCATTTTAGATTTGATGGGTTAACATAAGGTCAACATGTCTGCAGTCATGCTATTTCGTATTCTCCATATTATTTGGGCTATTCTTTGCGTAGTTGCTTGTGTGATTCTCGTTACCTCAAAGGGTGGGCATCCTCCTGGAATTATATTATTACCCATTGCAATTATATTTTGGGTTGTTGGGCATGTTCTTCTTTGGATTATTTCTAAATTATTTGCGCGGGGTAAGAAGTTAGAAGTACGTACAGAGACTGATGAAAAAAAATGGCCATTGTCTTTAATTATTCTCGCGGTGTTCTTAGGAGGGGTATTTATCTTTGGATTCATGGCTATCATTTTGTTTATGGTGTTAGAAAATGATTGGCTAAGTGGTATGCCAGTAATACTTGCCCTCTGGTTGCCGCCTTCGTTGTGTTTTCTAGGAATTTTGTTACACCAATCCTGGTCACGAGTATTAGCGGGTTGGGGATTTATTGCTGTGGCTATGATTATTTTATATCAACTTGTCGAACATACTTTGCGAAATAATACAGCCTCAGTTACTGAATGGGTCATTGCAATTGCAATTCTTATATTGAATTTACTTATTGGGCAACATATTTTACGTTCTCCTAAAATAAAAGCATTTTATGCAGAATAGGAATATATACGAAGGGCCTAAAAGCGGGCCTAAAAGGGGACGGGCCAGATTAACCACGGCTAAATTTGCCCCGTCCCCTTTTTTACCCCCTTTTCCGCTCGCTTTTCCACTTTTTCAAGGTGAAATCAAGGCAGTAACTTCTCTAGCAGCGCCAAGCCATCTTCGCTTGCAGATTTTCCTCGCTTTAGTGCACGCGTGCTTCATTCTTCCCCGCCAAGAAAGCCAAAGATATGCAAAAGGCTTGTAAACAGGTTATAGATAGATACAAACAATGTGACCGTGGCAAGGATGTAGTTGGTCTCACCGCCCCGCACAATGTTCTGGGTCTCGAACATGATCAGGCCGCTCATCAGGAGTACAAACACGGCGGATACCGCAAGGGACAATGCAGGTAACTGGAAGAATATTGCCGCGAGACCCATGCCAAAGGCGGTGAGAATGCCGATCATCAGAAAAGAACCCCAATTCGCTGTGTTAACAGCACCCGCACTGCGGGCGTACCATGAAAGGCCCACGAAGGTCACAGCGGTAACACCCATGGTCGTTGCGACCAACTGGGGTCCATTTGCCAAACCCAGGTAGTGACCGATAACCGGGCCGAGGGTGTAACCCATGAATCCCGTGAGTGCGAATACAGAGACCAGGCCCCAGCCACTGTTGCGCAATTTGTAGGTTAAGAAAAGCAATCCAAAATAGCCGGCAAGCGTCAGTAAAATGCCGGGGGCCGGAAGACTCATTGCTATGCTTGCACTCGCAACCACCGCCGAGAAGAACAGGGTTGCGGACAAGAGCCGGTAGGTGTCACGCAGGACCTTATTGACCGTGAAAGATCCGATTTCCGGGATTGACGGAGTACTTCGCTTGCTGATATCTGAATACATCTCCTAGACCTCCTGTAATTGTCTGCTACATTATGATATCTTCTTTATTTATCAGGTCTATTCGAATTCTTCTGTTGAATTCAACGGTTTTACCGATGTAAAATTTTGCCGATGCGTCATCTAAACTACAACCACCTGCTGTATTTCTGGACAGTCGCAAAAGAAGGCAGTATCGCCAAGGCGGCCCACAGTCTTCATCTCACACCCCAGACGATCAGCGGGCAGATCAAGCTACTCGAGGAATCGGTGGGCGAAGCGCTGTTTAGCAGGGTTGGCCGGGGCCTCGCCATGACTGAAACCGGTCATTTGGTCTACCAGTATGCGGATGAAATTTTCACCGTGGGCGCAGAACTCACGTCCCGTGTAAAAACCGGCCGTATCATCCTCCCCGCGGTGCTCTCTGTTGGTGTCGTGAATTCTATTCCGAAGCTGGTCGCATCGCATGTATTGCAGCCGGTACTGGAATCGGAAACATCCACCAGGCTGGTATGTCATGAGGGGGGGCTCGAAGCCCTGCTGGGAGACCTCGCGCTGCACAAGCTTGACATGGTGCTATCTGACCGGCCCATCCCCCCGGGGCTTTCAGTCAAGGCATTTAGCCATGCGCTGGGATCAAGCGAAATCGCCCTGTTTGTAAGCAAGGACAACACCATTGAGTACGATCAGGATTTTCCGCAATCTCTGCACAAGGCGCCGATACTGATGCCCACGATGGATAACCCCATCAGGCGGGCACTCGATGACTGGTTTGACCGCCAGGGTATTTCACCGACCATCGTGGCCGAGTTTGAGGATAGTGCCCTGATGAAGGCGTTCGGTGAAGCCGCCAATGGTATATTTCCAGCACCTGCGGCCATCAGCGATGAGGTGGAACGTATGTACCGGTGCCGCCGCATCGGACCGGCCATTGCGGTGGAGGAGAGCTACTATGCCATTTCCCCCGAGCGTAAGCTGAAGCACCCCGCCGTGCTGAAGATCATCGAAAACGCCAGGAGCGAGCTGTTACTGCGCTGATGCGCCAGCCCTCTCTGCAGTTTTGTTAAGAGCCACATCGACGTTTGGGTCAATCAGCACCGGTGTTCACTTAAATCGTATTCCTGTCTTCTGTTTACATGCCTGCAGGCTCATCCTCACTTCGTAAAATCCTGATCCAGGCCTCGGATATTTCGAATTTTATATTACGTTCCGACATGTAATATGAAACTCAAATCCCAAAGGAGCAACATGATGCGAATCTATTTACAGACCCACGGTTTTGAGCTGACTTCCGAAATTGATGCGCATGTCCGAAAACAACTGGAGCGCAATCTTGCCAGGTCGAAACAGCACATCGTCGCTGTGGATGTCTTTCTTGGCGATATCAATGGTCCAAAGGGTGGCGCAGACAAAAAGGCATTGGTGTGTGTTCAGCTGAATTCCCGCCTGGCAGTTAGCCTGGAGGCGGTTCACGCCGATTTGTATGCGGCCATTGCGCTTGCCGCCCGCAAGGCGAAGCGCGCTGTCAAGCGATCCGTGCGCAAGCACAAACGTATTGAAAAGTCAGATTTGCGTAAGTTGCGCCAGGCTGCCGGGGAGTTCCAGACAGGTTGATCCAGACGGTTTAGGAAGCAGGTTTAGCGGCACCCCGCTCAGCGGGGAATGCGACAGTGAAGTGATAGTAAAGACAGCGAGGGTTCATGTGAGGTAATGTAGGCTGATATTGATTAAGATGTAACAGCAGGTCTTTCACGGTCACCTTTTCAGCAGGCATGTTTACATGGAACTCATTGTTTTCGATCTGGATGGCACGCTGCTCGACAGCGGCGGATCAATATCGGATTACACCCGCGATACACTGGCTGCCTTAGCACACCGGGGCGTAGCCTATACCGTTGCCACGGGCCGCACGCTGCACGCGTCGAGAGACTTGTTGGCACCCCATGGCTTCCATCTGCCACAGGTTTACAAGAATGGCGTGATGATCTGGTATCCCGGTACCGATGAGTATTCCCACCAGAACTACCTTGCGCACCGGGAGATTGAGCACGTCTTGCAGGCTGTTATGGCCGAAGGCCTGGCGCCTTTCGTGTTCACACTGCAGTCGGGAAACCGGCATGTTATTTACCATACCCCTTTAAAAAATGAAGTTGAGACCAGGCTGGCGGCATTGTATGAAAAGAACGATGACATCACGGTTTTACCGGCTGAAAATTTACCAGTCGATGCGGAAATTACAAACATCAGCGCCATTGGCTCGTCCGGCGCTATAGCCGGTATCGAGAATCTCATCCATGCAGAGCCCCATTTGGTGGCCTACTCGGGCGCGGCCTGGGAGGGTGACGGCTGGTGCTGGATTGATATACACCACAGTGATGCCAGCAAGGGTGGTGCGATTGAAACGCTTCGGCGACAGTTGCAGGCAAGACGCGTGGTTTGCTTTGGTGACAGCGACAATGACCTGAGTATGTTTGCGCAGGCCGATGAAAGTTATGCGCCGGATAACGCTTCTCCACACATCAAGAAAGCCGCGACTGCGGTCATCGGCCACCATGACGAAGACGGAATCGCGCGCTTTCTGAGGCACCGGTTCCAAATAGATTCATGAAGGGCCTAAAAGGGGACGGGGCAGATTAACCACGGCTAATTTTGCCGCGTCCCCTTCCCCGCATTAGGTGGCTTAATAAATGAGTACGATATAGTCTCCCACAGCTTCCTGCGTTACACTTTCCCCGATGTCATCACCAGCCGTTTCCAAATAGGCTTCCCACACACCGCTGATGCAGCATTAGTAGCGTCTTCCCTGTAAATCATTCAGTTAGAATGCTTTTCTTTTTTTTCCTCTTAATCCCGAAGTGACTTTGCTTGAAGCAGCAGAGTCAGGGACTCAACATGTCAAGTGGGTGATTTCATAATCACCTCAATCGATAACAACTCCGGATCCTGGGCAGTATGCCATATACGCAGAACAGACAACGTTGAACCATCATGCTCATAATAGATGACATATCGATCAACAGGAAATGATCGGACACCCTCTGCAATGTCCGGTCTGCCCACACCCATATCGGGTTGGCTTGCAATCAATTCACAGATTGCCTGTACTTTTGAAATGTATTCATCGGCTCTGTCATTACCGCCGTCATCAGCAACCTGCAGCCAGACCTCAA
>Ga0316201_10001103_pt1 | contig 17491 bp, 13 predicted proteins | sample CS6wburrow_MG_FD_204516 | JGI IMG/M metagenome (GOLD analysis project Ga0316201, IMG submission 204516) | Coastal sediment microbial communities from Delaware Bay, Delaware, United States - CS-6 worm burrow | ecosystem: Environmental > Aquatic > Marine > Coastal > Sediment | place: USA... | reverse complement strand
CTACTGGAGCCGCGGCCGCGCCAAGATCAAGCTCGGCATCGCCAAGGGCAAGAAGGCCCACGACAAGCGCGCCAGCACCAAGGATCGGGACTGGAAACGCGACCAGGCACGCATGCTCAAATCCTCATAGCACCCAGGACTCGCGAATGTCGCATCCCGCTAAATCGATGACATGATGAAGACCAATCCTAAACCTCGTAAATTCACTCAGGTCCTCGAATCCCTCTCAACGGCAACCGCTGGCATCACTTTCGACTGACTGGGTGGCCTGCGGCTTCCCGAAAAAGGACCAATTTTCAATAAACACAACTCTTAAAAACAGCATGATTGTCTTCGCTGCTCGCATCCATAATCTAACAAGCCGTTTCTGTTAGAACCGATAAATCAGCCAACCAATTACTCGACATTGTCGAAGAATCACATTTTGCCCGATATTCCACCATGGCCTTATTAGCGGCCTCCTCCAAAATCTACAGCTGGCGCTGGGGAAGATTCTCAAAACTGTATTTTTCAGGGATGAAAATCCAAGCGCCCATGGATGGGTTCACAGCGTATTTTGAGAATCTTCTCCAGCGCTAACCTGGGAGGCAATTTCGGTTCGTAAAAATCGAGGATTGTAAGCGGTGGATATCCGGGGTTACTTCCAGGCAGGGTTGTCGTGCTGGGTGGCGAGAAATTCGATGTATTCCTGGTTGGCCTGGCGTGCGGCTTCGTCGACCTGCCACAACGGCAGGGGCTGCCCGGATTCGATACGCTGCACTTCGGCCGGCTGGTGGGGCGCATCATCACCCTGCCCTGCATCCAGCCCCAGGCTGGTCTGGCCTCCGGTCATCGCCAGGTAGACATCGGCCAGAATACGCGCGTCGAGCAATGCGCCATGCAAGCTGCGATGACTGTTATCGATGCCGTAACGCTTGCACAACGCATCGAGATTATTTTTTTGGCCAGGGTGTTTTTGGCGCGCCAGGGTTAGCGTGTCGAGAATCCTGCAGCTCTCCTTGAGCGGCGTCGGCGTGGGCTCCAGCAATGCCAGTTCGTTGTCCAGGAAACCAACATCGAAAGGCGCGTTATGAATCACAAGCTCGGCGCCTGCGACATAGGACAGAAAATCCTCGGCGAGTTCGGCAAAGCGGGACTTGTCCTGCAGGAAATCGCGGCTGATGCCGTGCACCTCGAAAGCGCCACTATCGATTTCGCGCTCCGGGTTGATGTAATGGTGCCAATGGTTGCCGGTGACGCGACGATTTATCAGCTCGATACAGCCGATCTCGATTATTCGATGTCCCTGGCTTACTTCAAGTCCGGTAGTTTCCGTGTCCAGCACAATCTGCCTCACGCTGACATCTCCGCGTCGATGGCTTCGTTTGCCAGTTTATCGGCGAGCTCGTTACCCTCGTTGCCGGAATGACCTTTCACCCATTTCCAGTCGACCGCGTGGCTGGCAACCTCCTGATCCAGCTGTTGCCACAGATCGTAGTTCTTTACCGGCTTCCTGGCCGCGGTCTTCCAGCCGTTACGTTTCCAGTTTGAGATCCATTCGCTGATTCCCTGCATCACATACTTCGAGTCGGTATTGATTTCCACCTCGCAGGCTCGATTCAACGCCCGCAGACCTTCGATTACCGCGGTCAGCTCCATTCGGTTATTGGTGGTTTCCGGGTCGTAGCCACGCAGGGTCTTGCGGCTTTGCTGATAACTAAGCACCACTCCCCAGCCACCCGGCCCGGGGTTTCCTCGACAGGCGCCATCGGTGTACATCACGACCTTGTTGCTCATTCGGGACTCAACGATCGTATTTCATGTTGCGACCAACGCTGGGGCGGACAACTTTCCCGGGCAATATCTTGCGCGTCACCCAGCGATGGCGCACCGGGGTCAGGGGTGAGATATTCTTGCTGTAAACCAGCAGGTTGAGCGCGCCCAGACCCGGCAACCAGCTGCGTGTTCCCTTCTCCAACCAGGTCAGATGCCGCGTAATCGACAATTTTTGAATCGGCGGCAAATACCCGACGCGAAAACATCGATCCTGGTCGAATCCGAGCAGGCGCATCCAGTCGTCAATACGCCCGGCGGTATAGAAGTGCCCCTTGAAAGGAACATGTTCGAGCCAGGACTGGAAAAAATTACGTATTCCCCAGAGCGACATCGGGTTGAAATCAATAATGATCAGTTTGCCTTCCGGGATCAGGATCCGAAACGCTTCCCGCAATACCGCGTGCGGTTCGCTGGTATTAGACAGGTGGTGCATCAGAACTACCAGGTCAACACTGTCGGATGCAACCGGCAGCATCGATGGATTGGCTTGCACTTTTGCCGTGGATTCCAGGTCATCGAGGGTAAACTGATGTTTAACCCGGCAGCTTTGCAGCAGCCGCTCCGCCATTGCAGGACAACCGATCTGCAGCGAATAATAGCCAAATGTAGTGGACAGGATAGGACTAATCCGTTCTTCCAGTTCACTGAACAATATTTGACCAGTTTCTCCAAGGTACCAGTCGTCTATCGCGGCAAATCGTTTTTTTTCAGTAGCTTGTGGCCAAAATCTCATTTGAAACTTACGAATCCGGGGTTACACTCTATATATTCTAGCCACTAAGGCCGATCGATACTAATGTTTCTCAAGCAAATCCCCCGCTCCGGGGACTGGAATATAATTGCCGCTTCAATCGTTCTGCTCGCACTCGCCGGATGTGCCAACCTGGGCAAAGCTCCGGGCAGCGAAAAAGAAGCCACTGCGGCGGTTGCGGTACCGCTGAAGACCGCGGCATCCGAAACAGAGGCTAGCGTCACTGAACTCCTGGATGTGGACGATTCTGCCGCCACGGAAGTCGCTTCGACCGATGAAAACCAGGTTTCCGAACGGAACCTCGAAACCGCCTCCCTCGCGCCGGCAGCATTGGTTCCGCCTGATCTGGATATCGAATTCGAGGTGGAACAGGCATCGTTGGCGCTAAAGAAACAACAGCGGGACGAAGCGGCCGCGGTGGCGGCGATCAAGGCCTCGATAAGGGAGACGCGGCAGAAGCATAACGCCTGGTATCGGCTGCAAACCGGAATGCAGTTGTCTGCGGTAGATAATGCTAGGGTCGCGGCACAACTCAAATGGTATCTCGATCATCCCGGTTACCTGCAACGCGTAATGGAACGTGCACGTCCGATCCTGCCGTTTGTGCTGGACGAACTGGAACAGCGCAACCTGCCTAGCGAACTTGCCCTGTTGCCCATTGTCGAATCCGCCTACCAGGCTTTCGCCTATTCGCACGGCCGCGCTTCCGGCATGTGGCAAATCATTCCCTCGACGGGCCGTTTCCTCGGGCTCAAGCAAAACTGGTGGTACGATGGCCGCCGCGACATTATTGAATCCACACACGCCGCGATTAGTTACCTCGACAGCCTGGCGCGCCAGTTCGACGGCGACTGGGAACTGGCGCTGGCCGCCTATAACGCCGGTCCGGGCAAGATTCGCAACGCCGTGCGCTACAACAAGAAACGCAAGCGTCCCACGGATTTCTGGAACCTGACCAAGATTCGCAAGGAAACCCGCGACTACGTGCCGAAGATGCTTGCCCTCAAGGAGCTTTTCGCCAATCCCGACAAGTACCAGTTGAACCTGATACCGGTTAACAACCAGGTCAGTTATGAAATCGTCGAGCTGGATGGCCAGATCGACCTCGCGCTGGCGGCTGATCTCGCCGGCATCTCGGTTAACCAGCTTTACCAACTAAACCCGGCTTTCAATCGATGGGCAACGGCGCCCAACGGCCCGCATCGGCTCTTACTGCCGCGCGGTAGCGCGGAGCAATTCAAGGTCGAAGTTGCCAAGGTACCGCCAAGCGAGCGTATCAACTGGGTACGACACAAAATCAGGAACGGCGAGACGCTGAGTCACATTTCGAACAAGTACCAAACCTCGGTTTCTTTGATCAAGCAGGTGAACAATATCCGTGGCAGCAATATTCGAGCCGGCAAGTACCTGATGGTGCCGACCGCAACCAGATCCCTGAACAGCTACACGCTTAGTGAAAGTTCTCGTATCGCCCAAATTCAGAATACCAACCGCTCGGGTACCAAACGAGTGCATATTGTTCGCCCCGGGCAAAGCCTGTGGAGTATCTCGAGAAACTACGGTGTAAGCACCGGGGCCCTGGCCAAGTGGAACGGGATGGCGCCCATCGATACGCTGCGGGTTGGCCAGAAGCTTGTGGTATGGACCAAGGGCAAGCTGTCACAGACCGTCAGCATCAACCAGACACGTCCCAGTAACGCCCTGCATGCCCTGCGCTACACTGTCAGGAAAGGCGATTCACTCTACCGGATCGCGGATCGCTTCAACATCTCCGTCGCCGATATCAAACGCTGGAATAGCGTTGGTAAATATTTGCAACCCGGGCAAAAACTCAAGCTTTACGTAGACATAACAAGCCAGTCGGGATAATGCCAGGCAGACTGTGATGGGGCTCCTATTATTTAGTTGCGGGAGTTGCTTTATCGTAAACCACACGCCAAAATAGCCACTTGTTAACGCCACGTGCAAAGGTTTCCTGAATAAGATATGAGCCTTGAAATTGATCCAAAACAAATAAAATCATTTTCACCGATCAATTCTCTGAATCCTGAAAACGCTCAAGAATTAATCAAAAAAATAACCGCAACCGCGGTTCAGGCGGGTCACTATATTTTCAAGAAAGGTGACATGGACAAGGTCCATGTTTACCTGCTCCAGGGTGAAATCGAACTATTGCAGGACAAGAAGGTGGTCAAGGTCATAAAGGCAGGATCTCCTGACGGACTGCAACCGGTCGCTCACGGGTTTCCAAGACCCGTTTCGGCACGTGCCAAATCCGCCGTTGTAGTTACCAAGATCAATAGCGATATGCTGGACATCATGCTGACCTGGGATCAGACCGGCAGCTATTTAGTTGAAGCGGTCGATGAAGAAGAGGAAGAAACCGACTGGATGACCCGTATTCTGCAAACCCGGGCTTTCCATCGCATTCCTCCGGCCAACATTCAGGCAATGTTCATGCGCATGGAATCGGTCAGCTACAGACCCGGCGAAAAAGTTATCGAGCAGGATGCAGAAGGCGACTACTTTTATATCATAAAGGAAGGACGCTGCCTGGTTACTCGATCAACACCCGCCAACCCTAACGGGGTCAAGCTCGCAACACTATCGGTTGGAGACAGTTTTGGTGAAGAAGCCCTGATTTCCGACAGCAAGCGTAATGCAACCATTACCATGCTTTCCGAAGGCCACCTGATGCGCTTGAACAAGGAAGACTTCAACTCCCTGCTCAACGAGCCATTGCTCAACTGGGTCGATTATGACGAAGGCAAGCAACTGGTGGCAGATGGCGCCGTCTGGTTCGATGTGCGGCTACCCACCGAGCACAAGGCCAAGCACATCAAGGGCAGCATTAATATTCCGTTGATCTTTCTGCGCATGAAAGCCAACTCTCTCGATACTGACAAGAAATACGTTATTTACTGCGACACCGGTCGCCGTAGTTCGGCCGCATCCTTCCTGCTCAACGAGAAAGATATCGAAACTTACGTTTTAAGGGACGGAGTCGATACCGCAGAGCCCGGGGACCTGGAAACCGCCTGAGCTCTCTGCAGGCGCCTCCTGACAACTATCCGACATAACCGGGTATAAGACGTTCGTCGATTTCATCGATCTGCTCCGGCTCCAGAAATTCTTCCGCGTAAGCCATGTAAACCCGCTCGCGAATGAAGATATCGAATATATCTGGGTCTATGTGCTGATTCTTCTTCATCAAACCCATGATCTCTAGACATTCAGATAGCTTTTTACCTTGCTTATAAGGTCTATCGCGCGCAGTCAGCGCCTCAAAAATATCTGCTATCGCCATGATGCGCGCCTGCACCGACATCTCGTCGCGACGCAATCCGCGGGGATAGCCGCTACCGTCCATTTTTTCATGATGCCCACCCGCATACTCGGGTACGTTTTGCAGATTTCTCGGGAAAGGCAGGGATTCAAGCATCTTGATAGTCGCGACGATATGATTGTTGACAACCCTTCGCTCTTCGTCGTTGAGGGTACCGCGCTGGATGCTGAGGTTCATTACCTCGTCTTCGGTCAACAACGGGCGAGGTCTACCCGAGGCATCGATCCATTCGATCCGCGCGAGTTGATGCACGCGCGCAATATCTTCGTCGCGCATGTGCTCTCCACCGATATTGACCTTGCATAGGAACCCGAAATCGCTCTGGTATTGTTCGCATTTCCGCTCGTAAACGCTGAGCAATTCGCGCTCGGTTAGCCCTTCCACGTCACTTATTCGGCCTCGCAGAAACTCGATCTCGGCGTCACGGCGCAAGATCTCGAAACGCGATTCCAGCTCGTTTATGCGATCGTAAATCGTTTCCAGTTTGGTTGATTTATCCATGACATACTCAGGAGTTACTACCTTACCGCAATCATGTAACCAGGCCGCAGTCTCGAGTTCATAACGATCCTTGTCGGTGATTCTGAAATTTCTAAGCGGCCCCTGCTCAGTGCCGTGCGCGGCTTCGGCCAGCATCATCGTGAGCACCGGAATACGGCGGCAATGACCGCCGGTATAGGGGGATTTATCGTCTATTGCCGATGCAATCATGCGGATAAAGGATTCAAACAAGACCTTGAGCTCCGAAATCAAACGACGCTGGGTCAAGGCGACCGCCGCCTGAGAGGCTAGCGATTCGGCAAGCCGCTGTTCGATCGGGCTGAAAGCAATGATGTCACCGGTTTCGATATCACGGGCATTGATTAACTGCAGTACGCCGATAATTTCCTGTTCGTGATCTTTGAGCGGAAAAGTCAGCATCGACCGGGTTCGATACCCTGTCTTGCTGTCGAAATCGCGCGTTCCGGTAAAATCGAATCCATCCTCGTTGTAGGCATCGGCGATGTTTATGGTTTCGCCCGACAGAACGCAGTGGGTAACAACATTACTATGGTTATCATGGCCATCAACAACTAAAGGAATAGCCGGGAAGGTTATTTCATTGCCCGAGGTGCCGCCCATTTGAATATCGAGCGAATCATTGGAAATTATCTCGAAACTCAGCTCGCTATCCCGCAGAAAATAAAGTGAACCACCCTCTGCATGCGTCAGCGACTTGGCGCCCATCATAATCAGTTCGAGCAGCGCGGGAGTATCGCTCTCCGCCGACAGCGCGATTCCTATCTCATTAAGACGTTCGATTCTCTCGAGCAATTCTGACATTTATGGATGATCGTCCTGCCGGGGGGGACACTGGATTTCTAAGCGCGGATCAAACTAGTCTAGGACAATCGACTGGCATTTCAAATTAGTATTCTAAATCAACTTTTTAGACCTTAGCTCTGGTAAAAAAGGGCATACGACCTTATAGTTTAATGCCATCGCGGTAAAATTACGGGCCGGGCAGACTTCAAGCTGTTAACCAGTTCATGGTGATCGCATAAACTATTAAATACTATAAGGTTTTTGAATTCCATTTTATCCGGTAGCATGTCCTTTGGGTAACCACGACAAGCAGCAGGACGGCTAATAATAATTTTAATTATGGAGACGGTATGAAATCCCGTTTTTGGAGTAGCGACTGGTTCGCTGGGCTTCTGATTAGTATCGTGGTGGTCTTATTTTCGGGCATGCCCCAATTTCAGAGCCTGGAACGCGCCTTCTACGACTGGGGTGTCAGATCCACCGACCGTCTGCCTTCCGACAAAATTGCCGTAATCGCCATCGATGACGAAAGCATCGAAAATATCGGTCGCTGGCCCTGGCCGCGGGACCTCCATGCCGAGTTAATCAATCGACTTAGCGAGGGTGGCGCCAAGGTGGTGGGACAGACTGTCTTTTTCCTCGAACCGCAAGTTGATCCTGGCACGCTTTACATTCGGGAACTGATCGAGTTTTTCTCCAACGCCAGTTTTGGCGATGTGCCCGCAGATATCGATGCGCTGGGTGCAATGCTGGAGTTCGAGGGGAAGAACAAGGCTGTCTCCGAAATTCTCGAGTTCTACCTGCAATCCAGCATGAATACGCGCCTGATCCAGGATATCGAAACCCTCAAGTCGAGCCTGTTCGAGGCCGAACAGGCACTCAATACCGACGCCAGACTGGCCGCCAGTCTAGAAAATGCCGGTAACGTCGTGCTTGCGATGGTGTTTTACCTCGGCACTCCCCGCGGTAAACCGGATGGTGATCTACCTGATTTCGTGCTCAAAAATTCGATCACCCAGGTGCGTGACCGTATATCCGCGCAGCCTAACGGCCTCTACCCGATCTCCACTATCGACGCCCTGCCACCTATTCCCGACGTCGGTCAATTTGCATCCGCCATCGGTCATTTGAATTCGCTACCAGACCTCGACGGCGGTGTCCGCTCGGAGCCTCTGGTATTGCTGCACTATGATCGTTATTACCCGTCGATATCACTGCAGATTGCAGCCAGGAGCCTGAACCTCGATGTCAACGATATCCGAGTCAATCTGGCCGAGAGCGTCGAACTCGGATCCCTGACCATCAAGACCGACACGCAACTGCAAATGAATACCTTTTACTATTCGGATATCCAGGGTTTCCCCGCGTTCCCGGTAGATTCTTTCTACGATGTCTTTACCGGCAAGATTCCGATCGAGAAATACAAGGATAAAATCGTTCTGATCGGTCCCACCGCGACGGGCGTCGGCACGCCCCAGGTGACCCCGATTGATCCGTCGATGGCGCCGGTGTTGACGCTGGCACACTCGGTATCGAGCATACTAAACGAGGATTTTTTCATTGAACCCGAATGGGGATTCTGGGCTCGCCTGGGTCTATTCCTGCTGGTGGCGCTTTACCTGATGCTGCTGATGCCGCGCCTAAAGGCCGGGGTCGCCTTCGTTGTCTCGCTGGCAATGGTAATGGCGCTGGTTGTCATACACTACGTTTTGATGACCAACAACGCGATGTGGATCCAGATGATGACGCCCGGGGCGCTGCTGGTCATCGGCTACCTGCTTATAACTACCAAGCGCTTCCTCGTTACCGAGCGCGGTAAAGCAAGATCGGATGAAGAGTCTGCCGAGAGCAACCGCATGCTGGGTATCGCGTTTCAGACCCAGGGCCAACTCGACATGGCATTCGAAAAGTTCCGCAAATGTAGCCCGGTAGATGAGCAAGTGCTGGAAGCGATGTACAACCTGGCGCTTGATTTCGAACGCAAGCGCCAGTTCAACAAGGCGACTTCCGTATACCAGTACATGGGCAAGCACGACAAGGACTTCCGCGATATCGAAGCCCGAATGAACCGAGCACAGAAAATGGAAGAGACCGTCATGCTCGGTGGCAGCGGCGGGCATGCCGGCGGCACCCTGATGCTGGATCAGGGCGGCGTCGAGAAACCTATGCTCGGACGCTACGAGGTTGAAAAGGAACTCGGCAAGGGGGCCATGGGTGTCGTCTACCTCGGTAAGGACCCCAAAATCAGCCGCGTGGTTGCGATTAAAACTCTTGCACTGGCCCAGGAGTTCGAGGAAGACGAGCTCGAAGAGGTCAAGGAGCGGTTTTTCCGCGAGGCCGAAACCGCGGGCCGTCTGAATCATCCCAATATCGTCACCATTTACGATGCCGGGGAAGAACACGACCTGGCTTACATCGCGATGGAATTTCTCAAGGGACATGATCTCGCGAGATACTGCAAACCCGACAGCTTGCTGAAAGCGCGCACGGTGCTCAGCATTGTTGCCCGCGCCGCCGAGGGTCTCGATTTCGCGCACCAGCAAAACGTAGTGCACCGCGACATCAAGCCGGCAAACATCATGTACGAACCCGAATCCGATACTATCAAGATTACCGATTTCGGCATCGCCCGCATAACCGATTCAAGCAAGACCAAGACTGGCATGGTACTGGGGACTCCCTCTTACATGTCACCCGAACAACTGGCCGGTAAAAAAGTCGATGGCCGCTCGGACCTGTTTTCGCTGGGCGTCATGTTGTACCAGATGCTTTCGGGTTCCTTGCCGTTTAAGGCAGACTCCATGGCCAGCCTGATGTTCAAAATCACCAACGAAGAAGCAGCGGATATCAGAACGATCCGCCCCGAGATACCGGAAACCCTGTCTGCAGTAATCAACAGGGCTTTGAACAAAGATGTCGATAAGCGTTTTCAAACGGGAACTGAATTCGCGAATGCGCTGAAAGCATTCCTGAAGACCTAGTCGCGACTGCTTCATGAACTTACAGAATAAGATAACAATAAAAGGCTTGACGGATACGGGCATGGTGCGCAGCAAGAACGAGGATGCAATCGGTTACGATAGCGCGCTGGGTCTCGTGGTACTTGCCGACGGCATGGGCGGCCATCGCGGAGGCGAAATAGCCAGCAGCATGACCGTCGATAGCATCATCGATCAGCTACAGCAGCGCCTGCCCGAAATAACCGCCGGCGAAATTGATGACGCCAGCGGCTTCTCACTGGAATCGATTTGCATCCAGGACGCCGTGGTCGCCGCCAACGAACTGGTTTACACGACAGCCGAAGCCAACCCCGAACATAAAGGAATGGGCACTACCATAGTAGTGTTGCAGTTTTACAACAACTCCTTTTCACTTGCCCATATTGGCGATTCACGCTGCTATCGATTGCGTAACGACAAGTTTGAGCAAATTACCAAGGATCACTCGCTGCTGCAGGAGCTCATTGATCGCGGATTTTATACGCCCGAGGAAGCCCGTAATTCGATGAATAAAAACCTGGTTACGCGTGCTTTGGGTATCGATCCCATCGTCATGCCAGACATCCAGGAAGATATAGTCCTGAAAAATGATATATATCTGCTATGTTCTGACGGACTAACCGATCTGGTTGAAGACGAAGATATATACTACACTATTAAGGAATTTAGTGCTAATCTAGAAGAAGCTGCCAAGCAATTGATTACAAAGGCAAACCAGAATGGCGGGAAGGACAATATTTCGGTAATGCTATGCCGAATTGATGAGGATTTTTCGACCAAGCAAGGCTGGTTTAAAAAGTTTGCCGCTTGGTTCGATTAACGGAATACACCCAGTAGAAACTACTCTAAAGAGGCTGGATAATAACATGGTCGCAAAACTGATCACTACATCAAGCACGGGCGAGAAAACCGAGTACGAGTTGGTCAATGAAACAACTACGATTGGGCGCAAGCCGGGAAACGACATTCAAATCGATAACCTGTCTGTCAGCGGCAGACATGCACAGGTCATCACCATTCTGGAAGATTCTTTCCTGGAAGACCTGGGCAGTACCAACGGCACCTATGTCAACGGCAAACTGGTTAAAAAGCATGCACTAGAAAACGGTGACAATATTACGCTTGGCAAGTATCAGATTACCTATCAAAACAGTTCTGGCGGGGGCGAACAGGACTTTGAGCAAACCATGATCATTCGCCCGGGCGAAGCTGGTATGCCTGAAGAAGCCGGCGGCAGGGAAATTGACAAGTCGGTACAGAAAATTTCCGCGGCCATCGCCTCGGAGGCCGCCACGACTGCAGCCTCGCCCATGGCAAATCGGGAAGCCTGCCTGCAATTACTTAGCGGTGCCAATGCCGGTAAAGAGCTGGTATTGACCAAGGCCCTGACCACTATCGGGCAACCCGGAGTGCAGGTGGCCGCGATAACACGCCGGCCCCAGGGATTTTTCCTGATCCACGTCGACGGCGGGCCGAACAATAGCGTACCCAAAGTTGGCGGCTCTCCCATCGGCTCCAACGCACACGAACTTAAAAGCCACGACATCATCGAAGTCGCTGGCGTCAAAATGGAATTCTACCTCAAATAACAATTACACCACTGCTCGTCCGCACTCGACCCGGGAGCACCAATGAAACTTCAGCGCATAGTCAGGTTGGTACTTAGCGCATTCATCCTGCTCGTTCTGCTGGTCGATACTTCAGGACTCTACAAATACCCGTTTATCAAGCAGCTAGAGAACTGGACCTACGATGCCAGGCTCAATTTCACCCGCCCCGATTCTATCGACGATCGCGTCGTAATCGTCGATATCGACGAAAACTCGCTCGCCGAGGTAGGTCGTTGGCCCTGGGGTAGAGACAAACTGGCGACCATTGTTGAAAATCTGTTCGACTTCTATGACGTAGACGTGGTTGGTTTCGATATCGTATTTGCCGAGAAAGATGAAAGTTCGGGCCTGGAAAAATTCGAACACTTAGCGAAAACCTCCCTCAGGAATGACGCACTGTATTTACAGGCTCTCGATGAAATTCGGCCAAGCCTGAGACACGATGAAATTTTTGCCGACAGTCTTATTGGTAAGAATATAGTCCTCGGGTACTACTTCAAGTCCCGTCTGCAGGAAGGCGACACCGGCGTTACCGGTTTGCTGCCTCCCGCCCTGACCAAGATGGATGTACAGTGGAGCGAGCGCCTGCCAATAAACGAGGCCGTCGGCTACGGTGGTAACCTGGAAATACTCCAGGCCTCGGCCAAATCGGGCGGTTACTTTGACAATCCCTTCGTCGATGCCGATGGCGTATTCCGCCGCGTACCACTGGTGCAGTCCTATGAGGGCTACCTGTTCGCATCTCTGGCTTTGGCTACCACCCAGGCCTATTTGGATTCGGCCGAAATAGAACTTGAGGTTGAAACCGAGGGCACACGCGGTGGCAAGGAGTACTACGCGCTAGAGACGATCAAGTTGAAAGATCACCGCATACCGGTAGACGCCAATGGTGCGGTTTTCGTGCCCTATCGCGGACGACAGGGCAGCTTTCCCTATGTTCCGGCGCATGAGGTGCTAAGCCGCCAGGCCGATCCAATGGCGCTCAGGAATAAAATCGTGATGGTGGGTACATCGGCACCTGGCCTGCTCGACCTGCGCTCGACCCCGGTACAGAACATCTATCCCGGTGTCGAGGTGCACGCAAATATCATTTCAGGAATTCTCGATAATCGCATCAACCACAAGCCGGCCTGGACGATTGGTTACGAGTTCGTCCTGTTGATTGTAATCGCGGTCGCTATGGCCCTGCTACTGCCCCTGCTGTCCCCGCTGCTGGCGGCAGTCGGGACCGTCGGACTCACGGGCGTCGTACTGGCAGGTACCTTTGTCGCATGGAACAGCAATCTGATATTGCCATTGGCCAGTCCATTGCTACTTATCCTGCTAATGTTCATGCTGCACATGTCCTATGGTTTCTTCATCGAGTCGCGCGGCAAACGCCAGCTCGCCCACCTGTTTGGGCACTACATCCCGCCGGAGCTGGTCGACGAGATGAGCGAATCGCCCGACGAGTATTCGCTTGAAGGTGAAAACCGCGAAATGACCGTTCTGTTCTCGGACGTTCGTGGCTTCACCTCCATCTCGGAGGGCATGGACCCGAAGCAACTAACCCAGTTGATGAATGCGCTACTAACCCCAATGACGAGAGTCATACACAAGAATCGCGGCACCATAGACAAGTACATGGGTGACGCCATCATGTCGTTCTGGGGTGCCCCATTGGCCGATTCCGAACATGCCCGGCATGCACTCTATGCGGCGCTGGAAATGATGAAAGAACTCGAGATCATGCAACAAGACTTCAGGCAACGTGGCTGGCCTAAAGTCGATATCGGGATCGGCCTGAACACCGGTGATATGAACGTCGGCAACATGGGATCCGAGTTTCGCATGGCTTACACGGTACTGGGCGATGCCGTCAACCTCGGCTCCAGGCTGGAGGGCCTGACCAAGAATTACGGGGTCAATATTATCGTCAGCGAGTCGACCAAGAAATCAATTCCTGAATTCGTGTTTCGCGAACTCGACCTGGTGCGAGTCAAGGGTAAAAACGAACCGGTGGCGATATTTGAACCGATTGGTCATAAAAACGACCTGGACAAATCGATCACCTCCGAATTGACTGCCTACAAGAGGGCGTTAAAGAATTTTCGAGCCCAGGACTGGGACAAGGCTGAGGTCGATTTCTTCAATCTCAGTCGCACCAATCCCGATCGTATGCTCTACCAGGTTTATATGGATCGAATCGCGGTTTATCGCAAAGAGCCTCCCGGCGACAACTGGGATGGCGTATTCACGCACACCACCAAGTAATATAACGAGTCAAACCCGCCAACAGGCTTCTAGAGCCCGCGCCAGTATTTCTATGCCCCTGGCCAGTTCATCCTCGCTCTGTACAAAATTCATGCGCACACAGCTTTCGGCGTGCTGCGTTACCTGCGCCTGGCCCGGGAAAAAGTACTTACCCGGCACTACCAGCAAGCCCTGCTGCTTTAAGCGTTGATACAGTTCGCTGGTACTAATGCCCAGGTCTTCAAACCAAAGCCATAAAAACATGGAGCCCTCGGGTTTATGGATATGCAGGCGCGGATCGTCAACGGCTTCCCGCAATAGCCTGACCGCTAACTCCGAGCGCTGCTGGTAAAAAGGACGAATCATGTTGTGGCACAGGTCAAGCAGCGCGCCATCGGCAATTAACTGGCCGATGATTTCAGCGCCCAGACCTGACGGCGCCAGGCTAGTGATCGCGGTCATATTGGTAAAGTATTTAATTACTTCTTCGTTTGCGATAACGATGCCGGTGCGTGCTCCGGGTAGGCCCAGTTTCGACAGGCTCATGCATACGATACAGTTTTCATTCCAGAAAGGCTCGACGTTGCTGAATATAATGTTGGGAAACGGCGTGCCATAGGCACTATCGATCAACAAGGGGACGTCATGGCGACGCGCTATCCGGTCAAGTTGCTGGCATTCCGCATCAGTCATGACATTGCCACTCGGATTGGTCGGGCGTGAAACGCAAATAAGGCCGGTAGTTCGATCGACCTGTAGATGCTCGAAATCGACCTGATACTTGAAGAAGCCATCCTCAAGATGCTGGATTCTTGCCTCCTGACTGGTGATCAGGCCATCCTCGATGCCGACGTCGCTATAGCCGATGTATTCAGGCACCAGGGGGATCAGCACTCGCTTGCGCACGGCCCCTGCCTGGCCCGCGAATGAATTAAACAGAATAAAGAACGAGCTTTGACTGCCATGCGTCAGGGCAATATTACGACTACTAACCGGCCAGCCGTATTGTTGCTGGAAAAAATCAGCGAGCGTCTCGATAAAACTGGTTTTACCCTGGGGACCATCGTAATTCGCCAGGGTTGCGATCAGTTTACCGGACTGCTGCAGTTGCGTGATCACGGTTTCCAGAACCGCCTTTACCTCGGGAATCTCAGCGGGATTGCCTCCTCCCAGCATGACGACGCCGGGTTGCGCCAGCCCCTCGCTCAAATCATCCATCAGGTGTGTTATACCGGAGTATCCACGGAAGCGTTCTCCAAAATCAGAAAGATTCATTGTCGCTCGATGCCAGGTTATCGAAGCGACAATTACGGACAGCATTTGAAAAAAAAGCAACCGGTTTTGGCGTTTAAATTGATTTGACTGCGGGTTGACTCGATAAAATTGTGTGGCACCATCTCCCGCAGGGAGGCGGCCCATCCAATGCAATACACACATGAACTCAAATTCAAGGTGCGCGACTACGAATGCGATATGCAGGGAGTCGTCAACAACGCTGTTTACCAGAACTACCTGGAACATGCGCGTCACGAATTTCTGCGTTCCTGTGGCATAAGTTTCGCAGACGTGACCGCGGCGGGTATCCACCTGGTGGTTGTCAGGGCAGAACTGGATTATAAAAAATCACTGGTCAGCAATGACCGTTTTATCGTCCGTAGCCTGGCACGTCCAATCTCCAGTATTCGTTTCGAGTTCCAGCAGGACATATACCGTCTGCCCGATGAAAGCCTGATACTAGCTGCCCGCATTACCGGTACCTCGTTAAATGAAAAAGGACGTCCCTATCGGCCCGAAGTACTGGCGCAGTTATTTATCGACACTTAGCAATCGGCTATGCCGATGCAGCGCAGCTTGATAACCCGACGGTAAACCGCAGGATAACGTTTTCGGAGGTCGCATCACTCGATCACCGATAAATATTCGATAGTGCTCGGGAAGCGCGTTTTGGGATTGCATGCAGCGTTGCAGACTGACAAAATAGGTTCTATTTGCGGGAGCAAACATGGGTTTTTTAGCCGGTAAAAAAGCAATTATCGTTGGGATCGCCAGCAATCGATCGATCGCCTACGGGATCGCGCAAGCGATGCATCGGGAAGGCGCCGAACTCGCCTTCAGCTACGCTAACGATAAACTGAAACCGCGAGTTGAAAAATTCGCAGCCGAGTTTGAATCCGATATCGTATTGCCATGCGATGTCTCCAGTGATGACGAAATCACTGGGTTATTCGAACAACTGGGTAGGCGCTGGGACAAACTCGACGCGTTGGTGCATTCGGTAGCCTTCGCCCCGCGCGAGGCACTGGTCGGCGACTACCTTGAGCATCTCGATCGCGAGGGCTTTCGTATCGCACATGACATCAGTTCCTACAGTCTGGCCGCAATGGCCAAAGCGGCGCGGCCCATGATGCAAAATACTAATGGCGCGATAATCACCATGACTTACCTCGGCTCGGAAAGAGCGCTGCCCAACTACAACATCATGGGCGTCGCCAAAGCCAGTCTCGAAGCAAATGTGCGCTATCTGTCCGCAGCACTCGGACCGGAAGGCATCCGTGTCAATTCGATTTCGGCCGGGCCAATCAAGACACTGGCCGCAGCTGGAATCGGAAATTTCAAAAAGATTCTCGACGAGGTCGCGGCAAACGCGCCGTTAAGACGCAACGTGACTATTGAGGACGTGGGCAACGCGGGCGCTTTTCTGTGCTCGGATCTGGCGGCAGGCATTACCGGGGAAAATATCTACGTCGACTCTGGCTACAATATCGTGAGCATGGGCGTGCTCGAGTAGCACCCGTGCTGCTATCGTGCTCGCTAGAGCTCTTCTAGCGGCGTTTTAACTACTTCTGCGCTGCTAGACAGCACTTTTACGGCAGCCTGGTAATCGGAGCCACCAAGCGCCTCTACGAGACCCTCAAGCGCTTTCTGATCAGTATTGGAGTTGTTTGATACAACCGCCGATAATTCCACAATGACATAGTCTCCACCGGGCATCGACAATCCATCGTAAACGACGCCCTGCTCTGGTTTTGGCATCTTGAAGGCTCTACTGCGAATAGCCGAGTCAATCTCAGATTGCTGGCGGGTAACAAATCCGGCATCTTCGACCGATATCGACCATTCCTGCGCGAGGCTATCCAGTGATTTACCCGCTCTTAGTTCGGCCAATCCGCTGGCGCCAGCATCCTGGTTCATTTCTCGAAGTTTGAGGTTGAGCAGTTCGCTCCTTACCGTTTCCCTGACCTGCTCCAGCGGGCGTTGTTCTGCAGGTTTGAACTGGTTCAAGCGAATAAATACGACGCGATCGTCACCTAGCTCGATCGCTTCGCTGTTGAGACCCTGTTGCAGGATTTCGGGTGCGAAGGCCGCTTGCCGGACCTGGTTCTCCGCCGCGATACCGACCCCCGAGGTTCGCTCGAACCAGTCGCTGGTCTTA
>Ga0316201_10001102_pt1 | contig 17496 bp, 16 predicted proteins | sample CS6wburrow_MG_FD_204516 | JGI IMG/M metagenome (GOLD analysis project Ga0316201, IMG submission 204516) | Coastal sediment microbial communities from Delaware Bay, Delaware, United States - CS-6 worm burrow | ecosystem: Environmental > Aquatic > Marine > Coastal > Sediment | place: USA... | reverse complement strand
GCCGCCACGGCACCCCCTGCCGCGGCGGCGAGGGCGCAGAGCATTCCGTAAACGCGCAGGCCCCACCCTGAGGGATTATGCAGGAGGGCGATGAAGGCGAAGACGCCCCACAGTGCCACGAATACCCGCTGGGTCATGCACAGGGGGCAGGCTGTGAGGGCCAGGTATTCCTGCAGGTAGACGCGGGCGAACAGCAGTGAGAAGACTGCCAGCAGCACCAGGCCGAGAAACACCAGTCGGGGGGAGAGGGATGACAGCATTGCAACACAATTCCTGGAATATCGGGTTGGCTACGTTAGGGACTTTCAGCCGGAAGTGCAAACCCTGATGTGGGGGTTGACGCCAGGCGACTCCTGCTCCCAGCGAGCGGTGAATGCCTGCAGCTGCGGGTAGAAGGCCAGGAAACTCCGCTCGAGGATTTCGCGCATCGATGCCAGACCCCGGTCCACCTCCAGCAGAGGGTTGCCGCGGCGGAAGCGTCGGCCGATGCGGGCCGCACTGGCCGGTACGGTATCCCAGGAGCGGTACAGCCCCAGGATGTCGTGCGCCACCATGCGGCCCAGCATATCGCGGGAGCCGCCACTCAGGGTGGCTTCGTGGCGGGTCAGCAGATGATAGACTTCCCGTGTGAATATCTGCAGGGGCGTATCGGAAAAACGCTCCCAGTGTTTGCACAGGTAGTGGTCGAAGCACAGATCAATCAGGATGCCCGCATAGCGTCGCAGCTCGGGGGGGAACTCCCGGCGCAGAGCGATAACCACCGGGTGGCGGTCCGTGTAGGTATCGACCGCCCGGTGCAGCCTTACTCCCCGCTCCAGCGCTTGCGGCAGGTCGCCGCGCAGCGGGCCTTTGTAGTAATCGCCCTCGAGCCCCCCCGCCACCAGTCCCTCGTCCGGCCAGGCCAGGTGGAAGTGAGCAAGGAAATTCACGGTGCCCTACAGCGCCCGGTACTGGGAAAAGAAATTGTCCAGGTAACGCTCAAAGCTGATGTGGTCGGAGGATTCTATCTCCCGCTGGGCGCGCAGGGAGCGCTTGCTCTCTTCTTCGAAACGGGCCTTTTCGGCCTGCGGCAGCTGTCGCGTCCGGTAGTGCTCGGCCCAACGCTTGCTGTAGCCCATGGCAAGGCGGAAAAAAGGCAGGTCCTGCTCGCGCATTTCCCGCAGGATGCGGGCGGAGGGCGTGAGTTCCGGGTCCTCGACCTTGGCCTGCTGCGCCTGCAGATCCAGCACATAGTCGGCGCAATCGTGTGCCTCGTCGAGCTCACGCGCCACAAGCTCCATCCCGGACAGCAGTTCCCCGGCCCACTGGGCCATGCCACGCTCACCGGATGACGTCTTCAGCACCAGGCCCGGCTGGCGCCCCCGGTTGACCACGGCCTCGAGGTTAGTCCGCTGCATCACCTGCTCGTCGTCGTCGCAGGGTGGGCTGTCCTGCAGCAGGCAGAACAGCAGGAACGTATCCAGGAATCGGATCTGTCGCGCATCCAGACCCGCCGGGTGAAAAGGGCTGACATCGATGCAGCGCACTTCCACGTACTCGATGCCCGCACGGTGGAGGGCATTGAGGGGCGTTTCACCGGAGCGCGTGACCCGCTTCGGTCGAATCGGGCTGTAGAACTCATTTTCAATCTGCAGCAGGCCGTCGCTGAGCTGCTGGTAGTTGCCTCCCTCTCCGCTGGGAATGTCGCGGTAGTCCGGGTGCGGCTGCATGATGGCACTGCGCAGGGTCTCGATATAATTCTGCAGGCTGTTGTAGCAGACCTGCAGGTTTTTTTGCGCATCGCTGTTGTAGCCGAGATCTCCCATGCGCAAAGCCGTGCCGTAGGGCATGTACAGGCTGCGACCCTGTGGGTCGAAGGGCTGCAGGCCGTGATTGTCGCGCTGCCGCAGGAAGCTGGCACACACCGCCGGTGAAGCGCCAAAAAGGTAGATAAGGAGCCAGGAGTAGCGGTGAAAGTTGCGGATCAGACCCAGGTAGCGGTCGCTGATATAGTCGGCGATGTCGCCGGGCTGCCCCGCCTCCTGCCAGGCCATATCCCAGTATGCCGCGGGCATAGAGAAATTGTAGTGTATACCGGCAATCGCCTGCATCAAGCGCCCATAGCGGTGGCCCAGCCCGAAGCGGTATACGGTCTTCATCCGCGCCACGTTGGAACTGCCATAGCGGGCCACGGGGATGCCCTCGTCCCCGCTCACAATACAGGGCATACTCGCCGCCCACAGCAGCTCGCCGTCGAGTTGCTGGTAGACGAAACTGTGGATGTTCTGCAAGGTATCGAGGCTCTCTTCGACGCCCGTGCTTACCGGCGTGATGAATTCGAGCAGGGCTTCAGAGTAATCGGTGGTGATCAGGGAGTGGGTGAGGGCAGAGCCGAGACCCGCGGGATGTGGCGTCTGGGACAGCTTGCCGTCAGGCGTGATCCTGAGGCCTTCCTTCTCGATCCCGCGGTGTATCGATCTGAATATTTCGCCGGAGCTGTATTGCGCCGCGGCTGACAGCTGTTCTTGCAGGTTGGCTGACAAAGGTAGCTCCTTGGGGAATGCGGGCTGATGACGTCCGCCGATGTTCTCGAGCCGTCCCGGCCCTGAAACCAGCGGTCTTGCCGTCGATCAGGGAGCCAATTTTATATGCGTCGCGCTGCAGAGTACAGATGACCCGCGTGTGGGCCGGCGCAGCACCTGCCTAGGTCATTTCGTCCAGATACTTCTTCAGCAGCTGCACGGCAAAATTTCCCTGGATCTCTCCATCCTGGCCGGTAGCCAGCATGATGCGCGACAGGATGAGGCCATAGCGCATGCCGGCAAAGATCCAGTAGTAGTCGTAATCGGCGGCGGAAAAGCCCGACGCGTGCTCCCAGCGGGCTACCGAATCCTCATAGGAGGGCAGGCCGGCGAGTCGCGGCATGCCGAGTCCCTCGGCAAAGGTGGCATCGATATAGTTGAACCAGGCCACATCCTGCACGGGGTTGCCCAGTACCGCCATCTCCCAGTCGAGCACCGCGGCGACACCATCCAGGGACTCCTCAAAAATGATGTTGCCGATGCGGGAGTCCCCCCAGCAGAGCACTGTCGGCTCTTCCTCCGGTTGATGGTCCCGCAGCCAGTCCAGCGCGCGCTGGCCAATGGCGTGGCCCTGGCCCTCCATGGCCCAGTCGAGGTATTCCTGCCAGTAGGCCAGCTGGTGCTGCAGCGGCGTGGCGTCCCTCTTTTCCAGGTGGGAGAAGCCCATCGTGCGGTAATCCAGCCGGTGAAAGCGGGCCATGGTGTCTACCGCCATCTCCCACATGGCGGCGCGCTGTGCCTCGCTGGTCTCGTGCATCATCCAGCCGTCCATGTTGTAGGGGGGCATGTCGGTGGGAATCCGGCCGGGTCGGTGTTTCATGATGTAGAACTGTACGCCCAGCAGTGATTTGTCCGTCTCCAGGCCCAGCAGTTCGGGCACGGGAATGTCGCTGTGACGACCGACGCTCTCCATGACCTCGTACTGCAGGCTCAGGTCATAGGTGGGAAACACAGGGCGCGCGATCTCCGGCTGCAGTCGACCGACGCAGGACTCGCGCTGGGTCCCGGTTCCCGCACCCCATTCGATGTCGAATAACAGGGTCACGTTGGACATGCCGGTCGATTCCGGGATATTGAGCTCGGGGATTGATACCGGCACGCCTTTGCGGGCGGAGAACCAGGATTCCAGTTTTGCTTTTGTCGCGTCGGCATCCTCCAGCAGTGGCGTAGGGCGTTCGTTTTCCACGATGGTGTTCCCAGGTTTTGGCTATACGTGTGTACAGTATATGGCCTGGGTGGTCGCGGGCCAATAAATCGACGCTTCGCTTCGACAGATTTGCCAAAAGTCCAATCGACAGTTGTCCCGCGGCGGCAAGCTGCTAGAGTATGAGAGCCTGTCCCGGCGACAGTGCGCCAATCATCCAGAGCCCGCGGAGAACGGGGCATACGGGGAGACCGACAGTGAGAATTACCGAGTGGCTCAAGACCCTGGCCAGCCAGGGGGGCTCAGACCTATACCTCAGCACGGGGGCACCGCCCTGCGCCAAGTTCGAGGGCGAGCTGAAGCCTATCGACAGCGAGGTCATGAAGCCCGGCGAAATCAAGGAAATCGCCTACGAGATCATGGACCCCACCCAGCAGGCCGAGTTCGAGCAGGAGCTGGAGATGAACCTGGCTACCTCGATAGCCGGCTATGGGCGCTTTCGCGTCAATATCTTCGTGCAGCGCAACGAAGTGGGTATCGTGGCCCGGAACATCGTCGCCGATATTCCCCACTGGGAGGACCTGGGCCTGCCGCCTATCCTGACCGACGTGGTGATGCGAAAGCGCGGGCTGCTGCTGTTTGTGGGCGCTACCGGCTCGGGCAAGTCCACCTCGCTGGCTGCGCTGATCGACTACCGCAACAGCAATAGCAGCGGCCACATCGTAACGATCGAGGATCCGGTGGAGTATGTACACAGCCACAAGAAATCGATCATCAACCAGCGCGAAGTGGGGGTCGACACCCGCAGTTGGCACAACGCCCTCAAGAACACGTTGCGCCAGGCGCCGGACGTGATACTGATAGGCGAGATCCGGGACCGGGAGACCATGGAGCACGCAATAGCCTTTGCCGAGACGGGGCACCTGTGTATTTCGACGCTGCATGCCAACAATGCCAACCAGGCCCTTGATCGCATTATCAACTTTTTCCCCGAGGAGCGCCGCCAGCAGCTGTTGATGGACCTCTCCCTCAATATCCAGTCCATAGTCTCCCAGCGACTCATTCCGACGGTTGACGGCAAGCGCTGTGCGGCGGTCGAGGTCCTGCTCGGTACGCCCATGATTGCCGAGCTGGTCCTGCGGGGAGAAATCGACGGCATCAAGGAGGTGATGCAGAAATCGGAAAATATCGGCATGAAGACGTTCGATACCGCATTGTTTGAGCTTTACCAGCAAGGCCTGATCAGCGAAGACGAGGCCCTGCGTAACGCGGACTCACCCAACAATGTGCGCCTCAAGATAAAGTTTGCCCGGGAAGACGCGGGTGAGCCAGATGCCGGTAGCCCGGTCAGCCTGAGCCTCGAGAGCGTTGAGGAAGATGAAGAAGAGGCGGGAAAATTTTTCTAGGGAGTCTCTGAATTCAAAGGCTCTCCGGGCCCCTACGGGGCCGGTGGCTGCCTAGCCCTCCTGCTCCCTCTCCCGTTGCAGGCGCCGCGCTTCATCCCATTCGCGGCGCAGTCGATCCTGCTCCTGGTCCTCCGTTTCCTCTGTCCCGGGATCCGTACCTGCGCCCCGGGATGCGGGCTTTTCGGCGGACGCCAGCAATGCCTGCAAGTCGCGCTCGCTGCAGACTCCCGCAGCAGCAGCCAGTGAGCGGCTGAAGCTGGCGCCCCTCTGGAGAGGCACGGCTTTTCCCTCGGCCAGCAGGCGGGTGAACTCCCCACAGTCCATACGCAACACTGCTATGCCGAGGGCGTTGGAGAAGAGCCACTGGCCCTCCTCTTCCAGGCAAAAAATGATCCGGGCGCGCAGGTGTTCCCCGGTGTCGGTCTGTACCAGATACCACTGTCCTACATCGGTATTGTCCGTATCGGTGCGCTCGCCCTGTTTCCCGCCAGCGTCGCTGCCTGTGGTCAGTGGAATCGGAGTGACCGGAACGGCTTCCAGTGGCTGTCTGCGCAACAGGCACAGGTGTGCGAACTCGACCAGCGCCACGGCCTCGTCGAGGGCATCGGTATCGTGGTGGAGGCTCAGCAGTGAGCGCTTGAGTTCCCTGGGTAAGCGGGTAACCACCCTGAACAAGTGCTGGCGCCTGTCGCTCTCCTCCGTGTCGGCGACCCGCACAGAGTCCAGCAGAACCTCCGTGGTTTTGGTCATGTTGTCCCATTCCGGGGAATCAGCGCCAAACTTGAGCAGCGCCAGGCACGCGCTCTCGTACCATGGCCCCGTGAGAAACTCCCCTATGGGCTCCGGCACCTCGAATTTCTCCAGGGCGTCGTTGATCATCCGGGCTGCCATGGTGGCGGCAGCAGACTTTTTTTGTCGCCCCTGTTCGGCCTCGATCACCCTCTGGGCCATCCGCTGGGCGCGCGCGCCATCTTTTACGGCGCCGGCCTTTAGCGCTGCGCCGATGGCAGCGAGATCGGTCTCCGGCTGCTCCATCCGCGCCAGCGCCTGGTCTATCGCCGTACGCAATTGCCGCTCGAGTCCCTGGCCGGCCCGGCCCAAACGGGGTTGCCAGCCGATAGCGGCGGCCTGTAGCGTGTCGAGCAGCTGGTGCAGCGGGTGCTTGCCGGGTACCAGAAAGTCAGGCTCCTCCACCGCCAGGATCTCGGCCAGTGGCTTGAGGCGGCGCACTTCGTCCGCAACGGTCGATTCCAGCGGATATTGCTCCTCCCATGCCTGCCAGGCGGCCTCGAGCCAGCGCACAACCGCTGCCTGTTCGGGTGACGGAGCTGCCGACGGTGGCGAGGACTGATCCGCAAACCGCTGCTGCACCAGTCGGCGCAGGGAGACCCGCAGGGGAAACTGGCGGGCAGAGAGAGTCAGCGGAGCAGCTTCCATATCACCAACGCGATGAGATATCCCCACAGGCACACCAGCAGCACCAGTCGCCACCGGGCGGGCGCGGGGGAATCCGCCTCCTGTTGTGATCGGCGAACCAGGTCGAAAGAGCCGCAGGCGGGGCATTCTCCCGCCGGACCGCTGGTTCTGCCGCTGTAGCTGCAGGCGTTACAGTGATATCTCATGGCGGCTAGCGGGTGCTTTTCAGGAGTTGGTCCACGATACGTTCCAGCTGCTTGAGATTATTGCATTCCGCACTGAAATGACAGGCGCTCTGGTAGCGGAGCATTTCGGAATCTCCGGTTCCCCATGCGCGGCGGGATTCCGGGTTGAGCCACAGCACCTGTTTCGCGCGCTGGTAGATCGATTGCATGATGTCCAGCCGGGGATCGCCGTTGTTGTTGCGCGCGTCACCAAGAATAATCACCGTGGTGTTGCCGGTGATGTCATCCAGGGCCAGGGCGGCGAAATCTTCCAGGCTGCTGCCGTAATCGGTGGCGCCGCCGTATTTCCAGTTCACCAGCTCGATCGCCTTCTCCACCGGATAGTCATCGAAGTAGTCGCTCACCTCGCCCAGGTGGCTGGAGAAGGCAAAGCTGCGCACCTTGGGCAATACGTCCTGCAGGCTGTACAGGAACAGCAGCAGGAACTTGGCGTAAGCGGCTACTGAACCGCTGACGTCGCAGACGGCCAGAATCTGGGGCTTTTCCTTGCGGGTCCTGCGCCAGTAGGTATTGAACATCACCCCGTCGGTGGCAGTGCCCCGGCGCAGGGTTTTTCCCATGTCCAGCTGGCCGCGTTTTACCCGTCGGCGGCGCCGGGCGTGTCGGCTTGCCAGGCGTTTGGCCATTTTGCGTACCAGCTCGTGTACCCGGTGCAGGTACGTGTGCTCGATGTTGTTCAGCCGTGTCTTGCTCAGGATGTCTTCCATGAAGGCGCGCTGGCGACCCTCTGCGTTGAGCAGGTATTCGCGCTCGACATAGTCCCGTACCTGCTCCCGCAGGATGTCGCGATAGCGCTGCAGCGCGACCAGTGCGGGGTCTGCCCGTTGTTCCAGGGAGATCACGGCGTCCCGGATGTGATGCTCGCCCAGCTCGTCGAGAATCCGTCGGGTGAACTGCCCCTTCTGGGTGAACATCTGGATCTGTCGCAGTCCCACGCGCTCGGCCGCACGATTCATGGCCATGGCCAGCTCATTGCGGTCATTATCCAGCAGGCTCTGCATCAGCGGGGTGGAGAGCAGGGACTGGAGCGCCGGATCCCGTTCGGCGGCCGCGGCGAGGGACGCGGCACCGCCAGCGGACCCTGCAGCCGGCTGATCTGCCGCCGGCGTCGCTACTGCGTCAGGATCCTGCTCTGCAGCCTCCGTGTCGGTTTCATTCCCCTCCAGGGAGAAATCGGCCAGTTTGTGATGAAAAAAACGGTCGAAACACTGCAGAAATACCGCCTCCTCCTCGGGCGTCTTGGCCAGGGCCATCGCCAGGCCGTCACGGAGCCGCTCCCGATCGGCGTAGCCGAGGGCCTTAGCCACATCCATGGCATCCAGGGTTTCTGCCGGAGAAACCCGCACATCGTGAGTGCGCAGTACCTGGATGAAACTGATGAGATTGGCCTGCATACTGCGCGCTCCTCAGCTTTCCTGCGGCGCCCCGCCGGCCAGTCGGTCAGGCCCCGGCACCGCCACCCAGCAGACCTCGCAGTTCGGCCTCGGCGGCCTCGATATCGTCTTCGAACTTGAGCAGCACGTTCAGAGTGCTGCGCACCAGGTCCTGATCGAGTGTGTCCGTGTGCAGCAACAGCAGACTGCGAGCCCAATCGATGGTCTCGGAAATGGCCGGCGTCTTCTTCAGATCCAGCTGGCGCAGGGAATGCACGAACTCGACCAGTTGGTGGCGCAGCTTCTCGTCCACGTCGGGTACCCGGCTGCGCACAATGCGCTCTTCCAGCTCGACGGTCGGAAAGGGGATGTACAGGTGCAGGCACCGGCGCTTGAGCGCGTCGGAGATATCCCGCGTGTTATTGCTGGTCAGGAAGACCATGGGAGCCGTGCGCGCCTTGATCGTGCCGATTTCGGGAATGGACACCTGGTAGTCGGAGAGAATTTCGAGCAGCAGCGATTCGAATTCGTAATCGGATTTGTCCACCTCGTCGATCAGCAGAATGGCGCCCTTGTCCTGCTGCATGGCCTTCAGCAGCGGACGCGGCTCGAGAAAGTCCTCGGAGTAGAAAATATCACCGAACTGGTGGAGTCGTTCCACGGACTCCGCCAACCCCCTTGCCCCGTGCAGCAGGTCGCCCAGTTTTTCCTTGAGCACCTGGGTGTAAAGCAGCTGTTTACCGTATTTCCACTCGTACAGGGCCTTGGCCTCGTCGAGACCCTCGTAGCACTGCAGGCGGATCAGCGGTGTATCCAGCAGCAGCGCGGTGGTTTTCGCCAACTCTGTCTTGCCCACGCCCGGCGGGCCCTCCACCAGGATGGGTTTGCGCAGCTGGAACGCAAGGTATACCGCCGTGGCGATCTTGCTGCTGCAGATATAACCGAAAGACTCGAACCCCTGCTCGATCCGTTCCGCGTTTTCGAGCTGGGGAAAATGTTGTGTGTGCACCTGATTGCCTCTAGTACTAACCGCCCGTGGTATTCATGAACCGGAGCACCTGGGGTTCGGGTCCGTGGTCAAAGTGGTGGCGCTCGGGCTTTCTCGCCACGGCCTCCACAACGGCCATCTTCAGCTGATCCCGGTGATAGCCGGGCTGGCGCAGCACCGCGCGCAGGTCGGCCGAGTGCTCATTCCCCAGGCACAGCAGCAGGCGACCCTCCACCGTGACGCGGACACGATTGCACAGATGGCAGAAGTTGTCGCTGTGCGGCGAGATGAAACCTACGCGGGTTGCGCTGTTCCCCAGATGATAGAAACGTGCGGGACCGTCGGCGGCCCCGGGAGCGGTCCCGGCCCGCAGTTCATAGCGCTGGCCGATGATGTCCCGGAGCTCGGCACTGCTGCAAAAGCTGAGTCGGCGATCGTGCTCCACGATCCGTCCCAGGGGCATTTCCTCGATAAAGGCGATGTCGATACCGCGCTGGTCGGCGAACTCCACCAGATCCAGCACCTCATCTTCATTGCGTCCCCGCAGGATCACGGCGTTGAGTCTGATACGCTCGAAGCCGGCAGCCACCGCGGCATCTATCCCGGCTATCACCTGGTCGAGATTGCCATAGCGGGTCAGGTGGCGGAATTTGCGTGGATTGAGGCTGTCGAGACTGATATTCAGCCGGCTGACTCCGCCGTCCCTGAGCGGCGCCGCCAGGCGGTGCAATTGCGAGCCGTTGGTGGTCAGGGCCAGTAACTCCAGGCCGGGCAGCTTTGCGACCCGCCTGACCAGGGACAGCACGTTCGGGCGGATCAGAGGTTCACCCCCGGTCAGCCGGACCTTGCGCACCCCGAGTTCGGTGAAAACCGCTGCCACCTCATACAGCTCCTCCAGGCTGAGCACCTGCTGTTTCGGGACGAAGGTCATGTCTTCCGCCATGCAGTAGACACAGCGGAAGTCACAGCGATCTGTCAGTGACAGGCGCACGTAATCCACGCGGCGCTGGAAGGGGTCGATCAGTTGTCCGGGCATTTCCTTCATGGGTTCAGAGTGTAGTGCCTATATGCCTGTGACTCCAGACTGCTCTGCAGTACCATGTTGGCCCCAGACCCCGCAACAGGCCGGCGGCGAGACCCGGGTCATTCAAGGAGGAAGTACTCTGATGCCCGCGATGCGAAATATGACCCTGTGGCTGGGACCGCTGCTGGCCGCGGCGGCTGCCGGCTTTGTATCGGCTCACTACGGTGAGGATATGGGGGTCGTGGCCCTCGTTGCCGTGCTCTGTGTCATCTGGTGGGTCTTCGAGCCTATCCCCATTCCCGTGACATCTCTCCTGCCCCTGGCGATCCTGCCGCTGACCGGTGTCCTGACCCCGGCTGAGGTCGGGCAGGCGTACGGCTCGCCGTTGATACTGTTGCTCCTGGGCGGGTTTCTGCTATCCAAGGCCATGGAGCATTCGGGGGCACACCGGCGTATCGCGCTGGGCATGGTCAACCTGTTCGGTGCCAGCAGCGGGCGGCGACTGGTGTTGGGTTTCATGGCCGCCGCGGCCGTCCTGAGTATGTGGATCTCGAATACGGCCACCACGCTCATGTTGTTGCCTGTTGCGCTGGCAGTGCTCGATGCCATCGAGGACAAGTCGCGTCTGGCAGTGCCTCTCCTGCTGGGGATCGCCTACGCCGCCAGTGTCGGGGGTATCGGCACGCCCATCGGTACGCCTCCCAACCTGATCTTCATGCAGGTTTACGAGCAGACCACGGGGGAATCCATCAGCTTCACTCAGTGGATGAGTTGGGGGCTGCCAGTGGTGGTGGTGCTGGTGCCCGCGATGGCCCTGGTCCTGACACGGGGTATGGGCGGGGCTGTCTCGGTGCAGTTGCCCGAGGTGGGGGCCTGGCGCACGGAGGAGCGGCGGGTGATGATCGTCTTCGGTTTGACAGCGCTGGCCTGGATTACTCGGAGTGAGCCATTTGGCGGCTGGAAAGCCTGGTTTGACCTGCCGCAGGCCAACGATGCCTCGGTGGCCCTGCTGGCTGTCGTGGTAATGTTTCTCGTCCCCAATGGCCGCGGTGAGAAATTGTTGACCTGGGAGCGGGCGGTCACCATTCCCTGGGGCGTTTTGTTGCTGTTCTCCGGCGGCATCTGCCTGGCCAAGGGTTTCGTCAACTCGGGGCTGAGCCAACTGCTGGGGGACTGGCTGTCGGGCATGACGCGCATGCCGCCGTATGGACTGATCCTGGTTATCTGCCTCGCCGTGACCTTCCTGACCGAGACGACCTCCAATACGGCGAGTACCACGCTGTTGATGCCGGTGCTGGCGGCGGCGGCTCTGGCAGCGGGCATCGCACCGGAGCTCATCATGGTCCCCGCCGCTATGAGTGCCAGCTGTGCCTTCATGCTCCCGGTGGCCACTGCGCCCAATTCCGTGGTGTTCGGCAGTGGCCTGATTGCCACGTCGCGCATGGCCCGCGAAGGCGTGCTACTGAACTTCCTGGGGGCGGCCGTTATCAGCGTCGTCTGTTACCTCCTGCTCGCGTAACCGGTGCGGCAGAACGGACCGGAGACCGCACTGAATTCTCTCCCGCGCCTGTCACTTCCGGGCCATTGGGGTATCATGCGGCTTTTCTGGTGGAGATGCCGCCGTGTCTTTTAAACGCAAGCTGCTTTGCCTGGTATTGATCGTCATCGCCCTGGGGCTCCTCTATCCCGGTGTGACTCAGCCGGTTCTGACCCTGACCGGTACCATCGAAAAATCCCGTCTGGCTGAGCTCGGCATAGACATGATAGCGGGAGAGGGCGCTGATCAGCAGACGCGACAGATGCTGTCCGCTATCTCCTCCTTCCTGGGGTTTGACCAGATCGAGGGCCAACTGGAGGCCTATCACAACACGCGCTCCATCTGGGGCACTGTTGACGAGCTGGCGCGCACCGGCAACTTGCCTGTCGCGCTCCTGATCGTATTGTTCAGCCTGGTGATTCCCGTTTTCAAGCTGCTGCTGCAGGCTGTCGCACTGGTCGTTCCACAGGGCGATGTGCAGCGCCCCATGCTGTGGCTGAACGCGGCGCTGAGCAAGTGGTCCATGGCGGATGTGTTCGTCATGGGTATGCTGGTGGCCTACATGGCAGGCAGCGCCTCCGGCCAGATGGGTGACATGCTGACCATGGACGCCGCCCTGGAACCCGGCTTTTACTACTTCCTGGCCTACTGCCTGTTTTCCATCGCGGCCGGGACCGTGATGTACCGGAGCGCTACAGCAGCCCCAGGATAGTCTCCGCCGAGCTGACGTCGACCCCTGCTCCAGGCTCCACGTTCAGGTGGGTCACCTTGCCATCCTCTACCACCATGGCAAAGCGCTGGCTGCGCTTGCCCAGCCCGAAGCCGCTGCCGTCCAGCTCCAGCCCCAGGGCGGCAGTGAATTCGCCATTGCCGTCTGCCAGCATCAACAGTTCCTCTGCATTCTGGGCTTTGCCCCAGGCGTCCATAACGAAAGCGTCGTTCACCGCCATGCACGCGATCGTGTCCACGCCCTTGGCCTTGATTTTGTCGGCGTTGACCACGTAACCGGGCAGGTGGGTCAGGCTGCAACCGGGCGTGAAGGCGCCTGGGACAGCAAACAGCACGACCTTTTTGCCGGCGAAAATCTCTTCGGTGGTGATATCAGTGGGGCCCTGCTCGCCCATGATTTTCAGGGTGCAGCTGGGAATAGTGTCTCCGGCCTTGATAGCCATGTTACGCTCCTTTTCGGGGTTGATCGGATGAGCAGGAATAATAGCAGATGATGGCGGAAATGCAGTGTCCTCTGTGTGCCGCCCGCGAACCGGCGCCGTTCTGCTCGGACCGGCGTCGCTCCTACCTGCGCTGCGGGATCTGTTCTCTGGTGTTCGTGCCGCCGCGATTCCATCTGTCCAGGGAGGCGGAACGTGCCGAGTACGACCTGCACCAGAACCGGTTGGAGGACACGGGTTATCGACGCTTTCTCTCTCGCCTGGCCCAGCCCCTGGCGAGGCGGCTTGCTCCCGGGGCCCGTGGTCTCGATTTTGGCTGCGGCCCCGCGCCCGCCCTGGCGTCACTGCTCCGTGACAGGGGCTTCGACGTGTCAGTGTATGACAGCTTCTATGCGCCCGATGAGAGTGTCCTGCAAGGTGATTTCGATTTTGTCTGTGCCACCGAGGTCGTGGAGCATCTGCACGCCCCCGGCGCCGTCCTCGACACGCTGTGGGGGCTGTTGCGTCCCGGAGGGCACCTGGGTGTCATGACCAAGCTGGTTATCGACCGCGAGGCGTTCAGCCGCTGGCACTACAAAAACGACCCCACACACGTGTGCTTTTTCAGCGAGGCGACCTGGTGCTGGTGGGCGTCGCGCCGCGGGGCCGAGCTCGAGATCATCGGGGCGGACGTCATGTTGTTGACGAAACCCTGAATCGGTTCGCATCCTGGAGATGCAGCATGTCACTCCTTCTGGGCTAGCATGCTGGCATAAATGTCCTCGCAGTCCCTGTAGAAGCTGAGCTCTTCGTCACCGAGATAGGGGGCGATCATGGTAAGCAGCTGCAGCACCCCCTGGTGTATGGTGATATGGGGTGGCCGACCCTCGTGGAGGAGCTGGTCATAGTTGAACCAGAAGGTGAGGGTCAGGGTCATGTTGTCCACCAGCCCGAGCAGCTGCTGCCCCCGGGCATCGATGACCGCCTGTTCCATCAGTGCCTGGCAAATGGCGAAGAGGGTGGCGCGTTTGAGCTGTATGAGGCGCTTGAAGCCTCGCCTGATATCGGGGTATCGCTGCAGGATGTCGCCCAGGTTGTGATACAGGAACCGGTACTGGTACATCTCTTCGAGCACCACGTAAAGGAAGTACCAGTTTTCCTCAACGTTTCCCCCCGCCTCGCTGAGTGGCCGCTCGATGGGCGCGGTCAGTGTGCTGCTGAGGGCCAGTTCGTACTGCTGGAACAGCTCGGCAATGATCTGGTCCTTGCCCTTGAAGTGGTAATAGAGATTGCCAGGGCTTATGTCCAGCTCGTTGGCAATGTCTATCGTGGTCGTATGCGCCTCCCCCTCCTCGTTGAATAGCGCCAGGCTGATGTGAAGAATACGGTCCCTCGTCTTCATGGCGGGCGGGGTCAGGACGTGCGTTTACGGGTGCTGGTTCCGCTCCTGGCAGAGGCCTTTTTGCGTGCAGTGGTCTGCTTTTTCCGCGGAGTTTTGGCTTTTCCGGCGGTGCTGGATTTTGCCTTGGATGCGGCCTTACGGGTGCGGGCCGGCTCCACGATTCCCTGGTCGGCCAGGGCGCGGGTCAGGCGATCGAGCTTGCGGGTCAGCTGATCCACCTTCTTGTGCAGGGCGTTGAGGTCCTCTATGCGCGCCGGGCGCTGGTTGTGGAAGTTCTCCCGTACCCGCGAAATCCGTTCTTCGACCGAATGTCTGGCTGCGGCGCTTGCCTCCATAGCTTCCCGGGCTTCATCCTCCAGAGCAGAGCCGGCCTTGACCAGGTCGCGAAACAGTTTCGGCGGCTCCATAGCCTTCTCAAGCCTGCCCTGGGCGTCCTCAACCGCCTTGCCGTAGGCCCCCACGCCCGCAAGCCAGATATTTTTGGCGATCTCGCTCGCCTTGTCTGTCACCTTGCTCTTTTCATCGCTCACGCTGCCACCCTCCTCGCCGTCGACCCCGCCTGTCAGCGGGGCAGACCATTAAACCAGATTGGCGGACAAAAAAAAGGGACCACAGTGTGGCCCCTGAAAATACCCCGACAGGTCGGGATAAGTGATCCTGGATGAGATCAGTTTAAGCAGCTTGCTTGATGCGGTCCCGCAACTCCTCGAAGCGCGTCCTGGCTTTTTCCAGTTGTGCTTCCAGTTTCTTGCGGTCGGTCAGGCTTTCAAGCTCGAATGTCGGCAGATCGATGTCGTCAATGGCCTTCCGGGCATTCTTTTCGACTTTTTCACCCCGCTTGACCAGCTCCTTGTAGAGGTCGTCGGCCTTGTTGCGCCGCTCTTCCAACTGGTCCTGCAGATTGTTCCACTGTTCCTGTACCTGGTCGTAGGCCTTGCCGTAAAAGCCAAGGCTCGCCAGAAATGCTTCCCGACCGGCTTCGCGAGCGCGGGTGGCCAGCTGGGGTCCGGCTTTTCTGCTCGCCTTGCGGGCGGCGGGCTTGCGTTTGGCGGCGGGCTTGCGCCCGGCAGTCGCCTTGCGCTTCACGGCGGGCTTGCGTTTTGCCGTCGCTTTCTTGATCTGTTCTGCCATGGGTCTTTTCCTCGAGGTCCTGGTCTGGGCAAACGTTTACCCTATGTGCGAACAGACTAAGGAAAAAATTTAGAATAAACATACTAAAAAACGCGCAAATTTTTGTGATTTCCGGAAGGTCGCGCACTGGTTCAGCCGGTGTTCAACAGAGGTGACGCGGCAGGAGGCGCATACAAAAAGGCCCACCGAAAAGTGGGCCTGGCAGGTATCGCAGGCGGGGATCAGCCGGCCTTGGGGCCCGCTGCGATGATGGTATCGGAGACGTCGAAGTTGCCAATATTTTGCTGAAACAGGGTCGCGAGTTTGCCCGCCTGCTCATCGTAAGCCGCCTCGTCGCCCCAGCTGGCGCGCGGGTTGACAAATCTGTCATCCACCCCGGGAATTTTAACGGGAAAGTCGAGGTTGAGAATATCCAGGTGGGCTGTGGGCGCGTCCAGCAAGGCGCCGCTCTGGCAGGCGTGAACCACAGCCCGGGTGACCGGAATGGGAAAGCGTGAGCCGGTGCCGCCGGGTGCGCCCGACCCGCCGGTCCAGCCGGTGTTGACCAGGTACACCTGGCTGCCGAAGTCCTCTATCCGCTTCATCAGGAGCTCTGCATAGTCGCTGGCAGGGCGAGGCATGAAGGGTGCGCCAAAGCAGGTGGAGAATGTCGGGTGGATGCCGGCCTCTGCACCCAGTTCAGTGGAGCCGACCCTCGCGGTGTAGCCGCTCAGGAAGTGGAACGCCGCCGCCTCCTTGGACAGGATGGACACCGGGGGCAGGACGCCGGAGACGTCGCAGGTCAGGAAGATGACGCACTTGGGCTCGCCGCCCGCGTTCGCTTCTACCCGCTTCTGTACGTGCTCCAGCGGGTAACAGCAGCGCCCGTTCTCGGTCAGGCTGGTGTCGCAGTAATCGGCGTGACGCTGTTCATCCAGGACCACATTTTCGATGATGGCGCCAAAGCGGATAGCATCCCAGATCACCGGCTCGTTTTCCTGGCTGAGATCGATCGTCTTGGCGTAGCATCCCCCCTCGAGGTTGAATACCGATCCCTTGGCCCAGCCGTGTTCGTCGTCGCCAATCAGGTAGCGGTCCGGGTCGGCGGACAGCGTGGTCTTGCCGGTGCCGGACAGGCCGAAAAACAGGGTGGTGTCGCCGTCCTCGCCCACGTTGGCGGAGCAGTGCATCGGCATGACGTCTTTTTCGGGGAGCAGGAAATTCTGCACCGCAAACATGGATTTCTTCATCTCCCCCGCATAGCGCATCCCTGCCAGCAGTACCTTGCGCTGAGCGAAATTCACGATGACCACACCGTCTGAGTTGGTACCGTCGCGTTCCGGATCACAGACGAAACTGGCCACGTTGAGTATGTTCCACTCAGGTTTGCGCCCGGCGTTGTAGCTGTTGGGGCGAATGAACATGTTGCGCCCGAACAGGGTCTGCCAGGCTGTTTCGGTGGTGACCTTGACCGGCAGGTAGTGATCGGAATGTTCACCGACGTGCAGGTGAGACACGAAGCGGTCACGCTCCGCCAGGTAGACCTCCACGCGCTCCCACAGGGCGCTGAACTTATCATTATCGAAGGGCCGGTTGACGCTGCCCCAGTCAATACTGTCTTCGGTGCTGGGCTCCTGCACGGTGAAGCGGTCTGCCGGGGAGCGTCCGGTCCGTTTGCCCGTGGTAACCAGCAGGGCGCCGGTGTCCGCCAGGATGCCCTCTCCGCGTTTGAGAGACTCTTCGATCAATTGCGAGGGGGCTAGATCAGTAAATTCCTGGGCGGTCGTGATGTCTGCGGTCATTGTAGGTCCTGTCTGTTGTCGCGACGGGCCCGGAGGGGTACTGCTCCGCCCCCTCAGGGTGTTTTGCGGGGCGGTAATTATGTCAGAATCGCCGGATTATGCGAATTATATTGGCAATAAATTCGGCGAATTTCGCCGATCGTTGAGCTAGTGCAAAATTTTGGCCTGATCTCCCCCGAGAATCCCCGCCAGGTCCTCCCGCTCGAAGCGGTATTGCTGGTTGCAGAACTCGCAATCCATCGTGATGCTGCCAAGCTCCTGCAACAGCTCTTCGATCTCACCCGGATCCAGGGCCGACAGGGCGTTGAAGGTGCGCTGTCGCGAGCAATCGCAGCGGAAA
>Ga0316201_10001101_pt1 | contig 17505 bp, 13 predicted proteins | sample CS6wburrow_MG_FD_204516 | JGI IMG/M metagenome (GOLD analysis project Ga0316201, IMG submission 204516) | Coastal sediment microbial communities from Delaware Bay, Delaware, United States - CS-6 worm burrow | ecosystem: Environmental > Aquatic > Marine > Coastal > Sediment | place: USA... | reverse complement strand
AACCGGCCGACGCGGGGTCGCCCGCGTCGCCGAGGATCATGCCCAGCTGAAACAGCACGGCCGCAACGTGGGCGTAGTCCGGGTCCTCGTCGAGGATGGCGCGGTAGAGTGCGATCGCCGGCTCGTAGTCGACAAACGGCGCCAGCTCCTGGTTCTGCAGGTCGTCCGACGACGGCTTTTCGCCCAGGAACTGCGCCATCCGGCTCTGGAAGTCGTCCCGCGCACGCAGCAGCTCGAGGTCCGCCAGCCGGTAGCGGCTTTCGCCCCGGGCGCGGCCCGCGGGATAGACGTCGAGGTAGGCTTGCAGTGCGGCCCGGGCTTCCTCGCGTGCGGTCCTGGCCGCGGCCAGTTCCGTTTGGTTTTCCGGGTCGGGCGCCGCGGCGACGGCGGCCCAGTAGAGCGCGTTGCTCTTCAGGTAGTCGAGTCCTTCCCGCTCGCGCGTCAGAGCGAGGCGTCCCCGCGCGGCCACCTCACGCAGGACGTCGGCCTTCAGGTTGGACTCGGCTGCCGCGAGCGAATCCACGACGGCGGTCTGCTGCGCCAGCCGGACGCGGGTCGCCGCGATTTCACGATCGATGGGCAGGTCGGCGGCGGTCGAGTCGATGGCTCCGCCCAGCATCGTCCCCCGCCGGTGCTGCGCGGCCAGGTTCAGGCGCAACGAAGGTCCGTCCACCGCGAGACGGGGCGCCCAGACTTCACGGCACGACCGGTTCACGAGTTCCGGGGTGCGGTCCCCGAACAGGTCCAGGTACAACAGGACCTCGGTGGCCAGCTGCTGTTCCAGATCGAGAATGTCCGCCGGGCGCGGCACTGCGGCCGGCCAGTCGTCGAACTGGTTCGACTGCGGTCCCTCGGCGTGGAAATGCCGCACCGCTTCGAGGTACAGGACCGCGGTGTGCAGTTCGTCGGCCAAGACGGCGATCCGTTCGGCGAACAACCGGAGCGCGGCGGCCCGGGTGCTGTCGAGATCGGCCAGGGCCAGGTCGAGGTTCGCCAGCAGGCCGTCCATGCCGGCCAGGGCCAACCCGAGTTCACCGGTGCGCTCACTCGCCTGCAGGCTTCCTGTCTCCAGGTAGCCCAGCCGCAGCCGGCGTTCGTTTTCGAGGTCGGCCAGGTCGCGGGTCGTGTACCGGCGCGCCGCCTGGGCGCGGCCCCGCTCGGCACCGATCGTGTCCAGCCGTCGCCACTGCTCGCGGTCGGGCCGATGGGTCCGTGCGTAGGCCAGACTGGCCCGCGGGGCGTCGACCGGGTCAGCCATCACGGCCACGCCGACCGCGGTTTCGAGATCCGGATCGGCCTGTAGATCCAGGGCCCCGCCGGCGATTTGGTCGACAGCTGCCCTCCAGTCCAGCGCGGGCAGCCGGATTTCACCTTCGCGGGGCAGGCTGTCCCGCCACAGGGTCCAGGCTTCCGCCGCCTGGGCCTCGAGACTGTCGATCCAGGCCGTTTCGCCCGCCAGGCTCGCGGTCGCGTCAGCGAACAGGTTCTGGGCCGCCGTCCAGTCGCCGGCGTCGGCCAGGTGTTGCCCTGCAGTCAGCCAGGCACGGCGTGTAGCGGGACCTTCGGCGGGCCCGGGATCGATCTGTTCCAGCAGGTGCCGGGCGGCCGCGGTGTCGGCGGCGGCCAGGGCCGTCAGGTAGGCGTGGGTGGCGGCCAGTGCGGGTGCGGGTTTCCCGTCGTCGAGGAGCTTCGCCGCCGCCCGGGTCTGGCCCGACTCCAGCAGGTGGGCGGCGATCAGGACGTCCGCCCCGGGAAGATCCGACAGGTCGCCTGCCGCCTGCCCGCTCAGCATCAACCGCGCGTAGCCGAGCCACCGGCGGTAGGGTCCCGCCTCGCCCACGGAAGCGGTCAGTGCCAGGAAGGCGTCACGGTCCGCCAGACGCAGGTAGCCCACGCCCAGCAGGAAGGCCGCGCGATCGTTGCGTGCGAAGGTGGATTCCGGCCCGATATCGATGGTCTCCAGCAGTTGGACGGCGCCGCGCAGGTCGTCGGTGACCCACAGGTGCGTGGCGCGGGCCAGGCTCAGCGAGTCCCAGGCCGCGGCGGTCAGGGGTCCGGACGCCACCGGCGTCAACCGGACGGACCGGGGGGGTTCAGGCATCTCCTCGGCCACGGCCAGCCCCGCCAGCAGGCATAGCCCGACCAGGGCCCGCCTCACCGGCCCGGTCTTGCGTCCCCATGCCGCGGAGATTCTCACCGCACCCACACCCGGGCCATCAGACCCAGATCCACGGGGTCCGGGGCCAGACGGCTGAGGTCGAGTTCCACGAAGGTGATCCGGTCGCGGTCGGCGGTGACGGGGACTTCGACCGGAGGCACGTCGGCCCAGCCCGGACCGGCGAAGCCGAGGGTGAACAGGTGGTCGCGCGGCTCGACGAACCGGTGGTAGATCTGGGCCACGCCGCCCTGGCGCAATGACGCCAGTGCGGCCGCGCTCAACGGCACTTCGAGGGTGCGGTTGTCCTCGGTCAGGACCAGGCCCGCGGGCGTGCCCTGCTCGGGCAACCCGCGCACCAGGATGACCAGCGCGGTTTCCTGGTGGCCGAGGAAATCGTTCTCGAGCACCGTCAGCCGCGTCTTCTGGTCGGTCAGCAGGGTTTCCATCAGGACCAGCTGGTTCTCCAGTTCACCCAGCCGCGTCACGCTGTCCAGCAGTTCGCGCCGCGCGGTGACGGCCGCTTCGGCATCCACCGTGTCGCGGGCCGCCGCGATGGCCCGGGCCAGTTCCTGCAGGCGGAGCATGCGGTCGTCGATCAACTGTGCATGGCCCTGATCGGTCAGGGTGGTCAGCAGGCTCAAGCGATCGAGTTGCCCGCGCAGGAACACGCGGTTGTCCCGCAGGAATTCCAGGCTGCCGTGCTTGGGCGCCTTGGTCTGGTCCCGTTTGACCTCGGTGTGGACCACCGGCTCGTTCGCCTCGTTCGGTTCGTTCGCCCAAGCCGCTGCCGCCACCAGCAGGCAGAACAGCGCGGCCCAATGTTTCACGGTGCGCATCGGCTCAACCCTTCCACTGGCGGACGACCTTGCCCTCTTCGGCGTCCACGACGACCAGAAGGTTGGGTTCGGTATCCGAGGTGTAGACCACGGTCCAGGTGCTGCGGTCGGGATTCTTCTCGTGGAAGGCGCCGCGGATCAGCAGCATCGTGCTGAGCCGGCCCCCGTGCTGTTCGATGTACTCGCGCCCGGCCTTCTCGTGGGCCACCGCCAGCACGGTACGGCTGTCCAGCCACTGTTCGGGCAGGGGCGGGGCCTGGAAGTCGAACTCCAGGTCCGCGGCCTCGAGCACCTTGTCCCGGCGCAGCGAATAGCCCCGCGACTCGTCCGCAGCCGGCGAATAGAACAGGTAACCCCAGCGGGTCGCGGTTCCGTCGGGTGCGACGGGCTCGTCGTTTTCCAGGTAGATCAACTGCGCGTCGTCGGCCCAGGCCCGCGCCGCGTCCACGGCCAGGTCGAGGCCTTCCAGGGCCGTGAAGGGAGCCTCGTCACCGGCCGGCGCCAGCGGGACGACCGCCAGGCAGGCCACTGTCACAACCGCGATGTATGTCGCCAAGATCTTCATGATGACCCTTCTAGAACAGGAACGAGGTTCCGACCGAGAACTCGAAGTTGGTCGCATCGCGCCGGGCGTCGGCCGGACCGGAACTCAGGGAATAGCTGCGGAACTCGAAAGCCACCGCCGTGCTCTGCTGCACGAAGAAGTTCAGCCCCGCGCCGTAGTTGAGGCCGCCCTCGGACAGGCCTTCCATGATCGAACTGCCGGCCCCGAAGGTGAGATAGGGCACCATCTGACGACCGGGCAGGAGCTTCAGGTTCACGTTGAGGGCGTAATACAGCATGTCGAACTCCTCTTCCTCGAGAGCGAGGCCGAAGAGTTCCTCCACGATCTCCGCCGGACGGCTGACGTGGGTCCAGCCGAGGGTCCCCTCGACCCCGACGTACTCCAGCAGGTAGTACCCGACGCGTCCGCCGAGAACGAGCGAGTTGGATTTGCGGTCGAAGGCATACCCGCCGGCGTAGACGGACATGCTGAAACTGCCGATGCGGGAGAACAGGCGGGGGTTGGGACGGAACTCGAGGTTCGACATGTCGTCGAACTCCTCGCACAGCGAACTGTGGATCCACCCGGTGTTGGTCGCGGACAGGCGTACGTTGTACCAGTCATCCTTCTTGGCGATGACGACGAACTTCGATCCTTCGGGTTGCACCGAGACCATGGCGAAGGCGTTGCCCGGCCCGCTGCGCACGACGTTGGAGCCCGCGCCGGTCAACCGGACGCTTTTCTCGGTCAACACGTGGGCCTGGTTGATTTGCGGGGCGGCGCGGTCGCCGGCCGATACCGGTCCGGCCACCGTCATCACCACGGCCACCGTGACGGCGGCCCCCAACCTCATCGCAAACGCGTTCATCGTTCTCCCCCTCGAAGGGTTTCGCGTCACCGGACCTAGCCCAGGTCCAGGATCCAGGAGACCTGCAGGCGCAGGCTCCAGTTGGCAAAGGCCTGGCGTTCGGCAACGATCTCGTCGCCGCGCCGATGGTAGGTGTCGAGACTGAACCGCGACTGTTCGGCCACCAGCGAGGCCGCCAGCCACCGGGCCAGCTCCCGCTTGATCTCCAGGCCGATGCCCAGGCTCGTCTCGTTCACCGGTGCGTAGTCCACGGTGATGTCGCCGCCGGGTCCTGCACCCGGGATCACGACCTGGTCCGGCGTGTAGGCCAGGCCCACCAGGCCGCCCATGACCGTGCCCCAGAGTTCGAACCCCAGGAAATCGACCACCCGCACCTGGCCGACGAGGTCGTACTGCGTCATGCGCACGGTCGGATCGCCGACCACGTCCTGCAGTCCTGTGCCCTGGGTCGTCGACCAGCGGGACATCCGCAGGCCGCCCGCCACCCGGCCGCGGACCGCGAGGGCCTGGACCGAGAAGAGCGAGGTCGGGCGCGTGTCCCACCGGTAGTCCGCGAGGCTCCGGTCGGGCGTCATGGCCCCGGCGCTCAGGCTGGTCGCCAGGTGCCAGGCCGGTGTTTCGGCTCCCCGGGCGGCGCCGGTGGTCGTCAGGACCACCGCGGTGACCAGAAGAAGGGTGCGCCGGAACCTCACGGGGAGCTCCCCGCCGCAGGGTCCAGCGGGTTCAGGGCAAAGCCCGTGAACAGGACCTCGGTCGCCTCGACGTCGAAGGGCGTGACCACGAGCGAATCGCGGCCGCCCTCGACTTCGATCTCGTCACCTTCGGCCAGGTACATCACGAGGAACATGCCGCGGCCGGCCACCGAATCGGGCGACCCGGTGAACAGGTCGGCCGGTATCATGGCATCGAACTCCAGGTCGACCTGCTGCATCAGGTGGTCGAAGCCCGTCACGGCCTTGATCCCGCGGCCGGCGCTGACCGAGTTGTCCAGCACCTGTGCCACACGCCGGGCCGTAGCCAGGGTGTGCTCCTCGGGATCCAGCGCCGCGGCGGCGGCGTTCAGCGTGGGGCTGTACCGTGCCTCGATGACCAGGAAGCCGGTCCGGATGGCCCGGTAGGTGATCCGCCCGGACACGGTGACGGCCACCGCTCCGGTACCGGCCACGGTCTGGCCGGGGGCGGGGTCGGCCGCCAGGAATTCCAGCAGGGTCCAGCGCTCGTCGATCTCCGGTTCGTCCAGGCAACCGCAGAAACCCAGCACGATCAGTAGACCCAGGCCCGCCCCCTTCAGGGAGCGGAACCGGATCGGCCTGTTGATCTTCAATGCCTTCATCATCGTCACCTACTTCAGGAGGACCATCTTGCCGGTGGCCTTGTCCTGGCCAACGACGACGCGGTACAGGTAGAGGCCCGACGGGGCCGGGCTTCCGGCCTCGGTCCGACCGTCCCACACCACGCGCTGCAGACCGGGCGCGGGCACGCCCGAGCCGAGCTGGCGGACCAGCCGTCCCTGGGCGTCGTAGACGTTGAGGCTGTAGTTCTCATGGACGCCGGCGGGCACCAGGAATTCGATGGTGGTCGTGGGGTTGAACGGGTTCGGCGCATTGCCGATCAACTTCAGCGCGCGCGGCAGGTTGGGATCGCCGGACCGCGCCAGCTTCACGGTCAGCGAGACCTCGTCGGCAACCGCGTCGTCGTAGGTCGACTGGGCCTTGACCGTCAGCTGGTACGTGCCGGATTCCCAGCCGGCGTTGTCGTCCGCGGCCGTGAAGGCCACCCGCTGGTTCCCGGTGGCGTGGGCGCCGGCCCGATGGAGAGCCACCAGGTCGCCGCTGGCCGGGTCACGCAGCTCGACGGTCACGTCGGCCTGGTCGGTCAGGAAGAGGTCCACCGCCGCCGATCCGTCGGCGGCCAGGGCGGGGTTCCGGATCTCCACGCCCAGTCCCATCACCCGCAGGCCGCTGCCCTGGTCCCATTCCTCGACCAGAATGCCCCGGCCCTCGCCGGTGCGTTCCCGGCGACCGGTCCGGTGGTCGGTCACCGTGACGGTCGGCACGTGGAAGGCACGCGGCCGATGGGTCGCGGTCATGCTGCCGGCCACGGCCTTCAGGCCCGGCGTGTACTTGGCTACGCCGCCCTCGGGTCCGGCCGCGTAGATGTTGCCCCAGTGGTCGCTGGTCAACGAGGTGACCAGGCCCCGGTCGTGTTTCTGCTCGCCCATCCATTTCAGGGCGCCGTCGGTATCACGCAGCTGGACCAGGCGCTCGTTGTGGGCGTCGGCCACGGTGATCTCGGCGGTGTGGGCCCCATCGCGGCGGCCGACGGTCACGGCCACCGGCCCGGCGAACTCGCCGGCCGCGCTGCCCAGCCCGCCGACGGTCGAGGTCAGCTGGGGCGCCGAACCCTGGAGGCTGTATCGTCGGACTTCGTTGCGGCCGGTGTTGGCCACGTAGAGGACGTCGTCATCGGCCGTGAACGGGGTGCCGCCGTCGGAGAAGGCCACGTCGTGGGGCTGGTTCAGACCCGTCAGTTCGTACTGGGGCACCAGCGTCATGCGATCGAACTCGGTCTCGGCCTTGAAGACCAGGACGCGGTTGTTGTCCGTGTCCGCGACGTAGATGCGGCCCTGGTCGTCGACCGACATCCCGCGCGGCCGGTTCAGGGGCCCGAAGACCGTTCCCTGGCCGTCGAAGGCCTGCAGGCCGCGGTCCACCTCGCCGAACACGAGCCGGTTCCAGCCCGGATCGCTGACGATCTGGAAGTACCGGGCTTCGAGGAAAGGAAAGCCCTCGTAGACGTCGACGTTGCCCACGACGACCGTGGCGTACGGCGAACCGAACAGGTCACGGTCGAACGACTGGTTCGCCACCTGGCGCGTCAGGACGTCAACGTTCCCGTCGGCCAGGTACGGTGCGGGGTTGAAGGTGCCCGCCGTTGCGGTCCCGGCCAGCAACAGGGCGATCATCAATGTAATCCGGCTCATGTCCGGCTCCTTTTCATCATCGGCTCAAAACGAGACCCTCAGGCTGGTCTCGAGAATGTTCGCCGTGAAGTTGTTGCTGTTGAAGTACCGCTCGAACGTGAAGTTGAGCTCGGTGTGCTTCAACCATCCCCCGCTCCCGAACAGATTGTCCGGATGCCACGTGATGTGGCCCCCGAACAGGTGGGCTCCGTAATCGCCCAGGCGGTAGTCGGCGGTCTGAAAACCGTCGACGTTGGTGGTATTGCTGTAGTCGTCCCGATAGAACCAGGCCGGGACCTGCGTGTAGTAGCGGTAGCGGTAGCGGAAGGTCACCTGCCGTGAAACCCGCTGGTTCAGCTTGAGGCCGTAGGTCTGCGAACTGACCTGCCAGCTGTCGTCGTAGTAGCGGAAGTCCGCCTTCAGGCTCGATTCGTTGCCCAGGTACTGGCTGAACTTCATGAACACGTCCCGGCGGGATCGCCGGTCCGGGTGCAGTTCCGGCGCGATGGTGCCGTCCACGTAGACGCCGCGATAGGGATCGTGCTGCTGTCCGTCCACCGCGTTGTATTCCAACCCGACCCGCATCACCGTCGTGGGCGTCAGGATCTGCGTCCCCACCAGGTTCCAGTGGAAGGTGTTGCGGTTGGCCGACCCCTGGGTGCCGTCCTGCAGGTAGGGGCTGATCTGGTCCCAGCTGTAGGCCACGCCCGTGGACAGGTTGAAGTTCTCGTCCATGAAGGCGCGGTCGTAACCGGCGCTGACCATCTGGGCGTAGTAGTCGTTCTCCGACGAGACGTAATAACTCCCGTTCAGGCCCCCGTAGCTGACCGTCCCCTGGATGGAGTTGCGGATCTTGACGAAGTCCTTGAAGGCGTCGTTGTAGTCGAGAATGGGCCGACTGGCCGAGGTGATCGCGTCGACCGACTCGGGGCTGCCCGGCGCCGCGTCGATGGCCGGGATCACGATCTTGTCGTGCACCCACTGGAAACTGATGGTGACCTGGTGGTCGGTCTGCACCGCGTAGTCGATGTACTGCGTGTAGACGTTCACGCCCTCCACGTCCGAGAACATGTTCAGGGCGTAGGTGGCCGAGTTGTCCGTGATCGCCGCAGACGTCGGCGCCGCGCCGGCCGCGAGGCCGGAACCGACCAGAACCATCCATACCGCCAGACGCTTCATTTGCAGGCGCACCCCCCGCCGGTACCGCCGACGCCGCCGGTCGAACCTTCACGGGCCTCGAGCCACTTCAACTCGTGCATGGCGGCCATTTCCTCCATGGGGTTGGTCATGAGGTGATCGGCCAGGTGCTCCTTCTCGTAGGGTTTGACCGTCGCGCAGCCCGCGAGCGCGCCACACGCCGCCAGGACGCAGGCCAGCAGGGCGCCGCGCCCGGTTCTGTTGGTGATCCGCATCATGCTCCCGGCCCCCTTCCCACGTCGCCCAGCAGCGACTCGACCATGGTCCGCATCTTCTCGAGATCCTTCTCGCCGCTGCCTTCGATCCGCAGCACCACCCGGCCGTTCCGGTCGATCACGTAGGTCGTCGGGACCGCCGGCAGGTCCAGCTGCCGGGCCAGGCCGTCGGGCCCGTCGATCAGGACGGTCAGGCTCAGGCCCTGCTTCGCCACGAAAGTCCGGGCGTTGGCCGCCTTCTGGTCGATGGAGACCGCAACCACCCGTGCTCCGGCCTGACGCCAGTTCTCGTTCCAGCGGTCGAGGATCGGCAGTTCCCGCAGGCACGGCGCACACCAGCTGGCCCAGAAATTGACCACCAGCACTTCACCCTCGAAGTCCATGAGGCTGGCGGCTTCGCCGGACAGGCTCTCCATGGCGTGGTTCATCAACAGTGGACCCGGGTCCGCCGGTTCGGCCGCGGACATCCCGACGGCCACGAGAGTCGCGACCACCAGGGTTCCGGGGATGAGCTTCCGTTCCATCATGACTTCTCCCTGGGTCACTAGCGGTACTGGGCGCCCAGCAGCACCCACATGGTGAACAGTTCACGCTCGGCGGGGGTCAACGGATCCGAGGTCGGATGGGGCCCCTGGGCCGAGGCATCGCCGAGTCCGTGGATGTAGTCGATCAGCACCGAACGGCGCGGGAAGGCCGGGTTCACGGCCTGCCTCAGCGACGTCTCCGACTCACCGGACAGGTTGATGTATCCGCGCGGGAAGACCTGCATCATGCGGCCGGTCGTGTCCGGCACCGCGGTCAGGTCCAGGTGGCCCGGCGGCGGGATCGTGTCGATCACGGTCACGAACACGTTGTCCGGCAGCACGAGCGAGTCCCGCTCGGCATAGGTCGGGAAGTGGCACGTGGCGCACCTCGCCTCGACGATCGGCCCGATGTGATCGCGGTAGTTGATGTACTGGTACTGCGACGGGTCCCGGTTCAGGTCGTGGGCTTCCACGCCGGCGGCGATCGGGTTCGGGTTGCCGTTCAGCTGGGCCGAGAACTCGCGGTCCTGGTGGCAGCCGGTGCAGTTGTTGATCTCCTCGCCCGGGCGCACGTACATCCAGGTACGCTTGACCACGCGGCCCCGCTTGAGTTCGTCCAGGGTGGCGAAGCTGAACGGGGTGTCGGCGGGCACCTTCATCTTGAAGGACCCGTCGGCTTCGACCGGGGCGAACCCGAGCAGCGCACGCTTCTCGAACTCGTTGGCCGAAAAATCGTTGCCCTCACCACGTTCGGTGGGGATGCCCACGTACACGGCCACCGAATCGATGGCGTCGACGCCGCGCACCGGCACTTCCTGGCCGTCGCTCGTGCTGCGGTTGAAGACGTCGTCGGCCCGGAGGATGCCGTAGTCCACCGAGTGGTCCACCGTCGAGGTCAGCACCGGCGGCGGATCGTGCGGCGCCAGCAGCTGGGCGTCGTACTCGTTCATGTTCGGGTCGTTGTACAGGAAGGTCAGGTTCTCGATGGCGATGGTCGCCGGGTCCGCCTGCGTGCCCGCACCGGTCTGGCTGATGGTGAAGGTGTACAGGCCGTAGTCGACGTCCATCTCCTCGGCCGCCGGCAGCGAATACGAGGCGACGTACCTCTGTCCGCCCAGCGGGAAGGGATACTTGAACGTCCCGTGGGGCCAGGGCGCCCCGTCGTTGTTGACCTGGCCGGTCAGCACGTTCCAGTGGGTTTCGTAGTCGTCACGCACCGGATCGGCGGGGCCGGCTTCCAGCTTCATCACTGCCAGGGGACCGGAATCCTCGTTCACCATCGTCGACTCGATGGCGATGATCCGACCGTCGGGCATGACCTGCGCGTGGAAGAAGTTCCGGTTGTGGGGACCGAACTTGTGGAAGGCGCCGGTGCCGTCGGGGTTGCTGAAGAAGAGCGGGAACCGGTTGAAGGTACCGAAGTGCTCCCAGCGCGTGTAGAGGACCGTACCGTCGGGCAGCAGGACCGGGTCGAAGTCGTCGCTCATGTTGAAGCTGACCCGTTCGATGTTCGAGCCGTCGGCGTTGCACGTGTGCAGCACCTCGGCCGGGGCGTGGTTGTACTCGTCCATGCCGCCGTGCCGCGAACTGGTGAACATGATCTTGCCGTCGGGCAGGTACAGCGGATCGAAGTCGTTCCCGCCGCCGGAGGTGACCTGGCGCAGCCCGGTCCCATCGGCGCCGATCTCGTAGATGTTGTTGTTCCCGCCGCCCTGGGGGCGCATCGAGAACAGGATCCTCTGGCCGTCGAACGACACGCACGGGTCGGCGATCGAGGCGCCCGTGAAGCTCGTCAACGGGGTGACCACGCCGTCGGGCGATATGGGGGACAGCGTGTAGAGGTTGCTCGAGGCCATGGTGCGGTTGAGCGTTTCCTCGTCCGTCGTGCTGACGAAGACGATGGCCTCGGTGGTCTCCTCCTGGATGATGAGGTCGTCGGGCGCGTTTTCGCGGCACCCGGTCGTCCCCATCAGGATTCCCAGCAGCGGCAGAACCGCCAGGCGGGTGATCCATGTATGTGTCATGTACGCTTTCATGTCAGCTCCCTGTTGAACGCCGAACCGCCGGACGCGCCAGCCGGTTCAGCCGTGGCGTCATCCCCCGAGGCTGCGGTAGAAGACCAGACCGAGCGTGTACTCCCGGTAGGTATAGGCCACCGTGTCGTCCTGACCTCTGTACTGTCCGAGGATGACGGCGCCGCGCATTTCACCGCGCACCGCGACGTCGTCCCGGAGATAGATTTCGAGTCCCCCGCCGAAGGCGAGGGTGTTCTTCGTCACCGGGTCGGCCTGGATGGCCTGCCCCGGATAGACCGTGATCATCCCGTAACCCACGCTGCCGTAGGGCTGGAAGCGCCCGGGCAGCGGGTAACGCAGCTGGATGTTGAACGTGTGCAGCACCGCGTGCAGCGACGAGGCCGGGTTGTGGCCGAAGGAGATCTCGTAACCGAGCCATTCGTTGGGATTGAAGGCGACACGCATGGCGAACAGCGGGTCGTTGCCCAGCCTGCCGACGGCCGGGCTGATGCCCAGCTTGCGCTTGAAGGTCCGGGGCCCGTCCGTCAGCGCGGTCGTCCCGCTCTGCATCTCCGGAACGAGGTAGAAGCGCCCGTCCTCGTGGGCTTTCCCCACGACCGCCTCTGCGGCGAAAGCCGTCGGGCCCAGCGCCAGGAACCAGCCGCAAACGACGAGGCACAGGAGGGTCTTCATCGCAGCTCCCCGTCCTGGATCCAGGCCAGCAGCGCCTGGTAGTCGGGGTCCGCCGTCGACATGAAGCCGAACTGCTCGGAGGAAGCCGTGTGCTCGGCGCCGCCGGCCGCCGGCGCCAGGGGTTTGACCAGCAGGTTGCTGGCTTCGCGGTCCAGGGGATTCACCTGGCTGCTGACCTGCTCGAAATCGAACAGGAGGTTCTTGTCGTCGGTCGGGGAGAGCTGGAACGTGCCGCGACGCCCGCCACCGTGGCAGGCCGTGTTGTCGCAACCCTTGCTGGTCAGCACCGGGCTGACCAGGGACACGAAGGCGTCCTGGTCCAGGACAAATTCCCGCCCGCCGGTCACCGGAGCGGGGTCCGTCGGCGCCGCCGTTTCGCATCCGCCCAGCCACACGCAGAGACCCAGCATCAGGGCCGGTCCGCGCAGTGATTTCCCGATAGCATCTCGATTCATCCCGGACTCCCTTAGAAAGGATTCAATTCATCGGAATTTTCTATCGACCCATCGTGAAAAAGCTGAACCCCGCAAGTTCATTGAAAATGCATTGTTAGAATACAGGGTGCTTTTTGCCCGATTTCAGTGCCGCCCACCGGTCCCGGCCCGGCGTGTCGGTCGGGAGTTAAGCGACCGCAAGCCTGCAGTTTCCCGCCGATCCGGGCCTGCGGAGGGCACGGGGACAGGAGACCGGAACCTGCAAGGCGCAGTCCTGCTGAGTAGGAGCGCTAAGGAAGGACGGGGAGATGAAGGCGGGGATCAGAAGTAACGGACCGCGACGGTCTCGGTGAGGCCTTCTTTGAGAGCGAATTTTTCGCGCAGGGCCTCTTCGACCCAGATCACCTGGGTGCCGTCGACGACCGGCGCGATCAGGATCACCTGTAACTCGTCGTGTTCACGCGCGAGGCGGCGGGCCCGTTCGGGATTCAGCACGATGAAGGCCGTGGCCCAGGCGTCGGCGACCGCGGCGTCGGCGGCGACCACCGTGGCCGAGGCCATACCGTCGGCCGGCCAGCCCGTCGTGGGGTCCAGGATGTGTCCGAACTTGCGGCTGTCCGCCGTGCCGGCGTTCATGACGTATTGCATGTAGTTGCCCGAGGTCGCGACGGCCTCGTTGCGCAGGACGATGCTCCCGAGGTAGTCGTGTTTCTTCTCGGGATCCATGATGCCGAGGGTCCAGCCGGACGATCCTGTCGCGTCGCCCAGGGCGACCATGTTGCCCGACAGGTCGACCAGTGCGTTCGTGACGCCCGCGGTCAGCAGGATGTCCCGCACCTGATCCACGCCGTGTCCCTTGGCGATGCCGCCCAGGTCGATCCGCGTGTCCGGGTGCCGGAAGCGCAGCGTGCCGGCCTTGCCGTCGTGTTCCACCTGGTCCCAGCCGACCGGGGCCAGCGCCGCGGTGATCTCCGCCTGGGTGGGGACCTGCGGTTGGCCTTCGAGGAAGCCCCACAGCCGCACCAGCGGTTCGACCGTCAGATCGAAGGCGCCGCCGCTCAGCGCACCCACCTGACCCGCAAGCGTCAGCACCCGGTTGACCTCGGGCTCGAGGGTCACCGTCCGGATCCCGGCCAGGCGGTTGATCCGGGCGGTCTCGCTGATATCGGTCCAGTTGGTCATCAGGGAATCGGTGTGGTGGAAGCTGACCAAAGCCGCGTAGGCCAGATCGGCGACGGCGGCCGAGTCGGCGGTGACCAGGGTCACCGAGCCCACCGTGCCCATGGTGCGGGTCTGGAAGAGCACCGGGCGCGGTGCCGGCACCTCCTCGGTCCGGGCCACGCCGACGACCAGCAGCAGGACGGCCATCATGAAAAGCGTATGTCGGGTCGGTTGGCGCATGTCGGATCCTAGGCGGAAGGCCACCGGCTGGTCAAGCACACGGTCGCCGATCTACTGCTACCGCCGCTGGGGCTCCGCGAACGATGCGGTCTGCGCGGCGAGATCGGTGCGGGCGACCCGGCGCGAACCGGCAAGAAAGCCGGACTACTTGATCAGCGTCATCTTCTGCTGTCGCACCTCGTCGCCGGCGACCAGGCGGCATACGTAGACGCCGGACGCCACCTTCAATCCGGCGTCGTCACGGCCATCCCATACCGCGACGTAGGACCCCGCCGTGCGCTGGCCGTCGACGAGGATCCGCACCAGGCGTCCGCGCGCGTCGTACACCTGCAACCTGGCCCAGCCGTCACGGGACAGGCTGTAGCCGATGTTCGTCTGCGGATTGAATGGATTGGGGTAGTTCCGGCCCAAGGCCAAGGCCGGCGGCCTTTCGCCAACGGCGGTGACATCGGCCGGCGTCACGGTGATGTTGTCGACGGCCCAGCCCCAGCCGTTTCCCCAGACATCCGCCTCCAGGCGCCAGCGCAACATCACGACCTCGCCGGCGGCGAAGGTATCGTTGAGCACGATGCTGCGATTGACGTACATGATCTCGGCGCCGCCCTGTCCGGAATTGAACCGCGCCAACCAGAGCGCATTGGCGCGGGCATCCCATCCCGGAGCCACCGGCTGCCAGGTCAGCCCGTCGGACGAACCCTCGACCACGGCATAGTCCCAGAAACCGGGATACCCGAAATACGAGCCGGGTTCGCCCGGCTCGACCATGGCGATCTCGTCGAAGGACAGGACCGAGTTGGCCGTCACCCGGATCGGTGCCAGCAGCGTGGCGACGTAGATGAAGTTGTCCAGGTAGTTGTGATCCGTATGCAGCGCCGGGTCGTCGAAACCGGACGGGGTGGTCCAGGCGAAGCCGGTGAGAGCGAAAGGCAGGTCGCCGCCGTCATCCAGGTCGTTGGCGAACGCTGCGGACGGCGCCCGCAGCGCGGTGGAAACCGCAGCCTGCCCGACGTTCGACTGATAGGTTGCGCTGCCGACATAACTGCGGGCGAAGGCCGTCACGTTACGGGAAAAGTGAACCGGCAAGCTGAGGGTCACCAGCTGCCCGGCGGTATTGGGCCCGATATTCTTGACCGGCACACCGTCGACCAGGATTTCGGTCGAGCTGTAGGCCGAGCGCAGGTTGAAGGTCATTTCCAGCTTGCCGGTCGGCGCCTGCGCCATGGATGTCAGCAGGGGATTGAAGATGAGGCCGTCGCCCAGGCCCGGCACGGTCGTCGTCCAGATTCCGCGGCCGTGGGTGGCGATGATGATCTCGTCCTCCACCACCTTGAGGAACCAGATACCGACCGCGGGCAAGCCGTTGTCGGCCAGCGCCCACGTTGCACCGCCGTCCGTGGACTCGACCAGACCGATCTCGGTGCCCACCCAGATGCGCTGCGGATCATGGGGCCAGACCACCAGGTCGTAGATCGCCACGTCGGGAAAGCCATTGCCGCTGACGGTCCCGCTGCCGAAGCCCGAGATGTCGGTCCAGTTCGCGCCCAGATCGGTGGTTTTCAGGATCTTGGGCCGTGCGGCGAACGAGAACAGCGCGAATGCGGTCGCCGGTTCGGTCGGGTGGGTGGCCAGGCCCGAGATACCGCCCATGACCACTGCGGGATAATCGGTCGTAGGGTTGAACGTCAGCCCGGCATCCACCGAGACCATGATGTCCGCCGTGGCGTCCATGCGGCCGCCGGCCCAGACGATATCCGGGTCGGCGCCGGAAACCCGCACGTCATGGAACGAACTCATGGCGCCCCACCGGTCCGGGGCGATCGGCGCCAGCGTCCAGCTGCCGCCGAAATCCGTCGAACGCCAGACGCCCTGGACGCCGACGGCGAAGAGGTCATCCGGGCGTTGCCAGCTGCTGCCGATCTTGGTGACGAAGGCGGCTTTGCCGGCGCCCACGTCCTCGAGTCCGCCGGTGGCCGCAATCCAGCTGACGCCGCCGTCCAGGGAGCGCAGCAGCCGGTTGTTGTACACGCTGCCGATGATCTTCTGCGGATCGTTGAAGTGCCAGTCCGCCTCGAAGCCGTCGCCGTAAAAGCACAGTTGCCAGGAATCAGCGGCGTCCGGATCGATCGCGGACCGCCAGGTGCCGTTGTCCTGCATCCCGCCGATGTAGGCGCTCACCCCGGGACACTTGTCCACACCGTAGAACTGCGTGGTGACCATGCCCTGCATGGGCATCGTCACCCCGGACGCGCCGCTGGCGGTCCGGGTCACGCCGCCGTCGCTGGTCCCCAGCAGATACCAGCCGCCACTCGCCGGTTGGACGATCACCAGGTCGTGATGGTCCGGATGGGGGAAGGTGTAGCTGCCCAGGGGCCAGGCCGTGTAGGTCGTGCCGCCGACGAAATTGATGGTCAGCTGGAACAGTTCCAGTCCCCCGACATAGACGATGCGGGCGTCGCTGGGGTGGCAGACGATGGCGTTGTCGTAGTAACCCTGGTTGCCGAGCCAGCTGTCGGAGCCGCCGGCGTTGGCCATGCCGGTCCAGGACAGGCCTCCGTTCCACGAGACCCACAGCCTGGACGACGCGGCCCCCTCGGCCGAGGCGTACAGATAGCTGGTGTTGACCGGCGAAATGGCCAGCTCGAAGCGTCCGCTCATGTCGGTGATGCCGGTGTTGACGTAGTTCCAGGTCAAGCCGGCGTCGGTGCTCTTGAGGATGCCGCGGGTGTTGACGGTCGCGTACTGCACGTTGAAGTCCGTGGGGTCGGCCAGCAGCTGCTGGACGCGGGCGTCGTAGGTGCTGCCGTTGGTCTCGGCGAAAACCTCGTCCCAGCTGACGCCGCCGTTTGTCGAACGGAAGATATGGGTCGTCGGATACAGGGCGGCCTTGTACCGGCCCACCGTGGTCGACACCAGAACCAGGTCCGGATCGGTGGGCGACACGAGAATCCGCGAGACGTTGTTGAAGCGCGGATCGCCCACCGTGCTGGCCAGGGGCGCCCAGGTCGCGCCCTTGTCGGCGCTCTTCAAGACGCCGTTGCCGTTCATCGTCGTCTGGTTGAAGTAGCTTTCGCCGGTGCCGACGAACAGGATGTTCGTGCTGGAAGGGGCCATGGCCAGCGCCTGCGTCGAGAGCTGGGGCTGGTCGTCCATCAACGGCATCCAGGTGGCGCCGGCGTCCGTGGTGTGCCAGACGCCGCCCCCGACGCTGGCGACGAACCAGGTGTCGCCGCTCGGGTCGTCGGGATCGACCAGGATCTCCCGGGCGCGGCCGGCGACGTTTCCCGGACCGCGGGACCGCCAGATCAGGCTCTTGTCCGGCGCCACGGCCGTACGCCGCGCCTTGGCCATTTCGCGGTGCCGGTAGCCGGCCTCGTATTCGGCGGCATCCCGGTCGGCGGGAATCCGCATCTCCGCGAGGATGCGGGCGAACTCGTCGGGGTAACCCGAGCGGGCGATGCCCCGCCGCCAGTTTTCGAGCTTGCCCAGCTTGCCCCGCAACTTCAGCGCCCGGGCGGAGCCCGGTTCCGCGTGCAGCAGCGAGCGGTCCAGCCGGGCTTTTTCGGAGCGGTACCAGGTCGAGGCGGCGCGGTCGCCGGTCGGCGTGTCTCGCCGCACGACTTCAAGCGACAAAAGACCGGTGGCGGCGACGATCACGGTG